>Ga0070749_10003292_pt1 | contig 10813 bp, 10 predicted proteins | sample VirMetDEL_Nov_18_FD_75180 | JGI IMG/M metagenome (GOLD analysis project Ga0070749, IMG submission 75180) | Aqueous microbial communities from the Delaware River and Bay under freshwater to marine salinity gradient to study organic matter... | ecosystem: Environmental > Aquatic > Marine >...
CGGCGCAGAACCACTGGATTCGCGAGATGTCGACCGGGAACCGCGGCGGGCCCCAGATCGAGGCCATGCCGATTCGCTTCCGCGACGCCTTCCGCTCGCATCGGAAGAGGAAGTCCACGATCCCGTGGGTCGTGATCCCGGGGACGTGGAGGAGACCGTAGTCCATCCAGACGAGGATCTCGGCGTCGAGGTGCTCGGCAGCCTCGGCGACCCAGGCGGTCTTCTCGTGCTGAACCGCGTGGTAGGCCCTGGTGTCCTTCTCCGGGTTGCCGTCCGGCAGCGTCGCCCCGTCGGACAAGCGCCAGTGCCAGCACTCATCCGGCGTTCCGCTGCCGACGTAGACGCGGAACCCGGCTGATTCGACCGCCCGGACGAGACGCTCCCCGAGCCGCTCGTACTCCGCGTGCGAGCGGTTCGGGAGGTCGAGTCGGACGTAGCCGGTCACGAGAGCGGCGCGAGGATACGACATGCGTCCTCCAGCGGGATCGACACGAGCCACGCCTCGGCGTCCCGCACGCCGAAGGACACGACCAGGCGGTCGCCGAGGATCGCGGCTCCGGCGGCGAACTCGATCGCCCGCGTCTCGCGGAAGGCGAACAGCGGCGACATCCGGCGGAGCGTGAAGGAGCCGTCGAACCAGAGGAGCCGATGCTCGTAGGCGCGATGCCCGGAATCCATCACCGCGACCTCGTGGACGACCGAGAGCCACCCGTCGCGGAGCGGCACGAGCTGCGATCCGCCGCGGAACCCACGGGCGATCCTCGGGGCCGGCCCACGGCGGGAGACCTCGTAGCACCCGGGCAGGCCGGCGTCTGCCTCGACGACCACCGAGTGACCGTCGCGGTGCGAGGCATAGAGCCAAGCGTCACGGCCGTCGATCGGGGCCCAGTTCTTCTCGTGCTGGGCGAGTCCGTCCCATTCGAGGACCCGCATGCCGGAGAGCGTCGCTTTGCCGACATCGAGCGCGGCGGTGGCGATCCGGCACCGGCCGTCCCACCCGGCGGCGTCACGCACCGTCGCGGAGACGCTGATCCCCGCCGGCGTCCGCCGGAGCCGGCAGTCCTCCCACCCATGCACCGGGTAGCCGTTGCGGGCGTAGTCGGGCTCGGCGATCGGCCGGCACCCGCGGACCTCGAGGTCGGCGTCGAACTCGACGAGGAGGTTCGTCGTCCGGATCGCGTCGCCGTCCGCCTCTGGGATCACGTACCGCCCGCCCTCGATCCGGTAGTTCGACGAGCGGACGATCCCGAGGAGCCCGGCCGCGGCCGGGAGGACCGTCGGGTTGAACAGCGACCACCCCGGCTGGGCCGGCTCAATCTCGATCCGGCGGAATGTCGCCTCGGGGACGAGATCGGCCAGGAGCGGCGTGTACCACGTCCGGTTCGACCGGGTCTGCCGCTCGAGGTCCTCGGGGATGTCGAGGTCGAGGAGGCGGTCGCAGGCCCGGCGGCCGGTCTCGATCTCACCGGCGTAGTAGGCGTGGACCGCGAGGGCGTGTAGGTGCTCGTGCATGGGGGTCCTCCGCCGGGCATGGTCACCCGGGCGGGGAGTCACGCGGAGGGGGTCTGCCGGGCCTGGGCCGCCCGTCTTTTCGCGAGGTGTTCGGCGGCGTCCTCCCGGACCGTCGGGGAGTCGAGCCGGTAGTCGTCGAGGTGCCCCCAGACGAGGTGGCAGCGATCAGAGCAGAGCGGGACGAGGTTCGACTCGACGAGCTCGAGGTCCGGCCGGAGGTGGAATGGCACGACGTGGTGGGCGGTGAGCCCATCGCGCGACCCGCACGCGATGCACGCCTTCCCCCGGAGGAACCGCTTGGAGAGCGCCGGCCACTTCGGCGAGCGAGCCTCACCGGTGACGTTGGCCGGATCGCCGAGTCGTCGCAGGAGGCCCAGCATCACGACACGAGCTCCGCCGCCTCGCGGAAGGCCTGGTCGATCTCGACCGGCAGGAGGCCGAGGGCGGCCCCGAGCGTGTCGACGAGCGGGTGATCCCGGCGGACCGTCGCAGCCCTCGTCCAGTCGATCTCGGCTTGAGCCCGCACGTCCGGCGGGAGCGTGGCGATCAGCGCGTCGACCGCCGCCGGCGTGATCGACCGGGCCCGCAGGAGCCACGTCGAAAGCTGCCATGGCGTCACGGTCTCGGGCACCGGCGCCGGGAGGTCGGAGGCGAGGATCCAGCCGGGCGCGAGGCTCGCCTCGGGCACGAACTCGTAGCCCGGCAGTGGCTCGCCGCGCGTGTCGGCCCGGACCCAAGTCGTGACGACGGGGGGCGACGATCCTGCGATAACGACCGCGATCCGCATGAACGGCGAGCCTCAAAACAGCCAGACGATCTGCACCTCGCCCACACCGCCATCGCCGCCCGCGCCGCCGTTCGCGCTCGTGCCAGCGCCACCGCCGCCACCGCCGCCCGCGACACTACTGGAGCCGCCCGCGCCTCCAGCGCCGCTCGACGATGCCCCGCCACCGCCACCGCCCGAGTAGCCGCCTGCGACCGACGAGCCACCAGCGGCGCCGGTCGCGGCACCGCCAGATGTCGCGGCGCTGACGAACCCGGTCGAGGTCGTCGCGCCGTCACCGCCGGGATGCTGCCGCTGACTGCCACCCTGGCCTCCGGCGTAGGCGGTGTTGGCCGCGCTGATTCCGCCACCACCGCCACCTGACGCCGCGGCGTTGAATCCGATGTTTGCGTTTGCGGCGGCCGCAGTGATCGACGACGCACCGCCGCCAAGTGCTGTGAAAGTGCCGGCCAGGAAGTTGGGGCCGTTTCCGGTGCCGGCGGCCCCAGCCGACGCCGACCCGCCGCTTCCGGCGTTGCCACCGTCGGCGGTGTGATACCGCGCGCTACCGCCGGTGCCAATCTGGACGTACGACCGCTCGCCCGCGGTGCCGTTGGACCCCGTCCCGCCATCGGCCGTCGCGCCCGAGCCACCGGCACCAGCCGCGCCGCAGTAAACGTCGACCGCGGCGCCGCCGAGCGCCCCCACCTCGACGACGACCTGGGTGTGGTGCCCGCCCTGCCCGCCTCCGCCGCCGTAATGGGCGTTGCCTGCCGTGCGTCGGCCGCCGCCGCCACCGCCGCCACCGCCGCCCCAGATGTAGAGCAGGGCCAGTTTCGCGCCGGTCGGCACCGTGCTCGAGAAGATGTTGCTCGCCAGCGTCCAGCCGCTCGGCGTCGAACCGCCGCGAGTGAAGGTGAGGCGTGTCGAGGGGTTGGTCGGACCGGTGGGGCCGGTCTCGCCCGTACCGCCCGTCGGGCCGGTCGCCCCTGCCGCTCCGGCGGACCCATTGGCTCCCGCCACCCCTTGCGGTCCGGTCGGGCCGGTCGCTCCAGCAGCCCCGGCGGCGCCGTTCGACCCGGCCGGTCCTTGAGCTCCGGTCGGGCCAGTCGCCCCGGCGGCCCCGGCCGATCCCTGCGCGCCCGCTGGGCCAGTCGGGCCGGCCGCCCCGGCATCGCCCGCCACGCCGTTCGACCCGGCCACGCCTTGAGGGCCGGTCGCGCCGGTGGGCCCGCTACCGCCCGACGAGCCCGACGAGCCCGTCGGCCCCGTCGGTCCGGTCACCGTCGACGCCGCACCGGTCGCCCCCTGCGGTCCCGTGACGCCGCCGAGGTCTTGCAGCACGACGCCGAGCTGCGAGAGCGTCACCGCCTTCGTCCCGGCGTTCGTGCCGCTCGGGCGCGAGAGGATGATGTAGTCGCTGCCGGTCACGCCGGTCGCGGCCGGCAGTTGATCGACGCGCTTCCGGAGCGGCATCGCGGGTCACTCCTGCGCGGTGAGCGGGACGCTGATCTCGTTGCCCTGGTCGTCGATGATGAAGGTGATGTCGCGGTCGGCCTGCTTCGTATGGACCCGGACCGCGTTCTGAAAGGCGTCCGAGTAGTGGAACAGCGGCACGCCCCGTGGCGCGGCGACTTCGTAGAAGTACGCCTCGCCGTTGAGCTCCTCGACGATGAAGTCTCCCCGCTGCGGCTCGCCGTAGGGGAGGTCGGCCACGCGGACGATGTAGTCCCGCGACTCCCACCGCTCGACGACGCCGTTCTGCCCCGCCGCCTCGAACGTGCTCCGCCCCAGGGTGGCCGTGAATTGCGTCGTATTCGCCCCGCGCTTGTAGGCGCAGTTCATCGACGCACTCGCCGCCATCTGGTCGGCGAGCCACGACGCACCGGCGGCGAGCATGTCGGCCATGCGGGCACCTCGAGGCCGCTACACCGCCGGCGGCGCCCGGAGAGGGATCGGGCGGCCGCCGGCGGCTTGCGGTGGGAATCGTCAGGGATCAGGCCGGGCCGCTCACGTTGAGGTCGTAGAGCATCCCGTGATTGATGCTCACGTCGACCGTCGTGTCGCCGGCCGCGGCGTCGACCGCCACGAGCCCGGCGATGCCGGACACCGCGGACGACCCGGTGACCTTGCCGTTCGGGTGGAGGTAGGCCACCGCGCCGGCCGAGAGGGCACCGCCGGTCACCTTGTCGAACGTGAACACGCCGCGCACCGCGACCGCGCCCTTCGCGTTCGCCGCGATGGGCCGGCACACGACGCCGACGACCTTGCCGAGGAGGACCACCTCGCCGACGGACTTCGCCGTCGTCGGGGTGTAGTCCCACGTATCCGATTCTCGCTGCTTCAGCGTCGCCATCTTGAGAGCTCCGGGAAGTGTGTCTGAGGGACCTCACCCCGGCGGCTCGGGCCATTCCCGAGCCGCCGGGTTCGGTTTGCGAGGGTCAGGGTCAGGCGGTCGCCATGCGGTAGGCCGCGCGGCTCTCGCCCTTCGAGACGCCGAAGTCGTAGTACCCGCGGACCTGGATCCCGAGCACGTCGAAGTCCGCCTCCGCCTGCTCGACGGTCGGCTGACGCTGACCGTTGAGGAAGCCGACCTCCATCACCGGGAGGTCGTTCGGGTCGGCGCAGAGCCACCACGTCGAGGTCGACGTGAGGTAGGCGCTCGACACGATATCGAACTTCCCGGCGAGGACGTTCGCCTGCGGCTCGAGGACCTTCGACGAGGTCGAGCCGAGCGACGACGCGAGGAGCGTGTTGCCCGTCTGGACCTTGTTCGCGGCGATCTCGAGGGCCTTCGGCACGAGGAGGACCTTCGGCGTCACGCCCAGCGGGTTCCCGTCGGGATCGGTGAGCGACCCGTAGGCCGTCCACGCGGTCTCGACCGAGCCGATGGCGAAGGCGTTTCCGCTGCCCGGGGTGGCCGCCTGATAGTACGTCGAGTTGGAGGACTCGAACGCCGACCAGAAGACCTGGTTGAACTTCAGCGCCGCCCCGCGACCGAGCCGGCGGGGGACCGCCGTCAGGGCACCGAGGTCGTCGTTGATGATGTCCGTCCGGGTGATGGACGACATGCGGGCGTAGGTCTTCGGCGAGAGGGTGCGGGTCGCATCGGCCGCATCGGCCGACTTGATCTTCCCGTCGTTCCCGACCTCGTCGAAGACGAACCCGCCGTCGAGCCGAACGCCCGTGACCGTCTTGAGGTCGTTGAGCGGGCGGATCGTGGAAACGAACTCCCACACGCTCTCGACCGCCTCGAACCCGGCGATGAGGTACTTGCCGTAGGTCGCGGCGAGCACGTTCGAGATGTTGTGGGTCGCGAACGCGGCCCGCAGCACCTGGCGGAGGTTGCTCGTGTTGACCCGGGCCTCGGATCCGTCGTAACCGTTCGACCGGGCGGCCGAGATCAGCAGCGACTGGAGGCCGACGTGACGAGCCCGCTTGTGGGCGGCCTCGAGCACCGGCTCCGAGAACTGCTTCTCGACGTTACCGAGCCCGCCGACCATGCCGATGGCGGCGATGTTCACCTGATCCTCGTCGAGGACCGGCTTCGAGGCGTGGATCGCCGGGCCGCGGTTGACCCGGAGGTCCTTCAGCAGCTCGGCCTTCACCTCCTCCCGGACCTCGTTGACGATCTGGGCCCGGATGGCCTTCACGTCGACGACCGGCGCGGCGCTCGCCATGTCCTGCGGCCCGGTGGGCCCGCCGTTCTCGTTCTGCACATCGCTCGGGCCGGTCGGCATGGGATCGGCCGTCTTCATCTCATCGCTCATCGAGGACTCCCCCGCTTGCGCGGTGATGGTCACGGCCGTCGCTCCATCGGCCCCAAGGGTGACGAATGAGCACTCCCGGAGCGTGGAGCGCTTTACGATCCGAACCGGACCCGTGAAGGTCCGGCCGTTGACGGTGACGGTGTCGCCGGCCGCGACGAGCGTCTGCTCGTCCACGTCGGCGCCGACCGAGGCTTGCCACTGGTAGCCCTTGTCGCCAAGCCTCACGACCTGGCCGGCGGCCTCGCTCTCCGCGAGGATCGCGCCGTCGATCACGAGGTCGGCCCCGATCCGGGCGGCGCCCTGGCCGAGGACGCTCTCCAAGGCGTAGTCGTGGCCGAACACGATGGGCACGTTCGCCGGCACGGCCATGCCGGAGAGGTCGATCACGATCGGTTCCCGGCTCCACGCCTGGCGGATCTCGGCCCCGGTGTAGGCGACCATCGAGAACCGCGGCGTCCGGGGAGTGGACATCGCCCCCTCGCCGGCGTCATCCGCCCGGAGGAACTGCACGTCGGCCCGGAGCGTGACGTTGCTCATGCGTCCACCTCGTCGAGGATGCGGTTGACGAACGAGCGGCCGGCGTCGCCGCCCCAGAGGGCCCACGCGATCCGGCCGGCGGACGGGTAGCCGTCCTCGCCCTGGCTCCAGCCTTGGCCCTGCTTGTCGATCTCGTGCCGCGCGAAGTAGCTCGCCATCCGCTCGACGGTGTCGAGCGAGAGGGGGCGGCCGTTGGCGATGTCTCGGGCCCGGGCCACGCCGACCGGCGTCCCGCCCCGGCCGAACTCACGCCGCCAGGCGAGGCCACGCTCCGCCTCCGACCGCATCTCCGCGGTCGGTCGGTAGGAGTCGGCCGCCTCGAGGTCCGGCTCCCCGGCGGCGTTCACCGGGTCGGCCGGGGGCACGACCACCTGGGCCGGCCGGTCCCCGAGCGACAGCCCGAGCTCGTCCATGAGTTGCCGCTCCGCGGCGATCTGCCGGAGTTCGACATCCCACTGCTTGCCCTGCCGGGCGTACTCGGCGGCGAGAGAGGTCGTGAGCGTGGCGAGCTTCGTCTCGGTGGCGTTGGCGTCCTTCACCGGGTCGACGCCGTCGTGGCCGTCCCACACCCACGACCAGTTCCAGGCCGAGGCGGAGGGAAGGCCGGCGGGGATCAGGCCCGGGACGAGGAGGGCCTCGTCGAGCCACTCGCGGAAGATGCGGTCGAGCCACGTCCGCTCGAGTTCGTCGCGCTCGACGCGGACGTTGAGGTCGTGGAGCTGCGAGTCGAGGCGCGCCGAGGAGTAGTTGTACGAGGAGGCGTCGAAAGCCGCCTTGTGGTAGGGCAGGTTCACGCCCCGGGCGATCTCGCCGAGGATCGTCCGGGTGAACGCTTGGTGGGTGTTCGTCGGCTGCTCGGCCTTGAGCTGCGACACGTCCCACCCCTCGGGGAGCGTGGTGAGCGTCCCCTTCTCGATCTCGATCGCGGCGAATGGGTCGACCTCGTCGACCGTCGCCGCCGGGGAGTTCGAGTGAACGAAGGCGGCAAGGTCCGCGGCGATCTCGGCCGCACGGATCACCGCCTCGGTGTACCGCCGCATGTTGCCGCAGAGGCGGAGACAGCAGGCGAGCTCCGAGACGCCGCGGTACTGCCCGGGGCGCGTGGCGCGGAACCAGTGGAGGACGCGCTCTGCCGGCACCCGGTCGGCCTCGAACGTGCCGATAGCGTAGTTCGACCCGGGGTGCGAGCGGAGTACGTGGTAGGCGGTGACGTTGCCGTCGGCGTCGATCTCCAGGCCGTCGACGAGCGAGCCGTCGGGGCCGAGGGCCTGGAGGTAGTCGAGCGAGGGCGTGGCGATCTGGTCCGCCTCGACGAGCCGGAGGTCGAGCGTCACGCCGCGGGTGTCGGCCGCACGGTTCGTGAACAGCATCGCGAACGCCTCGCCGTCGACGATCTTTGCCTCGCAGGCGACGCGGAGCTTGTCCGCCAGCCGCACCCGCCACGACCAGTCGAACCACGCCCGGGCGATGGACCGGTCCGCCTCGGCGTTGCCGGTGGCGAGCAGGATCCGCGGGCCGGTGCCGACGAGGTCGTTGCTCTTCGTGGTGCAGATTCCGTGGACGTAGGCGGAGTTCGCCCGCTCGTAACGGGCGCGGTTGCGGATGATCCGCCGCACCTCGGGGACGAGGGCCGCCTGAGCCGAGAGCGAGTCCGCATTGGCCCAGTGCCGGGAGTCGTCGCTCGTTTGGGCAGCGTCGTACCGCGCCCGGACCGGCTGCTTCACGATGGCGACGCTGCGAGGCGCACGCCGGGCCGGGGCCGCCTTCCGGCCGCTCCGCCCCTTCGGTGCCTGGCGCTTCGCCATGTCAGACGGTCCCCGGCGGCTTGAGGACGTTGAACCGGAGCCCCCGGTGAGACGAGCCGCCATCGGCGGCCGCCTTCGCCCGGAGGTACTTGTCCGCCTCGATCTGATCGGGGAGCGGGTGGGCCTCCACCTCGCCGGCGTCCGTGCGGACGCGCCGGGGGCCCTGGGCGCTCGTGTCGGTCTTGTTCGCGAGGTCGTCGCTCATGCCTCCAGAGTGGAGGCAGCGACGCGCACGGGAGAGGGGGTGTGGCGTCTACTTCGCCCGCCGGGTGACGATCACACGCTTCCCGTCGGCGCCGGTCGGGATGGCGACCTTCTTCCGCCGGCGGCCCCCGGCCTCGCTCGCCGCCGGTTCGAGGCCGGTGATGCTCGCCGCCACCGCGGCCCCGACGAGGCAGTCCCACCAGTGATTTTCGCGCGGGGTTTGCTTCCACTCGTCGACGCTCCGGCCCCGGGCCTCTACCCGGACCGGATACTCGCTCGTGAGGTGGTCGAGGAGCATGTCGTGAGCCCCCTCGTGGAGGAGGATCGCCTCCGGGTCGCCGATGCCCAGGCGGAGCCGAGCCGAGGCGAACGTCTTCCAGAAGTTGGTGTCGTACGACGCCTCGATCTGCACGCCGTCGGCGGTCTTCCCGACGACCCAGTTCAGCCCCGAGCGGTCGCCGCGGTTCCGGCGGGGTCCGAGCGGCGTTCCCGACGCCCCGACGCCCTTGCCGCGGCTCGGGAGGATCGACGCCGCGAACGGCGACGCCCGGCAGAAGTTCCGGACGACCTGCGTCGACTGCCCCCAGTTCGAGTCGACGAGCACCTGGGCGATCCGCATCGGGACGCCATCCTCCCGCGGCCACTCCCGCGAGAGGAGCATCTTCGACAGTTCGTCGAGCCCGGCGCGGAGCGCCGCCTCGAACCCGGCGCCCTTCGCCGCCTGGGCCAGCGTGCGTTTCGCAGTCTGTGCCTCAAAATGAGACGCGCCCTGGTCGGGGTAGGTGCCGTAGGCGACGACGTGGCCGCCGAACGACTCCGACCACGAAGCGACGAGCCAGTAGAGCAATCGGTCCTGCACGTCGACGAAGGCGGTCACCTTCGTATGCCCGCCCGGCACGACGCCACGCTTCACCGGCGTCGACCGCAGCGCCAGCGAGCGGCGGTCGAGCTTGTCGGTGGCGATGTCGTCCGCGAGCGGGGCGTTCTGGAACTCGGCCGCGAACGCCGACTCCCCGCGGTCGATCCGGAGGTTCCAGGCGTGCTGGATCGCCGACAGTTCGTCCTCGGCCTTCCGCGCCGGCCACGCCACGCGCGAGCCCCGGTCCATCTCGGCCTGCCGCTCGGCGTAGAAGGCGTCCGCCGCGCCGGTGCCGGCCCCGCTCCGCTGGCCCTCACGCCGCAGCTCGGCGTACTGACCCCAGAGTTCGTCCGCCTCCGGCCAGTCGTAGACGAGCTTCGTCCGCTCGCCCTGCCACGCCGGGTGGCGCGTGCGGTCGAGGAGGCGGTCCGCGAGGTCGTCGGTGCGGATTACCGTCACCGTGCAGAGGCCGGCGATTTTCCGGCCGGGGCCGGCGAGGCCGAGGATCGCCCCCGAGAGGATCTTCTCGCGGGTGGCACACTGTGACGGAGACGCGGCGCTCTCGTCGGTCTGCGGGTCGTCGATGAGAACGAGGTCGGGCCGGATCGTCTTCCCGTCGGGGCGTGTGTGCTTGAGCCCGCGAATCCGGCCGGTGATGCCGGCGACCCGGACCGCCGCCCCGCCGCACGCCGCCCCCGGCGCCGAGGCGAGCGTGATTTGATCCGCCGTCCATTCGATCTTCGTCGGCCGCCCGTCGATGGTCTGCCCGCGGGCCCGGGCGTTGATCCCCTCGAGGGCGCGGATCGGATACGTCGCCTCCGGGAAGTCCTCTGCGAGAAGGTCGTTCTGCTCGAGGTGGGCCTTGATCGAGTCGAGCATTTGCTCGGCGATCGACTGGTCGGAACCGATCACGACCACGAACTGCCGGTGGCCGTAGACGAGGGCCCAGATAGACGCCCACTCGCAGAGCGTCGACTTGCCGGACCCGCGCGGCATGGCGAAGACGAACAACTCGCCGCGGAGGACCGCTCCCTCGATCTTCGATATCGCGGTGAGGTGGTCGGTCGACCACGCGAGCGGGAACGACTCCGAGGCGTAGGTCTCGCAGAACAGCCGGAAGTCGAGCCGGCACGACTCACGACGCGCGGCGTCGACGACCGGTGGCGGCGGGCCGATGTCGCGGCCGGCGGCGGACACGCGCCGGGCCCGCTCGCCGGTTCGGGACTTGATGTCCTCGTACCGCGCGGCGTCGCGCTTCGCCTGGGCGTCGTCGTGGCGTCGTTTCTGGTCTGAGCGGACGGCCATCTCACCAGCCGGCGGCGTTTGAGGCTAAAAAACGCCGCCGGCTGGTGAGATGGCCGTC
>Ga0070749_10003295_pt1 | contig 10804 bp, 6 predicted proteins | sample VirMetDEL_Nov_18_FD_75180 | JGI IMG/M metagenome (GOLD analysis project Ga0070749, IMG submission 75180) | Aqueous microbial communities from the Delaware River and Bay under freshwater to marine salinity gradient to study organic matter... | ecosystem: Environmental > Aquatic > Marine > Coastal...
GCTATGGCGGCATTGAATGCTGGTAAAGCTACTATTGTTGCTAATAAGGGTGGTCGCATTGGTAAAGGAGTGATTTATAGACAAGGGGGTGGCTTGGCAGACGCTCAGGCAGCTTTTGGTCATCCAGTAGTATCACCAGCAGAATATTTTGCTACTCCTGAAGAGGCTACTGCTTTTGGTCAATCCATAGGTTTAAGAGGTATTCATCAAAATACAGAAGGACAATATGGTCCAGGGAAAGACCCTAAAGAATATGATGCTAAATCATATGATGCAAGAGTAAGTGCGGCAGCTCAGGAAGATATAACAAGAACATCAGAAATGCAAATGGCAGAGACAAAGAAAAAAGAAGATGAGAAATTAGCTCAAGAACAAGCTGCGGAAAGAGCGGGTCTTAGAACAGACATAGATAGCTTATTACAAGCACTTCAGAAGAACTTAGGGATAAGTCTATCAGCAGAAACATTATTTGATCCTGGTTTTAAACTAGGGTCATTAGCTGGTGCATTACCGAGTGATTTTGAAGGATTATATGATGGAGTAAGGAAAATAATTGATCCAGATTTTGGTAATTTACCAGTCGATGGTGTTCCTTTTCTGGGGCTCGGCTATATTGCTAGAATTCCAGCCAAAGGAGGAGGAAGGAAAGAAAGGCTTATAAATAAAAAATCATATGATGGTCTTGAACCAAATGAACAAGCATTTATGCTGGACTTAATGAAAAAAATGATACTACAGACATATGAAAATCAGATTGAAAAGATTCGCACAAAGTCATCGAAAGTAACAACTAATGAAGCTGCTGAAGCAACAGCTAAATATGAGGAGGGAAAGAAAGCATCTGAAAAAGTAGCTCAAATGCAGAAAGAATCTCCAGAAATTTTTGGAGATCCAGAATTTCTAGATAAAATATCTAAAGAATATGCAAAAAAATGGTATCAAGAGGATACTTATCTCTTAAAAGAAATTGTTATGGGAAATGCATCGTTTGGTGAGAAAGATCCTAATGAAACATGGCTTACTGCTCTATTCCGTGGCAGAAAGTTTAGTATGGAAGAGTCAGCATTTGCCGAACAGAATAAGCAAGGACTATTATTTTATGAGAGTGAAGTAAGAAATGCTTTACAAAATGCACAGCCTGGGGGAACATTCCAACAGCCAATCTTAACTGCTGGTGGAATAAAGCCAAGAACCAGTATAGATGATGACCGTGCCAGAACATATTCTGCTCAAAAAGCTAGTTATCAAGAGGCACAACAATTATCTACTGGCTTAGAAGAGAAAAAAGCAGCGGCAGAACAAGCACAGGCACAGGGTGCATTAGCAGTCATTCAAGAAGGAAAAGATATAGAAGCTCAAAAAGCAGCAGAACTTCAAGAAGGTAGAGACAGGGCTGCTGCCGCAGCAGCCGCTGGTCTTGATTTATATAATAAGGGTGCCGCTTGGATTGCAGAACAACAGAAAGCAGCAGCAGAAGCTGCTGAAAAGAAAAAACAAGAGAGGATTCAAGATTTAGCATCAACTGGTGCATTTGGTAGCGATGGTGGTGCATCTGCGGGTATGGCATTACAGATGCAAGAATATTTAAAGAATCCTCAACAAGACGGTTTTGATAGTTTTGTATCGCAAATTACACCCGCAGCCAAAAGCAAGGAAGCACAAGAGTTAAATAGAGACAATAAATTCACCGACGCACTTAAAATATTACAAGACTTTTTTAATAGAACATATGCAACAAAACTTAAGCAGGCAGATAGCATTAATGAAGGTTTAGGAACACTGAAACCGAACGAGCCTCCAACCCCAGAGTATATAAGAGCTAGTAAGAAAAAACAAGAGTTGGAAAGAAAAAATGAAGCCGCAGATGCAAAAGCAAGGCGTGTAAATGGAGAACCCCAGTCTCCTAGAGATCTCGAACGTGCTAGAAGACGAGAGTTATATGCAGAAAGACAGACACAAAGGGCAGATAATAAATTGCGTAGTCAAGGAATTGAGCCTCCACCAAGAGACCCAGAGCCAGGGAAAGCAGTGCCTACTGAAGCTGAAATACTTTTTAGAGCAAATTATAATAATTTAATATCACAAGGTATGGCTAGTGTTCAGGCTGGACAAGCTAATTTACAACTCTTCCAAGCCGCTGAAGATATGTATCAACAATTTAAAGCAAATTCAGAAAATGCAGCTTCTCCTAATCATTCATTTATTATAGGACAAATTGAGGCTGCAAAACAGGAATTATTTGGTGATCCAATGGCTACTTTCCCAGCGTCATTAAGAACATTCCATAAGGGTGGTTTTGTTTCAGGTTATAATAATGGTGGTGAAATTCCCATTATGGCACAAACTGGTGAATTTGTTATGAGTCGTCAGGCTGTTCGTGATCATGGGGTAGGTACACTCACTAGAATGAATCAAGGATTACCAACTTTCCATCAGGGTGGATTAGTTGGTCCTGAATATAAACAATTCGGTGGTAGAATGCGTGGTGGTGGTCGGGGTGGTGCAGCTAGTGCTCCAGCAAGTGCCATGATTATTAATGGTGCAGATACAGCGAAAGAATTAAATGATGCTATTGTTCGTGGTGGAGAGCAAGTTAGTGCTACATGGACATCTACATTTGATACATTTGTTCAAAAAGTAACAACCGCATTACAACCACTACTAGGTATTCCTGAAAAGATTACTACTGAAGTTGCCCCAGTAGACGTAAAGGGTGTAGATAGTTTTGCTGGTGCAATAAGTACATCTCTAGCAGATACAATTATTGCTGCAATTTCACCATTACTTACAAATAGTGGTCCACCTCAGCAGGGCGACGGAACATAATTTTATATTTGGAGATTAAATATGGCTACAAGTTCAACAGTTACAATCACATCAGATATAGCATATTCTGTTGTTGATCAAACAGATACAAATAATATTAATAGATATAATAATAGCTTGCAATATTCATTAGTATATAATCATGGAACCGGGGTTCCTTCAAGCGGTATCACTAATTCACAAGTTAATTTATATGTAAAAAGTAGTGGAACATTATCTGGTAATAGTGTACAACCAATAGACTTTACAAATTATAATAAAGTAACACTTGGTATTCCATATACATATGAGTTTCATGAACTAAAAGGTTTAGTTATAGAAAATATGTCAAGTGGAACTGGCGAAATATTATATTTAACTGCTACTGGTTCTAATGCTTTTACTAATATTTTTAATGGTGGAACTGGAAACTTAGCAATTAATCCATATGGTTCATATATGTATACTGATATGTATGGAACAGATGTAACCGCTAGTAATAAATTATTGTATATAGAAAATAGAACTTCAACAGGTATTCCGTATGCTCTTATTGCCGTTGGTGTAAATACCGGCATTGCATCAGAGGATGAAAGTATATCATTACCATAAGGATTGAAATATGTATTATATTATTCCAGTATATAATTTTAATATACAAGACTCAATTGAGTCTATTAAAAATATACAGGGGGCAAATAAAGTTACTGCATTATTACATAATGATTTATCACAGATTTTTAGAGTTCCATTTATACAAAAATATAATGGTTCAGCTATGATTGTAACATCCCTATATACCCAAGATCAGTATATAGATTTAGATAAAATTATTGAAAATAAAGCAATGGTAGCTACAAAAAATAGAGATATATCAATTATAAATTGTGGACATGAGTTTTTTAAAAAAATGTTTTCTCCATCATCTATAGTAAGAATGGATACAAGGGAAAAGCTTGGATATTCAAATGAAGACATATATTTAGATGATACCCTTTTAGAGTACTTTAATAAAAAAGAAGACATTAAATTTACTCAAATATCTTATACTAGTGAAAATGGTAATTGGAGTGTAGAGGAGTCAATTAAATGAGTAGTAATGTCATCGTCCAATATGGGTCTTATGTATTTTCTCCTGGCCCAACATTTACATATAGTAGATCAGCAGAAAAAACTCCTGGTAAAGATTTTTGTCTTTCTACTCCAATTACTATAGAATTAAATGGAAACATAGTTCCTACTGGATCAGGTGGTAACCCTAGTGGTGGTTTTACAACGGTAACAAATGAGATTACTGATTTAAGTAATACATTTAAGTGTGGTTCCTGTGATACACTATTAATTCAATGTGTGGGATCTCCAGCATTCATTAATGCTCCTGCCATAGTTAAGGATTTAAGTATACAGCCTAGAAATGATGGTGATCCATATGTCAATACTGCCTCATATACAATATCATTAGAATTACCATCATTAACAAATGATGACTATGATAATCAACCAAGTGGAATTACATCTATATCTGAAGACTGGAATCTGGAAAGATTAGATGAAAGAATTGGCGGAACTGCTAATGGGTTATATGGAAGTAGTTTTATTTTAAATGATGCATATAGTGTTTCCCATAATGTTACTGTAACTTCTCCATTTTTATGTAAGACTGGAGTTGGAGAATCTAATGTAGATGGCGTAGATACTGCTGCTGCATATATTAGGGCAAATTTATTAAGCAGTCCATTTAATGGTATAAGTGGTATTTTTCAACCATCTGGATTACTATCTTTAAATTATTATAATCATTATAGAGTTATCAATCAAAATGTTTATGATGGAACCCTAACTTTAAATGAAACATGGATTGCCTCACCAAGTGGTGCTCTTGAAGAGTTTGATGTTAATTTAGAAGAAAGTTTAGATACATATTTAAAATCAGTTAGTATTAATGGAACTATTCAAGGATTGTCCACTATATCTTATCCAAATGCAAACGGAACTCCTAAAATACAAGCAGCATTTGATTATTTTACTGGAGTTGTTTCTGGTGCAATTTATGCTAGAGCATCTACATTATATGATGGTGATACATCATTAAATATTGTTCCGCTTAGTCGTTCATTAGGATATAATAGTATTAATGGAATACTTACTTATAATTATCAATTTAATGATAGACCTGCTAATTGCGTTGCTAATGCTAAATCAGAAACAATTAATGTTACTGAAAATGAGCCAGCAGATGTATTTACATCATTAACTATTATCGGAAGATTATCTGGTCCATTAAATCAAGATGTTAATACTGTGACACAAAGAACTAGAGAAATTAGTATAGAGGCTATTTTACCAGTAGGCACTGGATGTGTTGCTTCTGGAGCTTCTTTTCAGGCACCAACTGACTATGATTCTTTTGTTAATGATTATGAGGCAGGGCTTACCGGAACATATGGTCAAGTATTCGTAACTAATAATACTAAAACCTGGAGTCCGAAGGATGGAAGATTTACCTTTAATAAAGCATGGGCGATAGGGGGTTGCTGATTATGGCATTCAATAGTTGTACGCCATCAAGGATATATGGACCACTTGAACAGACCTTATTTTTAGGTATGACAGTTCAAGATTTTAGTGCCACGGCTGGATGGAATGAGCAGTTTAGTACTGTAACTGTTAACTTAGTTCAAGATGATTGTGCTGGAACAAGATATTATTTTGATACCAATTTTAATTGGACTAGTGCATATTTTGCTGATGGTGACCCTGGATTTAATCAGGCACAGGTAGGATCTCCAGTATTTTTTAAGATTGGTAATTTTGAGTTTGGCGGCATTATACAATCATATAATTTATCAGATGATCCAAATGGCAGAAATATATTAACTGCTAACTTAATTTCTCCAGGGATTATTATGGAGGGCACCCAGGTCATCATTGATGAATATGTTGGTTCTATTGGTGATATTCCAAATATTATTAATGCTTTTGGATTTTTAGAATCATTAGGTGCAGATTGTCCATTCTCTGAAGGGTTTGGTTCTCCCGCTGGTGGTTTTGGAAATGCACAACAAACTGCCCGTGGTGTTCCATGGAAATGGTTAAAGCAGGCATTACAAGTATTATTAGGTGGATTATATACTGCTGCATATAGTAAAGAATATATATTAGAGCCTGGAGTAATACAATATCGTCCAGGTGTTGGCACATATGGTAGTATCATTAATGATAAATATATTGTTGATATAGATGATTTACCAACTGTAGATGACATTAATTATAGAATTCCTGGTCCTACTTCAAGTCTAATGGAACTTATTAGTGCTGTTTGTAATGATGGTGGATATGATTATTATGTAGATTTTCTTCCAACTAAAAGTAATGGCACATTTAATCCAATAACTAATGTTATTAAAATTAGAACTATTTCTAGAGTCAATAGTCCTGGTGACGAAGGACTACAAGATATAGTTAATTTTATTAATGAGCAAAATTCACAACAAAAATTAATATCTCAATCCTCTCTTGGTCAAGAGTTAAGACCAGACTATAATTCTGCATTTATTATTGGTGGTCAAAAGGAACAATTATATCAACAGTTAGCAGATCCAAATCCTACATTTAGTGATATTGTTCCGTTCTGGGGATATAACTTTCAAAAACAATTATTAATTGCAAAATGGAATCCTATAGATCTTTATGATGAAGATTTAAATCCATATAGACCTGGAGGAGATCCGCAGTGGTATGTTCAATTAGATTATCAAACACTAAATTATACCCTTAATGTGCCATTTACGGCATTGCTAAACGGTGGATTTATTCCAGAAACCGCACTTTGTGCCTCTAAGGGTGATTTTCAGAGTTTCTGGGAATGGGTATTTACTCATGGTAGATTTACTGATCTATTTGCTTGGGCAACTGATACAGGATATGGTTTAGGATTGAGTAGAGACCTGTTTCGTAAGCGTGTTAAAAGTAGGGCTGAAGCTAGATCATCTAGATCACCAAAAGCAATGCATGGTTTAAGTCCAGTAGATATTATTTATCAAGACTTAGAAACAGTCTATAAGTTTGTTCAAAATTATACTAATGAACAATATGGTAAACAATTTTTAGTAGCAGTGCCATTTGTTTGTTATAGAACAGATCCAGATACTAATCAAATATTGTATACAGATGAAACAAGTAATGAGGGATGGGTAGATTCAGATTCTGTTGTAGTAATTAATACGGATGGTACAACTGCTCAACCTGGAGTTGGTTCAGTATTAGGATTAACTCATAGAGAAAGTACAGATGTCTTTTCAAGCGAGGTCGGTAAATTATCATCCTTCATAAGATGGGATTATGGTTTTTCAAGGTTTGATAATAGTGAAGCTAATGGAGTAACCGCTGTTGCTACTGATACTTTAAATGGATCTTTTTGGGTTAAAGCTGATGTTGAACAAGATTGGATTATTGCTTCTTTTAATGGAGAGCAAAAAGTAGCCGCATTGTTAAAAACAGAATATGTTCCATTATATAAACCTATGGCTAATGAGAGCGGTATATCTCCACAGTTCGTAGGTGCATTAGGTTCAAATTTCAGAACTGGACTTATACCAACTGGCCTTGGAGATGGAATTGGGCGTGGTTTAAATTCATCAGATTCATATGCTCCAGCATTCATTCCATTTTCTTTTCCATATGGTGCTGTTGTTCCAATCAAAAGTAATACACAAACATACGGACCCTGGTATGGTAAAGCTACAGATGTTAAAGGAAATGTATATGTAGAAAAAGACGATGGATTAGTGCCTTGGGAATACGGCGATAGTTCTTATATGACTGATGCTGTTAGAATTAAAATACAAAATCAAATTACTGCAATGCAAAAAGCAGAGCGTGGATCGGTAACTGTTGCAGGATATCCTGAAAAACAACTAGGCACAGCACTTTCTGATAGTCCAATTTTAATTACTGATAGAGTATTGCAGCAAAAATCTTATAATGGTTATTATTTTTATTATATTGATGTTGGTGGAGTTAGCGAGAAAGCATCTCAAATTACTAACTTAAATGTAACAGTTGGTGGAAGTGCTATTACAACTCAATATACTTTGTCTACATTTACTCCAGTAAAAGGTAGATTTACTAAGGGTAATGCTGAAAGATTAAAACAAATTGGTCAGCAGAATTTTAAAACTAGTAAAAAGTTTAGGGCATTGGCACAAGGTGGTATAAAAACTGCTACTACAAAGCAAGCATCAAATGTTGGATCATCAATGTTTGGTAGCAGAAGTCCAATTAGTATTCTTGCTGGTGAATACCATGGTCCAGATCCTGATCATTCTGGATTAGTTAGAAAAACTATAGTAGGACAGACAGATAATTATGCTGCACTTTATCAAAATTATAATAGTGGTTGCATGATGAGTCTAGATGGACTTTTTAGACCTGTTCAAAATAGACAAAGTACAATTTCTGGAATACCAGTGGCTAATGATCCTGGGAGTCCTACTAGTCCATTTCAACCTAAATTATCAGAATCTCCTGCTGGTCCACTGAGTGCTTATACTGGACTTATTATTAATTCAAGTTATTTAAATTTCTTAACCAATCCAGGTAGTGATTTATCACAAAGAGCGTCTGGTCATCCTGGGCATGATATTGAATTTGTTGCTAGGTCAACTACTGGAGATATTCAAACAAATAATTTTGGATATATGGGACTTTTTGATACTGGAACAACTTCATATACTAGTGATTATAGATATATGGCACTGAGAGGACCATTAGTTATTCATGGTTGGGGTTATGATATTATGGGTAAACCCATTCCTAACTCAAATGAAACTGGAATTTTTAGTGGTTGGGATGGATTGCAAAGTCCTACATCTGGTAACCATGTGTCTGGATTACATAGAAAAGATTATAATTTATTAACAGACCAGTTTCATAGTGGTTGGTTACAAGATTCGACTACTTGGCCTGTAGGTCCAGTTGATTTACGTTTTGATAGAAGAAGGGGTGTATGGACTATTCCGAATGACTTTCGATTATATCTTGTAGATCTATATACGCCAATTAGTGGAATAGGAGATACTGGTAATGGTCTTGTATTAAATGCTGATGATGTATATGATGGTTCTGGTGGTTTCGTATCAACTGGAATTGGTGGAAGACCAGAATGGGAACTTACTGTAACTAATCCATTTGATGATGAAATTTCTGCTGGAAAGATATTAGTATATTATAGTCATGAAAGTGGTCAGTATTGGCCTGTTCAAGCTTGTTGTGGTGGTACGACTTCTAGCGGTCCTCCTCCTGATCCTTCTCCTCCATGTGTGTACAAGACGTGTAGCGAGATTCAGGGTTGTGTATACATGTGTGAACCTAATACTTCTCCTGTTTGTTATTTAATTCAGGATAAGTGTGGTGTGGGATGTAAGTGTCCTGAAACCATAGATAGACCAAGAGATTGCGGAGACTGTGTAGATCCTGATACTGGTAAAATGACTCCTTGTCCTCCTTGCAGTTTCACCTATGCAGGAACATGTGGCTATGATCCATGTGGTCAAGCGGATGGAGGACATAGTAATCCAGATGGTTTGCAGTATTATATGTCTTATGATAATATACCATTGGGGGTAACCCCTAAGGCTAGGGCACGACTAGATGGGAATCTAATCTATGGTAAAGAGGGAGTAGGAATTGTTGGTATAGAGCCACAAAATTTACACTTTGCAGGATCTCTGGCATTTCTTACTGGTGTTCCAACCCTACCATATTTTGAAGAATCTTGCACAGGACTTAATAGTGATCCAGATTGTGTTTTTACTGGATTCGACTATAGTCGTAGCATTGCATATGTACCTGGAGGAAAATATAATTTACCATCTGGCACAGAAGTAATGGTAAGCTTTTTTCCTCGTCCCTCTGGTAAGGGTAATGCTTATCTTATAGATGAAGTTTTGAATTTTTCAGATTGTTCTAGTCAAACTGTTACTGGAGAATACTTTTTATGGTTTTATCCAATTGTCTTAGCTAATCCTCCTAGTGGAGTTTCGTCTATTACATTACATTTGCCATTGACAAGTCAAACTGGATTTGTAGATAAATGTTTTACTGTTAAAAAAATAAATAGCCATGCTAATACTGTTATTCTAAGTGCAAGTGGTAGTGATCAGATTGACGGTAGTTCTACCTATACGCTTTATAATCAATATGAATCAGTTAAAGTAGTATCAGATGGTTCTAATTGGCATGTAATCTAATTAATTAAGAACGCTTCATAAAAGACAAAACACCATTAAGAAATTTCTGTCTCTTTTTGCATCCACATTCTTTAATACCTAACCATTTTTCCATTGCTTCTGGAGTTACTCCAAACTTATTTAGAATATTTGCTACCTTAGTTCCTATTAAGACATTTTGAATTGAATCATTAGCAGCGATTCCTTCTTCCTCTAATGCCTTAACAACTTCATCTAACTGCACTTCTTCAGACATTTATTAATCTCCTAAAAAAGGGGGTATATTAATACCCCCAGATTATAAATTTAATAAAAGAGTATATTTAACTCTCTCTATTATAATTAAACCATCCATTGTTTGGGAGATAACCATAATGCTTTTCGGCATATGCTTGTTCATTTGCCCTTTGCTCTTGTTGTTTTTCAGAAAGTTGATCCCATCTAATCTTAGGATAGATGATACCGCCTTTCTTTGCTCTACCAAAGATAACCTTAGCACGACATTCTTGGCATACAACTTCTAGCCAATCGTTTTCATCCTTATCAAGTCTACAAACATACTTGGTATGCTGACTATCACATTTACCACATTTATTATGATCAAAAATTTCTTGAACTCTTGCAATTTGCTTGAAAAGTTCTGCTTCACTATCTCCCTCTACCTCAAACGATACTCTACCATCTGGACCTACAACTGCTTTCATAATAACTCTCCTTTAGAAAGAACTTTGCCAACTTGCATCATAACCTAAAAGTTCTTCTGGGATTGA
>Ga0070749_10003298_pt1 | contig 10797 bp, 11 predicted proteins | sample VirMetDEL_Nov_18_FD_75180 | JGI IMG/M metagenome (GOLD analysis project Ga0070749, IMG submission 75180) | Aqueous microbial communities from the Delaware River and Bay under freshwater to marine salinity gradient to study organic matter... | ecosystem: Environmental > Aquatic > Marine >...
AGGTCGGACGAGCGGAGCAATACGCGCAGCAGCACTGCCACGAACACGTCAGACGTGTCGTCGCCCAACGCGTCGCGCAAGGCGCGAATGTCGCGCAAGGCCTGCCGGACTCCGTCCGGCGTGAATTCAAACTCTAGCCTCATGCCAGGCCTCCAGGGGGGGCGCCCCCCGTGCAGAGCACGGGGGGCGCGGGATCGATCAGGGCGAGCAACAGGAGACTCGCGAGCAACAGGGCGAGAATCACGCGGGCCCCCGGAGGAAGGCTCGCAAGGCCTCAGACACGTCGGACGTGTCCAGAGGCGCGCCAGCGTCCCCGCGCAGGAAGGCCGCTACCGCGGCCTCCCAGCCCCCCGAGCCCTCAGGCTCGGGGGGCGGGGACGTGCGAAGCTCGGGATACCCGAGGGGGCCCATGCTAGGCCAAGAAGCCCTTGGCCACCCGCTCGTCACGGAAGGCCTCCAGCTCTCCGTGGACGAAGGCCAGTGCTCGCCGTCGGCGAGCGTCAAGAGCGCGTCGACGTTCCGGGGGGAGAGACGCAACGAGGCATAGCGCTCCCCGGGCAGGAAGACCTCGACGGACTGGCCGCCTTTGGCCTTGCTCTCGATCGTAGCCACCCGGGGCCGGGTGGCCTCCGCCTCCGCCTCCGCCGCGGCACGCAAGGCCTCCTGGCCAGCGCGCACAGCCGCCTGGAGAGCCTGGGGGAGAGCGGCGATCTGGGACTCAGTGAGCATTTCGGACATGATTCATTTCGCTTTCATTTCGGCTGAAAGCCCCTCGGGGCAGATCGCCAAGGCCGATTCTCGGCGATCCGGCCGACTCTGCGCAACGGCCGGTCCAATCCGCCGCGGCGGAAAATTGCAGGGTTTACGCCGATCCGCGGCAACCCGTCGCAGGCCAAAAATTGGTCGGTGACCAATTTTTGCAGCAAAATTTTATCTGCTGCGGCAAACTGCCGCAACTGCGGCAAGCTGCCGCGGCACGTCCCCGTGCGGGCGCGGCCCGGCGACACGCGTCGTAGTGCCTAGGGCGCCTAGGCTCTCCGCTCCCTCTGGAGCCTACCCCCCACCCCTGGGGGGTGGCCTACGGGGTGGCTACTATCCGTAGTAGCCACCGTGCGGCGGCCGATCGGCCGACCAGCGGCGGGCCGCTGGCACTAGGGCCAGGAGGCCACTCCTGGCCTTCGCGCGCGCGCGCGAATTCGCGAGTCGGCCCCGGGTGGGGGTCCCCGGCGGCCCCAGGTCCTATTGATCTTGGTCTCTCAAATTTTTTTACTATTTACAGGGATGCGACCTGAGGGCACGGGGTTGACTTTCGGGGTCCGGGAGGGTAGGGTCCCCCGTAAGATAACCTCCAGAAAGGGAGTTACGTATGTCTGAGCTTGCCAAGGACCTTGGGAAGTTTTTGAAGGAGTCGGATGACCTCGCGCACGAGGTTGTCCGGCTGAAGGCCGAAGTCCAGCGGCTGGAGGACGCCCTCAGATCCTCACGGGAGTGGAACGATCGCCTCAACGAGAAGGTGACCACCCTGGAGCTGGGAGTGCCCGAGGGGCCGGACGCCTGGGACGAGCGGTTCATGTTCGACAAGCAGGTGACGATCCGGTTCCGCAAGCGCACCCGGGGTGACATGGACTCCTGCCACAAGATCGTGATTGCCCCCAGGTCCGGTCGAAAGACGATTCTCTTCGGGGGTCGTTCTGAGCCCCTTCTCCGCAAGGCAATCGAGGTGATGAATGGCCGAAAGAGGGCGAGCGCGAAACAGCAAGAGGCCCCGGGCGTCTCAGGCTAAGAAGGCCAGCGTCACTCAACGAGCTGAGGACCTTCTAGAGAAGGCGATCTCCTACCTAGAACGCGAATACGAGATCTATGCCGCGTCGCCGGGAAACCACCAAGAAATCATCCGAATCGCCAAGGCGTTGGAGACGTTCACCCGACAGGTTGGAAAGGGGGACGGACCTACTGGTCCATCGCCCAAGGACAAGTTCCTCCAAGCCTTCCTGGGAAATCAAACATAAGCGGAACCTGACCTCCGAGGGTTTGCGCTTCGCGTGCATGATCTTCACTTGGATGGAGACGTTCCTCTACATCCGCACGAAGCAGGGCAACCTGGAGGTGTTCAGCATGAACACGATTCAGGAGATCTTCGCTCAGCACGTAGCGGAATGCTGGCACAAGGGCGTGTCGGTGGTGGTCTGGATTCCCAAGAGCCGGCAGCAGGGCTCAAGCACCTTTTGGCAGCTCCTGCTCTTTGCCATGTGCGAGGTCATCGCGGGTTTTCGAGCCGCTGTGGTGGCTCACGACGAGAACGGAGCCCGTGCCGTCTTCTCCCGGGCTTTCACCTGCCTACGCCAGCTTCGGAAGAGGGGGGAGTGGCCTGAACCCACCATGCTCAACGAGCAGGGGGGCATGTTGCTGTGGGACACGGAGAGTTCGTTCGAATCGGGCACGATCAAAACCGGCGCGGGTCTCGGCCTCGGCGGAACCCCCAACGCAGTGCACTACTCCGAGGTCTCTCGGTTCTGCGACAAGGGGATCAACGCTAAGAAGGCGGTCAACGCCCTCAACAACGCTGTGCCAGAGCACCGTTGGAAGATCATCGTCTACGAGTCCACTGCGGACGGGAAAGATCCCTTCTTCTGGCCAGGGTGCGAAGACTCAAGGGACCCTCAATCCGGCAGCACTGCCAGCTTGATCTTCCTGCCTTGGTTCCTGGAGGTCGACTACTCCATGTCCTGGGCGCAGTATCGCAAGGAGCTGATCGCCGCGGGTAAACCCGACCCCGGGGCGACGTTCGTGCCTACGGAAGAGGAGGTCTCCCTCCGAGACAAGCTCCTGAACGCTCGTGTTCGACCCGAGGAGAAGAACTTCCGGTATCAATACAACCTGAGCGACCACCAGTTGATCTGGCGGCGCTGGGCTATCGTCAACAAGTGCTCCAATGACATTGACGAGTTCAAGAAGTATTACCCGAGCTTCTACGAAGAGGCCTTCACGGCTTCGGCCGCCTGCGCCTTTGACAACCAGGCGATTGACTACTATCGGAACCTGAGCAAGCCCCCGATCGCCACCGGGGTCCTCTCGGCCTCGCACTCCGGGCCCATTTTTGAGAGGCGGCGCAACTATGGCCCAATTCACATTTGGGAATTTCCACTCCCGGGTGCTGATTACGTCATTGGGGCTGACCCCGGCGGAAAACGCAAGAAGAGTGACCCTTACTCTGCATACGTGGTCAACAAGGATACCCTTGAAACAGTTGCATCACTACACGGACGATTTGAGTGGGACCACTTCGCCGACATGCTTGTGCAGTTGGGCTACTTCTACAACACTGCCCAAATAGTGGTGGAGAACAACCACAGGCCGGCTATCGCCCAACGAGTGCACCGAGCGAACTACCCAAACCTCTTCTACTACTTTGACCGGGACACGGCACGGGCCCGAGAGGGAAAGACCCCCGGGTTCAACACTAACAAGAAGACCCGCAAGAGCCTTGTGGACACGATCCGCCGGGCCTGCCGCAAAAGGATCTTGACGATCTACGACCCCGAGTTCTGGCGGGAAATGGAGAACTTCGTCTGGGTCCCCAGCTCGAACGCGATCAACCCAGCGACCGACGGGCAGTATCGAGCCACGGGGACCAATACGGACGACAGGATCATGTCCCTGTCTTTAGCCCTGTTGCAATGCCCGCAGCCAGAGGTAGAATCTTACGAGGGTCTGCCCGAACACAAGCCTTCTCACGCCTACAGAATGCTTCTTCAGTTTCAAGAAGAGGAGCGCATTCAACAGGCCGGTGACTTTCTCCAACTCTAAACTCACCCCAGGACGACATGCCACGACCCAAGAACAAGAAGCCTATCCGGGACAGGGATCGCGAGATCGCTCAGTTCTGGTCCCGCATGATTCGTGCCGGACTAGACGCCCGACGAGAATACAGCAAGATCGCCCGAGAGGTCATGGACTACCTGGGGCACGATCACAGCGTGCTCTACACCTCCCCGGCGACGCAGTCTCACTTCATGAACTTCGCGGGGTCTTCGGCGGTCACTGTCCCGAAGATCGCTCAGATGCGAAACACCCTTGGCCCTCGGCTCTACCACAGCAAGCCGGTCAGGAACATCGTCCCTCGCACGGACGATGGGGTCATGGTGGGGCTCGCCCGGGTCTTGGAGGCCTACGGCAACTACACCGTCAGGGAGACCAAGTTCGTCAAGCAGCTCCGCCGGGCCCTGGACGATGCCATCATCCGGGGGCGCGGGTATCTGGCCCAGGTCATGGATCACGTCCGCGACCTGGTGACCTCACGATACGTGTCTAGCCTGGACGTGGTCTTCGACCCGGACTTCTACGACATCGAGGACGCCAAGTGGATTGCGATCCGCATGGTGGAGCCCCTCTGGGAGACCAAACGCCGGATCCCCGAGAAATGGAGGATCCGCGACCTCGCCACCAAGGTCCCTGTCGAGAACATGGGGACGCACGCCGGACAAGACGCCGGAGACGGGGAGGACAGAGCGGCCACTTCGTCGGAGCTGGTGACCTACTGGATCGTGCTGTCCAAAATGGGCCGGGGCTTCCGGGGCATGTCGGCCAAGACGGCTGATCACGCCGATCAAAAGGACTTTGTCAGGTTCGAAATCGTTCTGGACCATGAGGTCCCGATCTCCGAGGGGGACTGGGACGTTCCCCTCTACCTGGACAAGGAATGGCCCCTCAGCCATGTGGATCTGATCGAGGGTATGGACACGCACTACCCGGAGTCGATCGCGGCTCAGGTGCTGGGGTCCCAGAAGGCGATCGACCTGATCTCCAGTCTGCGAATGTCCTCGGTCAAGAACCGGGACCGACTGATCGCGTTCATCGACTCGGCCATGCTGAGCAAGGCGGCTCTCCATCAGTTCAAGAACGGCTCCGCGGCCGACATGATCTCGGTCCAGGTGCCGACCGGCAAGACTCTCCAGGATATCCTCATGATCCCCAATTTCGGGGAGGGCGCGCAGGAGGCCTATCTTGAGAGGCAGTTTCATATCCAGCAGATCGAGACCACAACGGGGGTCACCGACGCGCTTCACGGGGGTCAAGAGGCCCAAGCCAAGGAGAGGTCGGCCACTGCTAGCCAAATTCGAAGCGACGCCGCCAACGCCCGAATCAACGACCTGAAGCAACGTGTTGAGGAGTTCACCTCTGACTCTGCCCGAAAAGAAGCGATCCTTGTGCGGCTGCTCCTCGACGCCGAAGACGTCGAGCCCATCGTCAGGACCTCGGATATCGGACTCTACTACGTCAGGGTGGAGGTGCCCGGCGGGGCCCCTGTGCCGGTCAGAACTACCGACCGAAAGACCAAGGATCGACCGCTATCTCTGGAGGATATCTCCCCTCAAGCCAGCAACTTCTTCCCGGACCCTCAAGCGGCTTTCGAGTCGGCCATGCAGCTTTGGCAGGAGGTCCAGCAGACTCAAGACCCCCGGGTTGTGAGCCTGATCCGCAGCGTCTTGGGACTCGGGATGAACGAGCAGACCCAAATGCCGAACGCTATATCCATCGACGTCGTGACGGTGGAGACTGTGTGGCAGGCCACTGCGGGTATCACCCCTGCGGAACTCATGCGGGAGTTTAGCTACGAGCTTCAGACGGGCTCCGGGATCAAGACGACTCAGGAGGCTGAGCAGGCCAACGCCGATCAGCTCAGTCAGACCGCTCTCCCGACCGCTCTCCAGATGGGCGACGCCAACACGGCCAACAAGATCATGAAGATCCGAGACGACGCCTACGAGGTGCCGGAGCACCAGCGCGTTCAGTTCGCGCCACCACCTCCACCTCCCGAGGAGGCCCAGTGACCGAGGAGCAACTCAAGGAAATGGAGCGCAAGGAGCGCGCCGAAGAGGCTCAGGCCTCGATAATCTGGCTGGGGGCCAATGCCTAACTACACCTACCGCTCCAAGGACCCCGAGTGCAAGGGCTTTGACACCTACCAGGGGATCAACGACCCTCCGCTGACCGAATGTCCGGCCTGCGGCGCCCGGGTCTACCGGGCCATTACCATGGCCTCCGCGGGTTTCCGCTTCCGACATGGTATGAAGGGGGACATGAGGGACTACAGAGACGATCTGGCCCGCTTTGCGGGGGACCCAGAGGCCTACACCGACGGCCCTAAGTCCGTTCAACGCCTCATTGACAAGAGGCGCCGCCAGGGTTGGACCCTGGGCGAGCACTTTTCGGGCCCAACTGAGCCCAAATCAACCACAACGTCCGAAGAACGGATAAGAATCGCTTACAAGCGAGCAGAAGCAAAGGGGTTCGTGCCAGATGCCGAACGAAATTGAGCCGGAAGAGTCCTTGACAGAGGACGTTCCTTTCGATATGAATTCATTCGTCGACGGTCTCCTCATGCAGGAGGAGTCCGAGGCCTCGGAAGATGTCGACGACGACGTGGACGCTGTCGAGGATGGCCCCGAGTTTGAGGACGAGGGCGAGCTATCCGAAGAGGACGACGGCACGGCGGCCGAGGAAGGGCAAGACGACGAGGACCAACCGGAGACCCCGGAGTCCACTGAGGGAGCACCCAAGTCCGAGGACAAGGTCGACCCCAGGGACGAAGAGATCGCCGCCCTCAAGGAGCTTGCTCGAAACCAGAATCAGCAACTGATCGATCTTTTACAACAGCAAGTCGCACTCAACCAGCAGAAGCTGAACCAGGCGCCAAAAGCCCCTGAGTCAGAACTGTCGGAAGAGGCTGCTCGAATCGCTCTCTTTGGCGGGGATGACAAGGCGTGGGAAAGTCTCACTCCGAAGGAAAAAGCCGCCGGTAAGAAGTTCGCGCAAGAGTGGATTGACCGTCAGACTCGTTACGCTCGGAACCCCGAGGCGCTCTACGAGGAATTGATCAAGGACCGCGTCAGGCGGGAGATCGAATCCTACGTTGCACCAGTGCTTCAGGAGACCCACACCAAGCGTGCGCAAGAGATCATTGACCGTCACGCCAAGGATCTTGTGGGCGAACATCGAGAGAGGGTTCACGCGGTGTATCAGGCTCTCCCAGGCTCTCGGAGCAACTCATGGGAGGACATTGAGGCCACGTTCGAAGCAGCAGCGAAGCTCGTTCGTATGGAGGTCGCCCAGGGCGATCTGGCTACTCGTGAGCGGAAGGTGGAAGCAGCGAAGCGTCAAAAAGAGGCGAATCGCGAAGCCGCCCGAAGCGTTGGCCGCAAGGGGACTCGGCGCCCCAAAACAAAGTCCAAGGTCCCTCAGTGGGATCCCTCCCAAATGGATCTGGAGCAGTTCGCTCAGATCCTACAAGACAAAGAAAGCTAACAACACATGGCTGGTGGATTGGGTGTCTCTCCCCGCGTCGCAGCGACGACGATCGAGGAGTGGGCAAAGGTAGTGAGCGAAGAGGCTGAGAAGCACCTTCCTCACATCGCGATGATGCGCTCCAAGGGGCGTATCAAGCAGGGCGCTGCCTCTGGCGGCGGCATGCGCTGGGTCGTTCGAGTCAAGGATCACACCCTCCAGGGTTTCGAGGACATGTCCCCGATTTCCTTCGAGCGTGTCAACACCAAGGTCAACGCCACTCTTCCGTGGCGCGGCTACTACATGGTCGACGCCATCTCCCTTCGTGAGAAGCTGGAGCAGGGCGGGCCTGAGGCCATGATCAAGGTGTTTGCCAACCGGGAAGAGGTCATGCGGCGTGCCGCGATCCGCTCCCTGGCTGACAAGTTCTACATCGACGGCAACGCTACGGGCAACGATCAGGAGTTCCACGGCATCGAGTCGTTCATGGGGATCTCGACCCAGACGGCGACCGACGAGCTGGCCACGACCCACGACGACACCTACGCTGGTCTCTCGACCGCCGTCGGCACCGTGGACGCGACCAACACTCGGGCCTGGACCCCGGTGATCGTCAACACTGCGCACACTCCCACGGCTGGTCTGCGTTCTTTCGAGGACCATGCCGACGAGTATCTGCGCAAGGGCATTCTCGAAAGCACCTACGGTGCGGGGCCTGGGGATCGGATCGATCTCATCACCCTGACCAAGGCGGCCTACGAGGACTTCCTGAACCTCCTGGACGACAAGGAGCGCATCCCGGTCACCCGGGGTGGGTCGGCCAAGCTCGTTTCGATGGGCTTCTCGGCTGTCGAGTTCGACGGCGTGCCCGTCATGTGGGACTCGGCCGTCATTGCGACGGACAGCGATTCGGCTGTCGTCCAGGGCTACGGCTGGTCGCACGATCAGTTGGAGCTGCGCCTCCTCAACTCGGGTAATCTGTTCTCGTCCAAGGTGACCTACAACGACACCATGGCCACGGACAACATCTTCCTCTACATGGTAGGCAACCTGAAGTTCCGGGGTCCCCGGCATTTCGTCAAGTTCGCCGCCATCACCGGAGTCTAAGCATGAGCGGCGGAATCTACGGAGTCCCGGCATCGTTCCCTCTTTCCTCGAAGGTGCTCGCCACCGACGGGTCTTATGCCGAGGTGCAAAAGCAGCTCGGCAACGAGATCCGTGGACCTCAGGGTAAGGCGTATCGTCTGGTCCAGGCGGCTACCGCACTGACCACGACTGTTCGAGCCAAGTTCCTGTACTACATCGACACCTCCGCCTTTACGGTGGGGTTGTCGGGAGCGGGCGTGGCCCCTGCTGGGGTCGGCCTGGTCGACCAGGAATCCCTGGCGGCTGGCGACCTCTTCTGGTGCCAGATCGAGGGGGAGGTCACTCTCACCGACGACGGGGGCGGGGACATCACCAAGAGCAGCTTCATCGACACCGCTGCGACGGGCGATGCGAACAAGCAGGCGACTCCCGCGCCTTACACGACCTGTGCGGTCAACCAGGGCACTGCGACCCCGGCGGCCAATGCGCAGTTCACGGCCATGCTCCTCTACAAGCTGGTCGGAGTGGGTGACGCCTAATGGCTGCTCGAAGGCTTCCGGTGAAGGCGAGTGGCTTCAGGGCCCTCGCCAGCACCGACAACGACAACGCGGCTATCTTGGACCTGATCATCGCCGACCTGGCGACGCTCAAGGCCGGGGTCAACGCGTTGGACACCGCCTTGGACACCCTCGTGGCCAAGCTGAATCTCGACGCAGGGGTCACGGACGTGGACTACGCGGGGGCCGCGGCTGCTGGGACCATTGGGACCCTCACTGCCGCAGCGTCTACGGCGTCCACGATTCTATGAAGGCACCAGGGCTAGGCCTGAAAACCTAGTTCCGTTACACTACTGGCAGGGGCCGGGCCTAGGCCCGGCCCCTGCACCTTCAAGGAGCTTTCATGGCGATCACCCTCGGCGACCTGAGAACGTTCTGTGCGGAAATCGCGAGCCCCGACTCGTCCGGCGCCACTGCCGATCGAGAGTTCATGGTCTGGATCAACTCCGCGACCATGCGGGTGTTTGCTGACAACGACTGGGACAAGATCCTCCACACTCGGGTGATCAACCTCCTGCCCCAGGAGACCGGCACCGCGCTCGTGGTGACCCAGGACTCTACCGCAGTCACGGAGACCAACTCTGCCCTGCTGGAGAAATACGTCACCGACGAATGGGACCTGATCGTGGACGGGGAGTCCTCTCAGGTCTTCGAACTCGGCACCTTCACCAGCACCAGCGCCGGAGCTTTCCGCGACGGGGACGAATGGATCGAGGCCTCCGGGACCAAATCCTGGACTGCCATCAAGACCAAATACGATCTGCCGGACAACGCCAAGAACGTCCTTCGCGTGCAGCTCCTCCAGAACGGAGGCTTTCCGGTCAAGTATCTCCCCCACAACGAATACGACATGCACAAGGCCCACAACCCCACCCAGACGGGCGGGGATCCTCGGGTCTACACCCTTCGAAACAACAAGATCGAGATCTACCCTCACCCCGGGGCGACCCGGAAGAAGCTAGGGATCTCGTATCGAAAGGGCCCCACGGTCTTGGCCGACGCTGCCCTGGACGCTGTGGAGATCGACTGGGACGAGGAGTGGAAGGATCTCCTCTACAAGGCGATCCAACTCGAAGCAGCCATCACTCAGGGCAAGGGCGCCCCGGTTCCCTACCCTCTGGCCAAGACGGCCTACGAGGATCGACTCAAGCAGTATCGGGGTCTGGACGGGAATCGTCCCGAGTTCACTGGCCCAATGGGCTTGAACCACCCCCGACGCATGTCGTTCCCCACCGACATTTCGTTCTCCGACGCTACGGCCATCTCTGACGTGGGGCCCAGCTAGTGCCTAGGATCGATCAATTCGGGGGAGTCCGCACAAGCGTCTTTGCCCCGAAGCTCCAGAACCACGAGTTTCAGATCGACCAAGGGGGCGACCACTTCGAGGCCTCCCGCTGGAGCCGCCGTCGGGGCATGCGACACACCAACACTCTTCAGCTCGGGGGAGCCATTACGGCTATCCTCGGGTTTGACTTGCCGGGCAAGGACTTTGCGACTATCGTGGTCTCCGGCACAACCATCTACGGGTTCCTCAACATCGGACAGGACAGATAATGGCCAACGCACTTTACGACTACGGGCGAGATCAGTTCCTCCAAGGGAACATCGACTGGGTCAACGACACGATCAAGGTGGTCTTGATCGACACAGACGACTACACCGTCAGCCTCACCACTCAGCAGAACCTGGACGACGTCGCGGCGGGCGCCCGGGTCGCCACTGCCACCCTGGCCAATCCCACGGCCTCTGGCGCGGGCGTAGCGGACGGAGACGACGTCACGTTCTCTGCCGTCTCAGGCGACCAGAGCGAAGCTCTGGTGATCTACAAGGACAGCGGAGTGGAGTCCACAAGCCCCCTGATCGCCTACAT
>Ga0070749_10003299_pt1 | contig 10795 bp, 3 predicted proteins | sample VirMetDEL_Nov_18_FD_75180 | JGI IMG/M metagenome (GOLD analysis project Ga0070749, IMG submission 75180) | Aqueous microbial communities from the Delaware River and Bay under freshwater to marine salinity gradient to study organic matter... | ecosystem: Environmental > Aquatic > Marine > Coastal...
AGCTTTTGAGGAGACAAAGGGATTCTTCAATATACCCGCCTGGTTTGACGTACAAAGTAACGCAGAGATTCTTGCTGCCAGAGAAAGATTTGCTGTGTCTGGTGGAGCAGGACTCTCATCAGCAGAACAGCTGGCACAACAGGACGTTAATCGGCTTAGTGCTAGCGAAGCACAGAGAAGGCTTGACGAATTTGATCGGAGAAGAGAATCTGGAGCAAATTCAGATCAGATGCTAGAAAACAACAGCATCGTAGAAGCTGACGTAAGATCGCGATTAGGACCAGGCTACGCCTCTGCTACAGACGACCAAAAAGAAAGAGCAAGACAAGCTTCTATAGAACAAAGAGCAAGAGAAGCTTACATTAAAAGAGAAATGGAATCAAACGGGGGAGATATCAATCTTGCCACCGAAAAATACAATAAACTCAATGAAGAAAAAAATGGCGAAGCATTTGCTCAGGGTAAGAAATTATTAGCCGAAAGAGACAGAGAGATTCTGCTTCTCAAGGCTAGTTCAGAGCCGATGGCTGCTCTAACCAAAAGACTTGCCTTATTAGGAATGACCTTCAGAAGAGTTGGGGACATGATCGGTAGGTTCGATGCGGAGTTTGATAGCTTTAACGCTAGGGTGGACGATACTCTAAACTCTATGGCCGGTCAAGGAACAGATGTTTCAGGATACCTACAAACAAGACTCAATGTTTTACAGAATCCGAATGCCTATAGCGCTCAGACATACAATCGAGCCACCGAAGGTTACGGCACAGCGCTACAAGGAGCAGCTAATGCTCAGAGATTTATGGAAACCAGCCTTGCTCCTTTGTTGTCAGGCAATCAGGAAATCAGTGATGTTGATGCTCTTATAGACCAAATAAAATCACAATCAGCATCTGCCTTTGGTTTCCAGGGAGTTAATAACTTTGATCAATTGCCTGCGAACATTAGAGCTGCTATGGAGCCTATATTTACTGAAATGCAAGAAAACTTTCAGCAAGGTGAGAGCAGCACAGATCTTTCTACATTTGCGGATAGAATTAGTTCTGTATTTAGTGAAACAGGACAGCAGGCTCAGGAAACTCTTGTAAAACTCGAAGAATAAAGAATTAAGGTGTTATTAAGACACCAGCAGATAGCTATCAAGATAAATCAGCTTGAGCTACAAAGAGTTCAACACTTAACGCAAGCTTCTGCTATTATGCAAGATTTTAGTAATTCTCTCAAGGAAGCAACAAGTCAAACTCTAACATTGGATGAAATGAATGCGAATTTTGAAAACGATGTTGCTAGTTTATCAGGAGGTTCTACAGATCCTTCTCAGATATTTCAGCAGATGCAGGCTCGTGAATTACGAGGAAGACAACTAAAAGAACAGCTTGGTGAGGCTAGAACTAATGGGGCAAGCGAAGAGGACCAAAGAGGACTTATAGATCAGATACAAGCCAATCAGGCCTGGATGGACAGACAAGCTGCTGCTTTGGAGAAATTAGCAACCAGTAGTGAAACTCAAGCAAACGCATTTAAAAAGTTTACAGAAAGAAAAGAGAGAGCAAAAGCAGGCAAGACATTAATGGACAAGATCATGTCCGGAGATTTTGAACAGATCTTTGAGGCAAGTCAAGCTATTGATGCCGGCATAGCTGGTGTTACAGGAGACACAGAATATTTTGCCAATAACCCTGCGGCTTATGGTAATTTATCAGGAGCTCAAGGTTTACTTCCTCCAGAGATGATGGCAGTAGCAGAAGATACAGCTCTTATTGGTCAGGGCAATAGAATGGGTTTGAGCACTCCTATGATACAGCAAGGTTTGGATATGAATCTTGCTGCTCGTGGAGATCCGGACGATCCGTATCTAAAGATGGCTGAAGAAGCAGCAGAGAGACAGGCTGAGGCTGCTTTGATGCAGGCATGGGCAGCCGAGACGCAAAGACAAGCCGCCGAGGATGCCAAAGAAGCACTTGCTGACGTTGACGATCCAGCAAATATGTTTCAGCAGGGAGCTACAGACTTTTTAAGAATAGTGGGAGAACAATACCCAAGGATAGTACAAACTGCTTATGATCGACTTGCTCGTGACACTCCCGCTGGAGGTCAACAACCAGGAGGAGTAACACTTAATTCTGGTGGTCCGGTTTTCTCTAGTAGCGGAGGAAGCGGAGGACCAAATAGAGATACCGTTCCAGCAATGTTGACCCCTGGTGAATTTGTTATTAATAGAAACTCTACTAAAAAACACAGAGGTCTTATTGAGGCTATTAATAGTGGAAAACCAGTATATGCTAACAAAGGTGGCCCAATCTACTTAAACACAGGAGGAGAGGTAGATATCGGTGGTTTCGTTGTTGATGATAACGTAAGAGCCATTATTAAGAAAAAACAATCAGAAAGAACCCCAGAAGAACAACTTATATACGAGCAATATAAAGAGGCCAAAAATTACCAAGCAGACGCCAGGGTGGCAGCTTCGGGTGGCAGTCAAGCATTAGACAGAAGAAATGCCGGCAAAGAACTTGCAGAGGAAGCAGCTCTTAGGGCACAAAAGGCAGCAAATGCTGAAGCAATGGCTCCATACAATTTCCTTGGTTTTGTCACAAAGAGAGCCGAAGCAGGATATTTAGACGGGCTTGGTGCAGACGGGTCGATTCCATTATCTGCTTTTGACATGGCTTTTAGTCAAAGGTTTGGTGTGTCTGACTCATCACTATCTAGCAGTCACAAATCATACCCAGAATACCGAAAAGCCCTAGATGAGTACAACGGCAACATAACCCGACGAAAAGAGGAAGCACAGGTTTTAGTTGCTGAAGAAGAATCCAAACGACAAGAAGCACTAGCAACAGCTAGGGGCCACACGTCTGCTCTGTCTGGTAGATCAAATAATGCTATGGCCATAGCAGACGTTGGGGTAGATACTGCTATGTCTGGCGACTCTCATATAAAAACATGGAGAGACAAATCAGGTAAGTTCTCTGTCTCTGCTAAATTGTCAAGAGTAACTCCTGACGGAAAGGTTGAGTTGAAGTTTGCTGGCAATCCTGAAGGCAGCGGAAGAAAAGACGGAGATATGGTTACAATAGATCCTGCGGATCTAGACACCGCTTCGCTTCAGCATCTTTCCGGTACGTTAGATATGGCAAGGACAAAGAGTGCCGAACTTGAAACAAATGAAAAATTTAGACAAAAACAACTAGCTGATGAATCTGCTAGGGCCTCCGCTGCTAGCAGTCCAGAAAGAAAAGCCAGAGAACAGGAAAAAGAAGCAGAGATAGCCCAGCTCAGAGCAGAGCAAAAAGCGAAGAGAGATACGGAAGCAGCAGAACAAGCCAGCGCGTTTGAAGCCAATGCCGTAGTGAATGAAAAAAATAATGCTATTTTTGCAGAAACAAGACAGAGGATTGAAGACCGCATCAACGCAGAACAAAGCTCTATAGCGATCAATGAAAGCACTTTAAAGGACGCTGGTTTTCTTACCATGTTTGGTGCTGGGGGTCTTCAAAGAGACGAGATTAAGATTTCCAAGCAAAAGATAGCAGGATATAACATAGCCCTTGAAAAAACAAAATTAGCCGAAGCAGCATTCTATAAGTCAAAGAGAGCTGAAGCAAAGGAGCTATTGGATTCTGCTCGTGGTCTTATGGGGCTGCCATATGTTGAATTCAATACGGGTAACGTAGAAGGTAAAGCTCAATCTGGGGTTACAAACAGAGTAGACAAGAGTGGGCAAGAACGACTCCAAGCAGAGCTTGATTTTATCGAACAACAGAAAGAAATAGGCATACAGGGTATCATGGCTGTAGGAGCTCCTATAGCTGGCGTTGCTGCCGTTGGTAGCGCTAGTCTTGTTGGTGCTATGGGTGTTGCTGCTGCTCCTGTACTAGCCGCAAGAGGTGTTGAAAATGCTTTTGAAGTTGGGTATGGAGAAAAGTCTGCCACAGAAGCAGTTGTAGATGTAGGTGTTGACACAGCAATTGCTGCTGGAGGAGGTGCTCTTGGATACGGAGCCGGTCAACTTGGCAAAGCAGGAGTAAAATCTATACAGCATTCTCTCAACAGGGGTTCACAGATGGCTGCCGCCAGAGGAGGCGTTCAGCAGATTGGGGCCGGAATAAGACCTGGAGTAATAAACACCGTTAATCCTGCTGCTACGGAGGCGTTCCAACAGGGAACAAGCGCGGTAGTTGCTGCAGCAGACGACGCAGCCAGAGCGGCTACTACTGTGACTACAGTAGCGGATGATATTGGACTTACGTCAGCTAATACTTTTGTGTCTACAGGAGACGATTTGACTGGAGACGCTATTGATGCTCTGTTTAGGCAACAAGACATTCCAAATCCAACCGTTACCAACGTTAATAGTGCCACTGGGGCTAGGGGCGGAACAAATCTTATTAATGGAGGTGGCAAGGCTAATAGTCTGGATAATCTGAGTCGCATAAATCTCGAAGGTCCAAACGTTATTAATACAAGCACTCCTGGTGCTAGAATGCCTTATGGCGGAGCTAGGATTGGAGGAGGAGTTCAGGCGATTGGTGCTGCCGGAGACGATTTATCAAGAGCTGGAACCGAAGTTATTGCTAGTAGCGCCGACGACATAGGCGCCGGGACACTTGCTGTTGGTAGAATGTCAAAACAAGGAGCTGGTTCTGTTTATGCTAATGTGTCTGACGATGTTGTTAGGAATGCGGCGAAAGAAAGCGATGCTTTAGTGAGGGCTGCTCGTTCGTCAGTAGACGAAGCAAGGTCTATTCCCGGATTGGGTAAACCAGCCAATTTTATGGGAGATGTTACTCAAGATCAGGTTGACGACGCTATAGCCGCGTCTTATTTAAGGAGTCAGAAGACCGCAAATGCGATTGCGGATGCTGTAGATACAACAGCAAGCCAAAGCACAGGAGCTGCTTCTAGTACCACTGCTGCCAATTTTGTAGATCCTGCTGCGGCACAAGCTATTGTTGACGATCTTGTTGGTGGAGATTTTGGAGGAGCCGTAACCTTTACAGACATACAGAATGCTCTAGCAGGCATCGGTAGCGGCAAAGATATGGGTGGAATTGGAATTCTCGGTAAGCTTAAAGGCGCTAGTCTTCAAACTCTTAAACAAACGCTTAAACTAGGGACTTTAGGAGCAGGCGCAGAAGGCGTTCGTGAAGCTGCTAACTACGCCACGTCCGAAGAAACGAAGGAATCAAGAGAGAAGATACTCAGAACAATGGGCTTTATGAATAAAGGGGGTCCTGTATACGCCAATAAGGGGCTCTTTGTGCCAAGAGGAACAGACACCGTTCCAGCGATGTTAACCCCAGGAGAGTTTGTAATAAACAGGGACGCTGCCCAAAAGCATCAAGGACTTTTACAACAAATTAACAGTGGGACGCTATATAAAAGTAGAGGAGGCCCAATCTACAGACAGAACGGAGGAAGTGTTTCTGGTGGGGGCGTGTCTATCGACATGACAAAGTTTGATAACGGAGTTTCACAATTTCTGGTTGGGGTAAATAACTTTGGGGATAAGATAACCACCTTTACAACATATGTAGATAAGCTAGCCAACCTCAAGATGCCTAACATTCCTGATAGAATAGAAATGGTAGGCAATCATAATGTTCAGGTAGAAATTAGAGGAAGCCAGATACTCGAAGGAATGGCAGACTGGGCTCAAGGCTTGGTTCAAGGGGCGATATCAGAAAGGATGAATGAACTATGGGTAAAGAGTGGGGGACAACTAGGATCTGCTGCGAGGTAAATTATGTATGATCATATAAGAGTTTATTATGGCGTAGGTCATTGGCCTAGCGAGCAAATACCGGGCCCGGCTCCTTTAATCAGCATTACATACAATCCGTATTTTGCTGGAGACAACATTATTGGTTACGACTATACTGTTGTTCTATCAGGATATGCTACAGTTCCTACAGGCCAGCAACAACCTACCGCTGCTGGCAACGCCAAACAAGTTATTACCAGAACCAGAGAATTAATCGAAACTATTTTTAATAAGAACGGAGCGGTCCTATTGGTTCAAGGCCGAAAGGACAACGGAAATTTTGATGCAGATAGCCAAGAGCTATTGAGGGCTTGGGGTTCTAAAATAATTTCAATATCTTTAGAACCCAATGATAATATGTGGACCAACTATATTGGCTATACTGTTGAGTTAAGCTTTAATGAAATTAGATTTTATACGCCTTGTGAACAGGGTGCAGCTCCAACTCCAGATCTTGCTGTTTGCCCCAATATTGTTATCACTAACTTCCCAGACAATTTCAACGACGGTAAACAAGCTAGAGATCTGAATGATATACGATACCATAAGATAAAATCTTTTAGTGATAGCTGGTCTTTTACAGTAGGAGACGAAAACTATGACAGGCTAGGCTCCGCTCTGCATAATGAAAGATTTAATATCACATACACGGTTACCGCTCAGGGCTTCAACTATTTTGTTGAGAACGCAAGTAATACCAGCAATTATAATTTTGTAAAACCTTCATGGGAACAAGCAAAAGATTTTTGTCAAACAAAATTGTATGAGCAGCTCCTGAGGCTGAATAATGAACTTCGTATCCTTCCCCGTAAAGCCAACAGTAATGATGGTAGAGATCCCTACGCTAACTCAAATCCTGAAACAGCTTTTACAAACTTGAATGACACGCAAGATGGAATCTACTCGTTTCCTTTAGCCCATTACAAAGTTTATAACGAAGAAATAGATACTGTTGCCTCAGAAGCAGGCGGGACTTTTACCATAAATTATAAGGCTATTGTTAAGAGATACAACACAGAGACATACGGTGCGTTGCCAGAAGATCATGATGTGATACACACAGTCAATCCGTCTAAAAAATTTACTGACGGTGGTTCGGTTAGAAATATTTCTTTGGATATCAACGGTAAGATAGAAGGCTTGTTTGTAGCTAACCTGGTGAAATTTCCAGTAGATTATAACCTTCAACAGTTTAAAGAACTATTGGTTGCTAATAGCACAACAGGCACCAAATATGATAAAGCCAGAGAATACTTCAAAAAAATTATGACCACAAACAGCAGCGATTTTATCAGAGATTACAAAGATTATTATGGCATTACATACGATCTTTTTGAGGTAGTTTGTGGCGAGGCAGAGGGCCCCATTCCTAGTTCTTTCAATGTGACACATAACTATAGCGATGGCGTTATAGAGTATTCTGCTAGCTTTGATAGTGCTAGAATTTGTTCTGGTTATTCGAATTACACAAACATAGACATGATATTAACAGACAAGGTTGAGCAGGTTGCCGAGATTGTGATACCCGGAAGAATAACGCCTGGGGCTTTGGTTCAAAGGCTCAATACCTATACTCCAAGAACCCTAACTGTTAATATTACTGGGAGAACGAACAAAGATTGCTGTTGGGACATTGCAACAGATTATGCTGAAGGAGTTTGCGATGTTCCTTATGTTACAACATTTAATCCTCGCACATCTCCAAATTTCGGTTTAGATACGATACTTCCACCAAGAGCTATGATCAATGCCGTATTAACACAAGATAGCAACACCCTAGATCCTCTTACTGGCTCTTTTAGCGTTACAAGAGAATATACTTTTTTTGACGAATCGTAGGACATTAAAATATGTTATTTTACGGAAAAGAACAAGAATTAACTACTATTCTGCAGAGTCTGTCGGGCACTAATTCTGCACAAGTAGATCCCGCTACTTATGCCCAATTCCTAAATGGCAGAATTGACGCAGCAGACAATGTGTCCATTACGAACAAATTTACTTACGCAGACGAATCTGTAATAGGCTATCGTTATACGATAGAAATAGCTGGTGTTTTAACAAAATTCAATCCTATACAACCTAATCCTCCAGTAATACCCAATCCGAACGCTACAGCTGCTAATAACGCGTATGGGCATAATCTAACTAGTAAATTGCGCAGAATGGATGTGCTCAGAAAACTTGTGAATTTTCAGGGCGGTAGTTTGTTTTATACAAACGAAATACACGAGATTCTTTTTTGTGCCAGAGGATGCATTCTAAAAAGCTTAACGTTTGATGAAGGAACATGGACCGATAGAGTCCCATATAGTTTGACTTTTGAATGTCAAGAGATAGATTTTCTTGGCACACAGAAGAATGTAGAAGAGGGTATTTTAGATGCGACTTCTTCTTTTAGTGCTAACTTGCTAGATCCAAGGAAATATAAAATAAAAGAGTTTACTGATGAGATATCTTATAATTTCGAAGATATGCATTCTGATATCAATTATGTAGATCCAGATAATGGCGCATTCGTAGGTGTGCAAAATAGTTTTTATCGTATCACGTATTCAATTAGTGCGACTGGAGAAAATTGGTATACCACAGGCAATAAGATCATACCGGCTTGGGAGCAAGCCAAGATGTTTTGTCAAGATAGGCTCTATAAGAAGATAGTAGGGATGGTTAATAGTGCCAATGCTAGAATTTTGGGAATAGACGATAGTAGCGCAGATGTTGGATCCTGTTTTGCTGACTACGGATTGCCCTATTTGTATTCTATTCCTCCGAGTCTTAATATGGTATTTGATGGCGACAACAATGAATGGGCATTTAAAGTATATAACGAGAACATATCGGCAACAACATCAGAATCAGACGGAACATTTTCTGTTTCTTATAACGCCATAGTAAAAAGAGGAAATCGGCCCTTTATACACAAATATTCAAAGTCAATTAATTATAGTTCCAGCGACGCTGCCAAAACATACAATCTAAAGGGGACTGTTCAAGGTTTGACTCCTGGAGGGTTATTTGTGGGGGATCTTGGTTCTGTTCAGATTCCACCCAACGGATTTTTTATGATTGGCAGAACTACAGAAGACTCTACAGTTAACAAAAGGTTTGATCGAGCACAAACGTATTTTAGTAGCATAACAGTAGGAGGAGAGACAGACATTTCTGACGCGATCAAGTCAGGACTGGGTGTTACTCATCAAAACCTGCTTTTAGAAGGATTTGACAGCGCTGTGGTGTGTCAGACTTTGTCTCACGATTACCCAAGAGCTGCTTCTTTTAATGTAGTAAAGAATTGGCACGAAGGAACAATAGAGTGGGAGGCTGAATATAATTCTAATCTCGACTGTGCTGGTAAGCACTCTAGTGTAGATATACAAATTAATAGAGGTGTACCAGTCACAGCGACTATTTCCATACCCAATGGCAGTGTCGTAACCCCACTAAATCCAAAAGGCATAGGACAGTATATAGTGTATATAGGGGCATACACTAATAGCACTATGGATGTCACAATTAAGGGATTTGACGTTAAGTATTGTTGCTTGGGTCGTCCACCAGATGCCGCAACAGATTTAGGAAATTTTATCGCTGCGTCTAATACGCCTATTACTTTGTATCCAGAAATTGCCAGCAGATTGCCCGACTCAACAACTTCAATTTTGACAAAGAGCCAAAAATCTCTTAACATATATACAGGTGAATACACTATACAGCTGTCGTATATTATCTGCAACCCAGGATGTTTGATTACGCAAGGACTATAAATGAGCAAAACAGCATTATCAAAAATACTAGACACAACAGGACCAATCAAATTTTTAGGTTGTTCTGTAATTAGTTTTACTTCTAATGCTGGTTGGGGTCAAGACAATTCCACTCTTACTGTAGATTTGGTAGAAGATTGTTTTGTAGGAGATCGTTTTTGGGGAAGAGACACCGAGATTATAGGCACTGCAAAATATTTCGATCTTAGAGCATTTGGTAGTCCTTTCGTTTTTGGTGGAATAGTTGTTTCATGGACAGAGAACAAAGGAATGAATGGTCAAACGTTCAGTGTTACTTTGAATGACACTAAACAGCTATTGAGTGGTGTTACGGTTGTTACAGATAGTTATTCCTGGGCTCCAATCAGCTATTTTAACTTCTACAACGTTCTTGCTAAATACGAGGCCTCTGTTCTGCTTAATAATTGCGCTGCCTTTGGCACTGCCAGAAGCGATCAGAGAGGCATGAATTTCAATAATATTTTGGCTGCTCTTTTGGTGATCGGTGGAGAAGATCAAGGAGATCCTGCTCAAAGATTTTCCTGCTTTTCTCCTACCAGGGGCAAAGTGATAGCTGGGACAGCAGATTTTGTAATTGATATAGGTCTTACCTATAATAAAAACACTGGGGTATTTACACCATACAGACCAGATCATGTTCCTTTGGCTCCTGATTACTATAAGATAGCAGGAAGCGAAAATCTTCTAGATCTGTTTGTTAATATTTGCGAATTAACAGCAAGAAATTTATATGTAGAAACCTATTGGGATGCTCTTACTCTAAGAAATGTTATTAGAGTCAGATGCGTTCATTTGGTTGATACTTTTGCTGGCAAATATGATACACTGATTAGCACCTTTGATGGCGTATCAACTAGCCTTTCATATGGTAAAGAATTCAACAATCCAAAAACTAGAAACATGATACTTGGAGACAATGTTTCTTATGTAAGCCAAGCTTCAGAATTTTTGCCATGTTTTGGGATTTATAATCGACAAGCAGTTCTCAATGGTTTTGTTATCGAAAATAGACAACCAATGGTTCCCAGGGTTACTATCGACGGTGCCTGGATGAGACCAGACGGAAGTGTAGAAACCAAGTGTGGATTCTGGGTTGCTCTAGATATTCTTTCTCTACAGACTGCGCTGTTTAACCCACTAAGATACGGTGTTGGTGCTAGTATACCGGTAACAAAAGAATTTGATGTTGTACAGCCGGACGGAACCATAATTAAAAAACCGGTAGTAGTTAGCAGAAAGCCTC
>Ga0070749_10003301_pt1 | contig 10793 bp, 5 predicted proteins | sample VirMetDEL_Nov_18_FD_75180 | JGI IMG/M metagenome (GOLD analysis project Ga0070749, IMG submission 75180) | Aqueous microbial communities from the Delaware River and Bay under freshwater to marine salinity gradient to study organic matter... | ecosystem: Environmental > Aquatic > Marine > Coastal...
AACATAATGAAATTTTTAAGTATCGCACATAATGATTTAAATGAAACTTTATTTAACCAAACATACACTAATAATTTAATAGAAAACCAATATAAAGATATAAAAAAACAGTCATTATTAAAATATTTAGTTCAAATTGAATTTATGGAAACAATTACATATTTTTAAAATTGATTTTATTTTTATTCTTTTTTTTTATATATAATTCTTTTAATAAATTTATTAATTTAAAAATAAAATCTAATATACAAGTAAAAGTAATAAAAGAAATTTTTAAAAATGGAAAATTTAGAAACTATTAAAGATTTAGAATTAGAAGCCTTTGAAAGAGAATTAAATGAAATAGACACAGAAGAACCATATATAAATAAAAATGATATTATTGAATTTATACAAGAAGAAGTAAAAACAGATAATAATAATAATATTCAAGTAAATGAAAATGAAAATAATAATAATATTCAAGTAAATGAAAATGAAACAATAGAAACAATAGAACATATACCAGAAATAGAAACAATAGAAACAATAGAACCATTAGAAGAAGTTAATATAAATACATTAATACAACCACAACAACAACAAAAAAAAAGGGGAAGACCTAAAAAAATAATCAATCCAGAAGAACCAATTATAAAAAAAGATTATTACCGAGAAAATAACTATTATACTAAAAAAGGAACAAAACCAACAGGAAGACCTAAAACCACAAAACCAAAAGAAGAAATTAAACAAAATCATAATAAACTAATTAAAGAGTATTATTACAGAAGAGGAAAACACGTAAGCAAATTATCATATTACGCTAAAAATTATAATATACCTACTGAATTAAAAGAAATGAAAACTGAAACTTTTGAGGATTTAGAAAAAAAATTATGTAGATATATAGATTATGTAAATCAGTTTAAAATTGAAATAAATAAAATGAAATTGAATGAGAAAATTAATATTAGTAAATGTAATAAGGGAGTTTTAGAACTTAAAAGAGAGTTAAGAGAAAGCCAAAGAGAAATAATAGAAATGTAAAAATATTTATATATTAAAAAACATATAAACGTTTCAATGTAAATAATAAAATTTTCAATGTAATAATAAAATTCTAATAATTCAGTAAAAGTTTTTACGGTGTTATGTAATGTTTTTAATGGTGTAATGTAATATTTAAATATATATGTAAATTTTTAACGGTGTTATGTAATATTTTAACGGTGTTATGTAATATTTTAACGGTGTAATGTAATATTTAAATATATATGTAAATATTGACGCATGCGTCAATATTTTTTTGTGTTTTCAAAAATGCATTTTCAGATTATAAATAATTAACATTCTATTATAATAATTTTTTTCTAATAGTAGTATCAGTAAGTAAAAAAAACGTGTTGATTTTATTATGAATTACATACTATATTTAGTATAAACTAATAATAATAAAACCAGCTTAAACTTATTATATAGTTTTCTATTGTGTTTTATTAGTTTTCTATTGTATTATTATTATTATTTTGTAATTTATCTCTGGATACTCTAAAATAAAAAGTAAAATATATAAAAGTAAATAGTAATATAAATAATAGTTGAATCAAAAAAATAATGTAAAATAAAATGTGTATCCAGAACTAAAATATAAATTTGTATTGTTTTTATTATGGTTTATATAGTATTCTATTATTAATTTTATAATTTCATTCTGGATAGTATAAAATAAAAAGTAAAATATATAAAAGTAAATAGTAATATAAATAATAGTTGAATCAAAAAAATAATGTAAAATAAATATGTATTCCAGAACTAAAATATAAATTTGTATTGTTTTTATTATGGTTTATATAGTATTCTATTATAATAATTTTTTTCTAATAGTAGTATCAGTAAGTAAAAAAAACGTGTTGATTTTATTATGAATTATATACTATATTTAGTATAACTAATAATAATAAAACCAGCTTAAACTTATTATATAGTTTCTATTGTTTTTTATTAGTTTTCTAATGTATTATTATTATTAATTTTATAATTTCATTCTGGATAGTATAAAATAAAAAGTAAAATATATAAATAATTATAATTATATAAATATATAAAGTAAAATATAAATTACAATGTAAAATAAATATGTATTCCAGAACTAAAATATAAAATTGTATTGTTTTTATTATGGTTTATATAGTATTCTATTATAATAATTTTTTTCTAATAGTAGTATCAGGCATTATAAAAAACATACTGAATTTATAGGAGATTATATACTAATAAATAGGTAAATAAAAAATAATACACGAGCTATAATTTATTATAGTTTTCTATTGTGTTTTATTAGTTTTCTAATGTATTATTATTATTATTTTTCTATTTTGTATCTGGTGTATAGTTTTTTTTTAGTAAATATATAAAGTAAAATATAAATTACAATGTAAAATAAATATGTATTCCAGAACTAAAATATAAATTTGTATTGTTTTTATTATGGTTTGTATAGTATTCTATTATAATAATTTTTTTCTAATAGTAGTATCAGTAAGTAAAAAAAACGTGTTGATTTTATTATGAATTATATACTATATTTAGTATAAACTAATAATAATAATAATAATAATAAAACCAGCTTAAACTTATTATATAGTTTTCTATTGTGTTTTATTAGTTTTCTATTGTATTATTATTATTATTTTGTAATTTATCTCTGCATAATCTAAAATAAAAAGTAAAATATATAAAAATAAATAATTATAAATATGAATAATAATAATTTAAACAATTCAACATTATATATAATTGTATTAGTAAAAAATGGCTCTGTGAAACCATAATTATATATATTTTTTTTTTATTTTCTTTTATTTAAAATCGTTATTACAGTGTATTTTTAAATAAAAACTCCCTATTTTTACATTATTTTTAAGGGTCATATTTTAAACCCTTTATGGTCTCTCCTTATAAGAAATTTAAGAGCGTTAGTCCAAAAACTGACCCTTAAAAAAAACTCAAAAACTGGGACAAAAAACCCGAAAACATACCAGAATAACGATTTAGTATTTTATATATTAATGTATTTTTATTTTAATTCTTTTTTTTTATTAAATATATATTTATTAAAATAATTAATTTAAAAATAAAATCTAATATACAAGTAAAAGTAAAAATAAATTTAAAATGATTATGAAAATTCAACCAATAAAAAATAATGAAATATTCCAAGTAGAAAACATTTTTAAAGATTTTATTAAATATGATACAAATAAGAAAAAATATTCAATAGATTTTAATAATATAAATTATGATAATAAAAAATATGTGTTGTTTCGTGAAAAAATGGCAAGTTTTAAATATATATATTGTGAATACAAAGAAATAGAAACAGTAATAAAAAACAATAGTAATTTATACGAAGTTATTAATCCACAATGCGAATATAGAAAAATATATATGGATATTGATATGAGAAAAGAAAATAAATTATGTAGTTATAATGATATAAATAATTTATGTTTAGATTTTGTAGAATATATTAAAGAACAATATAAAATAAATGAACCTATTAAATATGTAATACAAGCAAGCACAGAAACCGAATTTTATGAGAACTATAAAAAAAACAAAGATACTCAACAAGATATAAAACAGTTTAATAGTTTTCATATTATTTATAATGTTTATACAAATAATAATTTACAGTTAAAACAACTAATAACACAATACAAAGATTTAAAAAGATTTTCAGAATGCGAATATATAGATTTATTAGTATATTCTAATTTACGAGTAATGAGAACATTATTACAATCAAAAGAACCAAATATAAAAAAAAATGAAAAAGCAAGAACCGATAAATTAAGAGTTTTAAATACAAATACTGATTTTTATAATAATTTTATTACAGTAATTACAAAAACCGATATATACATAAATATAGAAGTTAATGAAGAAACGCTAAATTTAAAGTTAAATAATTTTTACAACATTAAATTTAATATTAATCAAGAGGAAGAATTATATAATTATATAAAAGATTTAGAAATTTATAAATCTATATGTAATCCAGAACAAAATACTAAAAACTGGTATAAATCATTATATTTAATAGTAAATGTATTATATATTAGTAATATAAAAAGAGAAGATATAATAAATAATAAATGTATAACACTATTTATAGAAAAAACACAACAACAATATAAAGGAAAAAATAAAATAATAAAACCATTAGAAATAATTAAATCAATAGTAAAAGGAAAAATAAAATATATTGAAAATGATAAATTATTTACTGGATTAACTATAAAAGAAACCGAATTTATATATAATTCAATAGAAATAAAAAATAATGAATTATTAGAATGTGAATTTAAAACAATAAATAATATTAAGTATTTAGGATTAAAATACAAATCAATAGAAAAAAATGAAGAAAATGAAAATAAAATAATAGTTGAATCAATAAATATTGAAGAAAATGAAAAACCAGAAAATGAAATAATAGAATATATTAAAAATGATTATGAAATAATAGAAAACAATATAAATTTATATGATACTAATAAAAAAGAATTACTATTAAACAGTAAAATAATAAAATACAATAATAAAACAGTAAAAATAGCACCATTAGAACAATACAATTATTATTTAACTTTAATTAGTAATGATAATAATATAAAATTTAATGATAATGAATTTATACCTATTTATAACTGGAAGGAAACAAAAACAGATATTTTAGAAAATGCATTTTATGAAGCACCAGTAGGAAGCAGGAAAAGCAGTTTAAGAATGGATTATGATATTAAAGAGATACTAAAAAATGATAGTTATAAAATTCTATTACCTTGTGAAAATATAAATTTAGGAACAGCACATTTTAACAAATGGAAGGAATATTTTAATGAGAACAATATAGAATTACATTATATTAAACACTATATAGAAACCGAAAATAATGAAATGAATAATGAAAATATAAAAATTTTTGTATGTCAGTATGATAGTTTATTTAAATTTACAAATATTACATTTACTCACATTATTATAGACGAATACACCAATATAAGAAAACGAATAAATACAATGAATGGCACCAATGAAAAAAAAATAAATAGTTTAAATAACTTCTATAATCTATTACAAAAAGCAATATGTATTAAATGTTATGACGCAGACCTATTTTATTATGACCTTGAAATTTTAAATAATTACAGTAATAAAAATTTTAAATACTATAAATACATTGACTATAAACAAACTAATAATTATATTGAATTAATGAATAAGGAATTATTAACTAATGAAATGTATAAAAACATATTAGAAAATAAAAATATTAGTATCAGTAGTAATATAAAAAAAGAGTGTGAAAAATTATATGACGATATAATACACTTAAAAACCACGGTTAAAATAGCATTAATTACAGCAGACGGAGCAAAAACACATATATATAAAAATTATAGTGAAGATTTAAAAAAAGAATTAATAAAATATACTGATAAATGGGAAGATTATAATGTAATTATATATAGTCCTACAATTATAACTGGAATATCTCAAAATAGCAATAAATATTTTTATAAACATTACGCATATTTAAGTAGTTTTTCAACTGATTTTACACAAACCGCCCAAATGTTATTTAGAGTTAGAAATACAGAAACTGAAACAATCGCAATATGTGATATTAAAAATAAGTATGACACATTAATAAAAATGAATGAAAAAGAAATAAATAATATACAAGAAATAAAAAATTTTAAAAATAACTATAATAATAGTAATAATTTATATGAAAAATATGTTTTAATAGATACTAATGAAAATGAAATAAACAAAATACAGTATTATAATAATCTATTTTCTACACTGAAAAAATGGGGTTGTGTTAATTTTAAATATAAATTTCATAATGATTTAATTGAAAAACCAAATAAAAGGGTTGATATTGATTATAATAATGTAAATTTAAATTATTATACTGAATTTCAAAAGTTTATAAATGAAGAATATAATTTTATTTCTGGTTGTGATTTAGGAGACAATGAAAAAACAATAAAATTAAATACATTTAATATTAGTCATTTAATGTATAATTATAATAAATGTAATGATTTATATAACTATTGTATTTATAATGAATTCATACTAAATTACAAAAACTCTCATTCAATATATAAAAAACTTTCTTTACTTACTCATTATCCATTAAAACAAGTATATTATAAATTATTAGATAGTATAAATTTAAAACAATTTAACAATAGTATTAATTTACAAGAAAAACATAAAAATGATAGTAAAAACTTTATTATTAAATTATATTGTTTATGTGTAATATTTTCAATGTTTAATAATGAAGAAGAATATAATAAATTTATGAATGATTACATTAATAATAAACCTATTAATTTAAATTATAGAAAAAAAGACATTGAAAATAGATTAAAAATAGTAGATAAATTTAATAGTTTTATGAAAGACAATAATTATATACATAGTATTGATAAATTTACAATAATTATATATGCTTTTTCATATTTCAATATTCATATATGCGATAATTCAATATGTTATGATACAGAAAGAAATATATTTAATAATATAAATAATAAAACAATTACTATAAAAACGAATGATATAAACAATATTATAGGAGAAAATATAAATTTATTAAATGAAACTTCAATTAATATTAGTAATTATAGAGTAATAGAATTATTAAATGATACTAATAATAATATTAATCAAACAATAGAAGAATTAGAAAAAATAACTGATATTGAAGAAAACTTTTTTAATGAATTAGAATTAAAAGGGAATATAATACATAATAAAATTTTACAAACCCAAAATGCATTTTCAGAAAATAATAAAAATGCTGACGCATGTGTTAAAAATTTACAATATAGATTAAAATTTTATAATGATAAATTAAAAATTGTTAATGATAATATAGAAAATAGAGAACTATATTTAAATGAAATACAATTATTAAAAGATTTTAATAAAACAGATACACCAGAAACAGAAACAGAAACAATAGAAACAGAAACAATAGAAACAATAGAAACAATAGAAGAAACAACGAAAAAAGCCGAAAAAGAGAAAAAAGACAAAATAAAAAAAATAGCGTTTAATGCTGAATTTATAAATATTTCTATTAATGTGATACACCAATATAAATTTAGATTACAAAAAGAATTATATATTATTAATAAACCAGAAAGAGACCATAACACATTTTTAAGATATGATATAAATAAAATAAATGTAGAACAACTTAAAAATATTATGAACGAGAATATATACGACGATTTAGAAAATTTTATAACTAATTACGAAGACAAAGAAGACAATTTTTATTATACAAAATACAACCGTAAAATATCAACTGAATATATGCCTAAAATTAGGTTATATAATACGTATAATGATAATAGGATAAATGAAAAAATACTAAAATATGTTAATATGTATTGTAATGAAAAATATAATGATATACAAAATTTAATAATAGATATTCAAAATAATTTAAAAGTAATAAAAATAGGAGAAAATGAAATAAATGACATATCAAAATTATTTATTAATATTAATAAAGATAGAATTAAACATAATAAAATTAATAATAATTTAATTGATTCAACTATAAAACCAGAAAATGAAGAAGAAATAAAAGAAACTTATTTAAATACAAAATATACAATATATGATAATGAAAAAAGAATTAATATAGAACAAAATGAAATTATAAAAATCAGTAATTTAGGTAATGTATATAAATATGTAAATAATGAATGTATAGGAAAATTTAAACCTTTAATATTAGAAAGTGAAATAAAATTAAATAGAATAAAAGAAAATTTTAAGTATAATAATAATAATACAAAAAAAAATAAAACTGAAAATTTAAATGTAAAAATGACATATATTATAGTAAATTATGATATTATATTTATTGATAGATTAATAAAACAATGTTATGATAAATATTATAGTAATGAAAGAGCAATAAAACATATTGATAATGATTACACAAATAATAATAACAAAAATTTATTAATGGTTGAAAGTTGGAATAAAATACACTATGAAGCAATTAAAAAAGATTTTAAAGAAACTAAAAAAGAAGTTAATAAAAAAGATAGAGAAGAGAAAAAGAACGATAAAATTAAATGTAATGTATGTAAAAATGAATATGTTAATAAAAATCATTATCAACATATAGCAACAAAAGAACATATAAAAAAACGATTACAAACACAAACCGAAAAATGCGTAATATGCGATAAGGTTTTTAAACAATGTAAAATAGAAGAACATAATATTAATAAAATTCATATGAAAAAATATAAAGAATTAGAAAACAATGAAGAAATAATTAAAAAATGGTTAGAAATAAAAAAACAAATAAAATTAGAAATGGTTTTTTGTAAATTATAATATTGTTTCTAATAGTAGTATCAGTAAGTAAAAAAAACGTGTTGATTTTATTATAAATTATATACTATATTTAGTATAACTAATAATAATAAAACCAGCTTAAACTTATTATAATAAAACCAGCTTAAACTTATTATATAGTTTCTATTGTGTTTTATTAGTTTTCTAATGTATTATTATTATTATTTTGTAATTTCATTCTGGATACTATAAAATAAAAAGTAAAATATATAAAAATAAATAAATATAATTATATAATTATGTTTAAATGTAAAAATGGCTATGTGAAACCATAATTATTTTATTCTTATTATTTTTTTTAGTTTCAGTTATTTTTAGTATTAAATCGTTATTACAGTGTATTTTTAAATAAAAACTCCCTATTTTTACATTATTTTTAAGGGTCATATTTTAAACCCTTTCTGGTCTCTCCTTATAAGAAATTTAAGAGCATTAGGTCAAAAACTGACCCTTAAAAAAAACTCAAAAACTGGGACAAAAAACGCCAAAACATACCAGAATAACGAATTCATATTTTTGTATTAATTAAAATAAAATTGAAAAACTTTTTATTTAATAAATATATATTTAATAAATTAATTAATTTAAAAATAATATATATGTATAATATAATAAGTAAATAATTATTTTCTGAAAATGCAACGACAAAATCAAATAAAATTTTTAGAGTATATTACAAATAAAAGAACAAAAAAGGGCGATAAATTAACAGACAATACAATTAAATCATATACAAATCAATATAACACGTTATTAAAAACATTCAAAACAGATAAGGTAAATTTTGTAAATAATCCAGAAAATGTTTTTAAGGTTTTAGAAAAAGAATTTACAAATATTGGAACATTAAAATTAAAAATAAATGTTGTAATATTAATTTTAGACGTCTTTTTTACTGACAATAAAAATTACACTGAAAACAAGAAAATATATACTGATTATTTAACTAACATATGGAATTTAATTAAAGAACAAGAAGAAAAAGCAGAACCTACACAAAAACAATTAGATAGAAGCCTTACAAAAGAAGAAAACGAATTAATAATATCAACTTTATTAAAAAAGGTTAAATATAGTATAAAAACACCCGAAGATTTAGAGGTGCTAAAAAAAACGATAATTTACTTAATTTACAATTCTCATAAAATGAGGGGAGATTTGGGCGTTTCTCGCTTCATTTTAAACACTGATAAAGAATTTAATAATATGGTTGATAATACAAATTATATTGTAATTGATAAAGTTAAAAAAGAGGTTTATTATTATCAAGTTAATTATAAAACTAAAAACACATACAAAGACAATAAAATTAAACTCAATGACGAAATCTATAAATATATTGTAAAATTATTTAATTATTATAATAAACTCAAAATAAAAAAGAAGTGGTTTTTATATCAAAAGGATTTAAAAACTCCATTTAATCAGGATAATTTTTCTAAATTCTATTCAAATATAGGAAAATCAACCATAGGAAAAATTACGTCATTACAGATAAACAGAACACAAGACGCTTCTGAAAATATTAATGAAATTGAAATTATCAAAAATAAAAGTAAAAATCAAAATCATAGTTTAAATACACATATAAACACATACGCAAAGAAGGGCTTACCAAGTAAAAATTAATATTAAAAAAAGTCGCAAGGGGTTATATTAGGGACTAAATAAAACGTGTTGATTTTATTATGTGTTATATGGACTTTTAATAGGCAATTATTATTTTATTCATTTTCTAAATCTTTTTTCATTTTTATATATTTATCTTTATTTAAAATTATTATTTCATTGGAACAAGGATTTTTTTTATTGAAGTGTTTTAATATATTTTGTTTATATATTGTTGAATATTCACATTTATCACAAACAAATAAAGCCATATATTAATTACTATATTATAGTTAGATAATAATTTTATAATAAATAATAAATAAATTTATAATAATTAATATATAAATTATACATAAATTACTAATAATATATTGTTGAAATCATTAATATATTAGTGTTGAAATCATTAATATATTAGTGTTGAAATCATTAATATATAGTATTGAAATCATTAATATGTTAGTGTTGAAATCATTAATATATAGTATTTAATTCATTAATATAAAAGTATTAAAATTTTTATGATATACCCTCTTATGATTGATTTTTATATGGACTTTTTAAAGGATTTATAAGGACATTTTATAGTAGATAGTGTAATTATTTTTTATTTAAGATTTTATTATTTTTTTCTTTAAGTTCATTATTTTAGTAATTTTATTATTTTTAGAATTTTATTATTTTTTTTTGGTTCAGAGATTTTTTTTATTATTTTTTTTTGGTTCAGA
>Ga0070749_10003306_pt1 | contig 10784 bp, 18 predicted proteins | sample VirMetDEL_Nov_18_FD_75180 | JGI IMG/M metagenome (GOLD analysis project Ga0070749, IMG submission 75180) | Aqueous microbial communities from the Delaware River and Bay under freshwater to marine salinity gradient to study organic matter... | ecosystem: Environmental > Aquatic > Marine >...
CCGTGCCCTTCGTACTCACCGGCCCATCGCAGTCACGGCAGCGTTTCACCGCGCACACTCCTGCCCACCGTTCCACGACCGCCGCGGATCAGCATCCCAGCGACAAAAATCGAGGAACGTCTGAAAGCTGTCGCCATACTCCAAAAAACGCCGATAGCGCTGCTTGGCACGGCTAGGCTTTAGTGCTGGTTCGCCAACGATTGGGGAGCCGAGGAAACAGCCCAAACCGTTCCACTCGACACACTGCCAGCCCGCCACGCATTTATCCCGATCATTGCCATTGCCGCCCCGATTGCATTCACAACAGGCCGTCCATCGACGCCCCGCGCTGTCCGTAAACGAATGTGCACCCATCGCCATCATCGAATTCCCAGCTTCGCTAATTTCAGCAGCAACGCCTTCCCCTTGAGCGCACCAGCCGAGGCCTGCCCGCTCCGCCGCCGCGCCTTGTGCGCCATAGGCGGCACCGCACCCGTCACCCGCGAGCGCCGCCCGACCAGCTCTGCACTCGAATGCGACCGCTCAGCCCTCATGCCCCCACCCCCATCATTCGCCGGTCATACGGCGGCAGCCACAGGTGAATCTTCCGCCGCAGCTCCTCATTGCTCATCGCCTGACACCTGCTGCAAAACAGCAGACAGACCATCTCCCCCTCCACCATCGTGATCCGCGTATACAGCGGCCGCTCCTGCCCGAGCACATTGCAGTTTTCACATCGCTCCATCACGCACCCCCTCAGAAGGTGAACAGCAGCCACGTCAGCACCACACCCAGCCCCGCCAGCACCACCCCGCCAAGCACTGCAGGCTCAGCACTCTGCAATCGGTTGGCCCTCGGCGTTCGACCGCACAGGCGAATCATCAGACTCCCCATCAGACAATCCTCCATCGGCAACCGGCACCGCGCCTGCACTCGTAAGAGCCGCATCCTGCACCTCCTTCGCCTGCGCCAGATCCGCCCGCCACCGCGTGAGAAACGCCGCCCGCCGCGTGGCCAGCTCATCCAGCGCTTCCCTCACCGGGCCGAATTGCACATCTTCCGTTTTCGTGAAATGCAGATAGGTTGAGAGGTTGTAATGCGCGATCTGAATATCCCGCCACTCCGCATACTCCCGAATCGAGCGCCGCTCCGCGTCCGTGAGCATCATGACCGCACCCGCCCCTTCCTCGGCCCAGGCAGCGGCGCGGGCTTCTTGAATTCGATGTGCAGCTCATGGCCCGTCTGCGCCGCAAAGGCCGCCAGCGCCGCGATCGTCATCCGCCCAAACTCATTCGCCCGCAGATCCAGATCCACCGTCCGCTCAGTCGCCATCACGCCCTCCCATGCGAGCCAGATCTGCACGCGCCTGCTCCAGATCCTCGCGCAGCGCTCGCAGCGCGTATTCCGCATCGTTTAACCCGAGCAAATAGCCTATCCCTAACAGCACCCCGACAACCCCAATCACCACCACGACCACCAGCCACCACAGCGAAACACCTCCCAACACCGTCATGATCCCCTCCGCTGCTTCGCCGCCCGAATCTCCGCCCGCCATTGCTGAATCCGCGCCGCCGACATTACGCAAAGGGGCTCCGATCTGCCGTCCCGATGTGAACGCCAGAACACAGCAAGCAAAGGCCCGTGATCCGCCAGGAAGCGGAGAGGATGGGCCAACGGGAGACCGGAGCGTTGTGTTGAATCGTGGTGAGCATTCTGGCGTTGCTCCTCCTGGTGAATGATCAGGCGGCGCTCTTTCGTGATTTCGTTGAGCAATGTCGGATAATGATTCTCCGAATCACAGCCGACATGCTTAGGCCTTCCTTGGACGCCTCCTGCTTCAGTTTGGCCTGCAAATCGTCTGGGATTCTGACCGGAATCGGATGATTCATGGTTCCTCCTGCCTATCTGTACACTTTGTATACGTGGTATATGCTACAGGCCATGCGTTGTCAAGTGTTTTTTGTATACACCGATGCAATTGCATTCCCGCGCATACCCATTAAGAGGGTGTTGACCAGTGTAGTTAATTGCGATACGCTGTAGTCTACAGTAGCCCTTGTATTAAGGCGTGAAGGGGGGTGAGTTGTGTATATGATCGCCACGAAGCATACGCACCAGCCCGTTTCGGCCCGCCTGGAGGGTGATATCTATGGCAATCTTGAGGAGATGTTGAGCCGCTACCCGCTGTTCAGCCGGAGCCAAATGGTTTCGGAAGCCCTGCGGTATTGGCTGGCCGACGCGCTCAAGTATGGCGTAGATACCAACCTGCAGCCGCTGAAGCCGAAAGGGAAGGCGTAGGGGGTTTGTGGCGCAGTTCGGGAATGTGGTTGTTATTGGGAGTTGTGGTCGGGGCGAGAGGATTTGAACCTCCGACATCCTGCTCCCAAAGCAGAGCCCAGACGCAAGAGACTCAAGAAGGGGCAGACTAGCACCGATACAGCAAATTTCCAACCTTACTGATGAGGTGTTCTGTGTTGACCTTCGGCGCACTCCTCCTCGCGTATCTTGACTGGCTCGGAAGTCGCCCATCCGCTCGCAAGTATCGGCAAGTCTATCAACAGTATTTTGAGCGTTCGCCGCTGCATGGCCGCCCCGCTGAGAGCATCACCCGCCATGATGTATTGAGATTCAAACAACAGTATGAGGCCACGCCCGCACAATGCAGCAAGGGCATCGGCCTCATCAAGCAGGCCTATCAATGGGGCCTGGATCGCATCGATCCCGACACGCTGCTCCCCTATTATGAAGGTCAGAATCCCGCCTGGCGCATCTCGAAGCACGATTCCTTTTCTCGGGAACGGCTGCTCGATCAATCGGAAATCCGTCTGCTGCTGCACAGTCTCGATTTCCTCTCCCTCAAATATCAGGCGTTTTTTCTCGCTCGGCTGCTCACGCCCTGCCGAATTACCGAGCTGTGCACCATGCGCCGGGATGCCGTAGACCTCGAAAGCGGGAAATGGTTCAAGCGCCTCACGAAGAACGGCCGGCCGCAATATGTGTTAATCCCAAGACAGGCCCGCGCCCTCTTGTGCCGGTTGCCGAACGAGGGAGATTATTTCTTTGTAGGGGCGTATCGTCGCCCGCTTCAGCCGGAATCAGCCCGGAAGGTCTGGGCTCGATTTCGCACCGATCTGCGCCTGCTCGATGTGCAGCTCTTGGACTTTCGCCGCACGCTGGCCAGCTATCTCTACACCGAAATCAAGGCCGATGAGTTGACGGCCAAGGCCGTCCTGAATCACTATGATGGCCGCCCGGTGGCCGTGTATACCCGGCTGAACTATGACCGCCTCGCGGAGATCATCCAGGCCTATGCGGATTGGGTGTGCACGCTGGCGCCGGGGGATGTATCGAAGGGACAGGAGCAGCTCGATTTTTCCTCGCCATCAATCAGCGCTTTTGACGGCTCACACACAGAAAGGATCTTGCTATGATGCTGCGCTTCTCCCTCCTCGCCTGCCTGTTGCTGTTGTCCGGTTGTATGCAGATTCGGACCGAGTTGCAGTTGAAGAATGCCGACGTGAAGCCACTCCTAGAAGGCCGCGATTGTCTGCCGATCATCGGAGGGTTAGGCTTTGGGACTAATACCGTTGAGGAGGCCATGCGGCATGGCGTGCCGGTGGATCAGGAATCGTACTATATCGGACACAAAGCCACGCCCATCCGTCGCATTCACTCCGTCAGCGCCCTCGATACCTACTTCATCATGTTCGGAGACCGCTGTCTGCTGGTGACCGGCGAATAGGCTAGAGCGCCTTCAGAATCGCCACAATTTCTTGCTGTGCCGTGGCGAGGGGTACATTAAACTTCTGCGCGCACCAAATCGCCAGCGCCTTGACCAACTTGTCCCCGTTGAACCGAGACTTCATGCGCGTATCGAGCTCCGCCGCATCGTAGGCCGTGAGTTCATCGGGGGTGGCATCACGGATCAGTCTGGTAGCCGTATCGACCCGCCGCAATCGCGGATTCGGATTCTCGCTCAGCGAGACAATGCCATGCGTAGCCGGATTGCAGGACGGATTATAGGGCCCGCCAGAGATGAGTGTGCCCGTTGCCAATTCATAGACCCAATTGACCATTTACGCCTCCCTTCACCATTCGTAGCCGACAATATAGAGATTTAGCGTCCCGGCGTCACTCTGCACGTTGACCGCGCTGTATTCCAGATTGATAGGAGGCAGCGATCCGCGATCTACCACCAATCCTTTGAGTGTGCCAATCAATTCATCGGCGAGGGTCGTGTTGAGATCCGTCGCATTCAGCGATCCCACGGACACGCGACAGGTCGTGGCGTTGTACGCCTCGAAATAGACTGAGACGTTACGGCCTGGCACAAAGGCCGAGAGATCCGTGAGCGTGGGATAGTTGGCGCTTGAATAGGTGCCGATCTGCCAATCATCGCCGTGGCCGGTAAATACTCGTCCGTTTTTCTGTGTGAAGTGCTTGAGGTTACCGCTGGCGTTATTGTAGACAAACCCGATCAGGGCTTGCTGGTTATAGCTCGTCGGCAAGGTCACTGCCGTATCATTGCGCGTGATATAGACCTTGAAGACGAAGTCGTCATCCGTATCAGTCGTCCAGGTGGCTCCATCATAGGCCGCCTTGCTGCCTTTGGAGTAGGCCGCTGCCGTGGTATCGGCCCGCCATGACATATAGTTCACCGCGCTGACCGTGAAATCGCCATACAGAACCAAATGATACTGTGTCGCCGCTGACACACTATACGGCGTCCTAAAGGGAATACGCACCCATTCCGCCGTCGTCGTCAATCGGCTCACATCGTACTTGTCTGATGTGGCCAAGGCCGTGTTGCTGGGCACGCCGCCTGCGTTTGCTTCGACGGTGAACCAGAAGTTCCCGGTCGGCGAGCCGGTCTTGAGAATCTTCACGTCGATGAATTCAAGCGGACCAGCCGTATCGACCTGAAACCCTTGCGCCAGCCGCGTGCGTGCCGCCGCATCACGGAGCGCATGTTGTCCATCCTCGCCAGCCGTCACATCTTCGTCTAGCAAGTAGTCCTTCTCCCGGTGGAACATGATGGACTTAGACGCCCCGCTCACCGCGATTGCATAAATCCCATAATTGACGCTCGCCGCCTCCGAGCCGGTATCGAGGCCGCCCGCGCCACTCGCCGTCAAATCAGCTTCCAGCATGTCCCAATCGGCTACTTCCTCGCCATCATCCATGGTGATCGCATCGGCATGCAGCAGGACCACCTTGTAGGCGGACTTGTCGTTATCGTAGTGCGTGCGGATCGAGAGGTTCCTAAAGCTCTGCGAGCTGGAATTTGTGCTCACCGACTCCCACATGGCCGCCGTGATGCCTTCCAACATTTTATAGGTCTTGGATGCCGTGTTTTTCGTGCTCGCGCTGGTACCTTCAGCCCCCCTTGTGATCTGTAGGGTATCGCCGATGCGCGAAGTCACGGCAATAATTTCCTTATTCGGATCGTCCGCCGGGTCTGGGTAGTCCGTCGCATTCCACCAGGTGAGGGGATAAGGGAACGTAGAGGGCAACCGCGAGCCGTGGCCGCTAGTCAGAGACACCGAGGCCGCCGCCGCGTTATAGGTGCCGCTTACGGTGACTTTAGCGAAATTAGTGACAGGCGTAGACATTTCTTCTCCCTACCATTCAATCGTGACATATCCATCTTGCCCGGATGCCTGCGTGTGAGGATATCCAGGATAGCTCGTATAGACAGAATCGTTGATTCCTCCCGCTTCCCTACCCCCTACCGTCACCGCATCACCGATGCCTGAACCGTCTCCACCATCCGACCCAGGCAAGACATACGGAACAGAAATATAGGCTGGGGTTCCCCCATCCCCGCCATTCCCTTGACAGACAACAGCCCCGGCATAGGTGATAGTGGAATTCCCGCCGACGATGCCGTTGCTAATACCTGAAATCGGGGGAAATGATCCATAAGAATACCCATCTTGCCCCCCTGTGCCTGCCGCTCCTACGGCAATGGTTACGGTTGCCCCCGGCAAGACGGAAATAATTGAGACCGCTCGCCCAGAGTTGCCGCCATTACCACCGCGCGCCATGAGAATCCCGGTGCTCCAATCCGAACCGCCAGCCCCGCCACCCCCACCGACGCAGGTAGTGGTTATGCTGGTCACTCCTGCCGGAACCGCCCACGCATAGCTCCCCGGCGTGTCATAGGTCACGTTGTTGCTCGTGACAGACCCAGGCATCTGGACGATGACTTTCCCGGCCTTCACCATATTCATCCATGATTCATAGGCCCGAATCTGAGAGCTGCTTTGTGTCGCCTCGATTTCATACACGGGGTATTGAATCGCCTGCTCTGAAAGCGTGGCCCGTTGAATGAGCCAGGTTCCCGAGGCATTGACGGCCGGCAAGTCTACGGTCACAATCTGCCCCGCTCGCATCCCATAACCGCGGATCCGGCACCTTAACGTTTTGCGAGGCGTGCCGTTAATTGACAGCTTAATAATGGCATAGCCTATGCCCAGTAGGGTGAGGGCTCCCCCATTATTGCTGGTAGGATGGGTGATTTCTTCAATCTCTTCATAGCGTCCGGTGCCGCCTTCTATGGCAATTCTCGCTTGGATTTGCTCGTCATTTTGTCTCGTCACCTCAGCCGTTTCCGGGTCTTGTCCCGCCGCTGGTGTGCCAGTCACAATGACTTTTTGGACGTTGCGGTAGCCTTCAAGATCCTCGGTCAGGCTGGACGCCTCCACCGTGGCATAGGTGAGCGATTTCGGCGCATCGGGATTGCTGGTGGAGACAAACTGAATCGCCTTATCAAAATCCACATACATACTTTGCCCGGTCGCCCCGGCAATGTCCCTGAGCATATCAAACACCCGCCCATTCTTCACATCGACCAGCGGAATGTTCACCCCTTGGTCAATCGTGCCGATGGTCAGACCGTCGCCGGCGAGCTCGTTATCGAGAATGGAGTCCACGATATTGGCAACCGGCGTATCGGTGAAGTTCCTGCGGATCCGCCGCCGAGTCAGGAGAATCGACCAGTCCGACGATTCGCACTCGTAGAACGTGGTGCCAAGATCGATGGAGGGCGTCGGCTGGCAACGGGTCATCAAGCCCGCGATCAGGACTTCCGAATAGTACAGCACCCGCACCACGTCACCCGGGCGAGGCCTGGTCGTCGGGTTTACCAGGGTGAATTGGCAGCTCATCGGCTGCCCGAGGGTATCGGAGATCTGGAGGGAATCGACCTTGAACCAGTCGGCCACGTCCACGCCGTTGAGCTCCAGCGTAAAGGGTCGAATCGCTTGCGCGTCCGTCGCGTTGCCGCTGTCCTGCTCGGTCGAGGCCAAAGCCACCGAGGCCAAGCCGGCGCCAGCCAGCATCATGCGGGCACCCCCGCCATTCTGAGCACGCTGGGCAAGTTATCGCCTACGGATCGCGCCAAGACGCGCCCATCGAGCACGATGGTCTGTTCGACCTTCTGCCCGCCGCCCATCCCGCCGCCAAACGCTTTCTGCATGAAATCCGACCCGCGTGAGTTCAGGGGAATGACCGCTTCCGGGCTGCCGGCTTCGCCGATGAGCGCGGTGGTGGGGCCCGTCACAATGCCACCGTTGGCAAAGGCGCCCACGCCCGCCGCAATCGCCACGCCGATCGCCACCACCCCGGCCAGGATCATCGCCGCATAGGGAATGCCGAAGATGGTATCCGCCGCCGCTTCGGCAATGGCCGACAAGACACCCATGATGGCTTCGCCGACCGCGACAATCGCAGGCCAGACGATTTCCACAATAAGGCCCTTGAAGGCCGCGCCGGTCGCCAGGGCCATGCCCTGAATCGTCGCGAAGGCTCCCGCCCAGATGCCGGTGGTCGCCGTCGCCCCGGCTGTGTTGGCCGCCACCGTCACGGCATTGGTCTTGATCCACTCCAAGGCCAGATTGATTCCCAGTTGTACTACTGTATTGAGGATCGTGCCGGCCATCGACTTGAAGAAGTCTTGAATGGTGGCCGTGCCCTGAATCATCCCCACCACCACATTGCCGAAGGCTATCCGGATGCTCCCGAAGGCGTATGTCGCTGACTCCTGCATCATCTGCAAGGAGTTTTGCCAGAATCCCGCCGCCTGCTTGGCGTGCTGCGCCTGCTGGACGATGAACCGGCCCTGGTATTCCTGATTTTTGTCGCTGGCCCTGATTTCCGCATCGGTCCGCTTCAACATGGCCGCTTCTTCTTCCATGTAGGCATCGACCCAGGCTTGCGCTTCCTTTTGGGCGTACTGCTCGGCAATCACCGCGCTTCGGCCCATCGCCTGCTGGCGCGCGGCTTCGTGGTCGATGAAGGGCGTGGAGCCGGGAGCTGCGCTATTCAGGCCGTTGACTTGATCGCCAAAGGTGAGCCGCGAGGCTTCGGCTGCATCGGCCACCTGCTTTTTATGGCGTTCAATGCCCCTCATCATTTGAAACTGGCCCAGCTGCTCTTGGGCGTAGCCCTTGGATCGCTCGTCACGCAGGGCCGAGAGGCTCTGGAGCAGAATCTTCTGCCCCGCCGCTTCCTGCTCCGCCGCCGCCTTGCTCTGTCCCATGGCCGCCGTATGCTGCTGTGTGGCCCCGGCTGCGAGCGTTTCCGCGCTGGCCTTCTGCCGGTTGGCGTCCACCGCCTGGATCTGTGCCGCCGCCCATTGGTCGATCGCCTGCACTTGCGTCAGCGTATCGGCCCAGGCTTCTTTCGAGAGCACCGAGAAGGAGAAAAGCTGCTTGGCCAGGATGGACACCGCCGCCGCCATGGCTCCCAGCCGGATGGTGAGCTTTTCCCCGGCATCGGCGAAGGCGTTAAAGGTGTCCTTGAGAAACACAATGCTCGCTGTCATGGCCTGCACGATGGTGGTCATGGCCGGGGCGAAGGCCGCCCCGAGCTGCATCTTGAACCCCTGCAAGGCGCTGCCCATATCGTCAACCGCATCATCGAACGTGGTCAGGGCCCCGCGCTGGGTCTGCGTGAGGATCAACCCAAACTCCGCTGATTTCTTGATCGCCGCATCGAGGCCCGCGCTGCCTTGGTTCAGAATGGGAATGAGCTGCAGCCCGGACTTGCCGAAGAGTTCGACGGCGAGGCGCGATTTCTCCGCGCCGTCCGCCATGTGCTGAAACCGATCGGCCACGGCGCGCATCACCGCATCCGTGCCTTTCAATGACGTCTCGATACCGATCCCCATGGATTCCAGCGCACCGGTGGCCGAGCTGCCGGTAGTGGTCAGAGTGGAGAGATCTTTCGAGAGGGTCTTAAAGGCCGTCGTGAGGGATTCCGCCTCGATGCCGTTTCGTGCCAGCGCCACCCGGTAGCCTTCGAGCTTATCGACGGCGATCCCGGTCTTCTGGCTGAGCTGGTCAAATTGCTCCGCGAGTCGGCCCGCGTCCACCGTGGCGACAACCGCACTGGTCGCCATGCCGAGCAAGGCGATTTGTGCCATGCGGCCCACATTGGACAACGACGCCTCAAGCCCTCGCGCATCGCCTTCGATCTTCGACAAGGCTTTGGTGAGTTCTGAGGCATCGGCCCCGATCCGGACAATGAGCGCCCCAATGTCAGCCATTGAACGCTCCCGCGATTCGTTTCAGTGCATCCATCGCTTCGTCTGCCGTCATGCCGCGCTTGGCCTCTGCCGGTTGGAATCGTGGCATAAAGTCTGCCGGGGTGAAGCTGTGGCCCTTCTTGGCGTGAATGTTCGCCAGCGTGGACGCCACAATCCCGGCCCGGAGATCGCCCCGGTACTCCCCGAACGGCTCAAGCTGATAGTAGGCCGCCCATTCCGTCAGTTCGTCCGAGGAAATGACCGTGAGGAGCTCCCCCACGGTCTTTCCCAGGGCCAAGGCTAACTTGAAACAGAACTGTCGGTCTGGACGGCTGCGGAGTTTTTTAGCTTCTCCTCCACGTCTTTCCCGCGCAAGCCCGACAGCCGCTGCGCCACGTCAAAGACGCGATCCAACGCCGCCGCATTCTTCGCCCCGAGGGCTGCCACATCGCCCTCTGAGAACAACAGCGTCCCGGCTTCGTCGCAGGCACAGAGCGACACCAGCACGGCGCGGGTGTTGTCGTGGATCATCTCCACCTTGTCGCCCTTGAGCTTAAACCGCGTCGATTCGAATTTGTCCCGCGCCTTGCCGTTCAATGATTGAACAAAGACGCTCCCGCCCCATTCGGGCACCTGGACTTCCTCAATCTTGAGGTCCGATGCCGATAGAATCTGCTCACGTGAGAGGCCCATGCTACCCCCTTGCTTAGGTGTTGAGTGTGATCGCTCCGGTGATCTTCAGCGTAACCGTGCCACTTTGCACGTCGTCCGTCGGGAACTCCTTGGCGAAGTTCGTCACATACGCCGAGAACTGCATATTCGCACTGGCTCCCGAGGCGTTTGCCGTAGTCTGGAGCCAGAAGTCCCGCTTGGTCCGGCTCGTGAGGTCCGTCCAGAGCAAGGCGTGGGTACTATCGGAGGGTACCCAGCTCAGCTCGATATCGATCGTGCCCGGATCGATGAGGGACGGCACAAACTCGCGGTAGTTGCCCGACGCCGCGCTGCTGTGCGTGGTCACATCGATGGTGGAGACCTCCGTGCTCGGTCCCTTGATGCTCTTCACTTCGCCAATCGTGGCATAGTTGGAGAAAGTGTTGGATCCGCTGGACGCCGCCCCGCGCTTCAACAAGGTTCCGTAGGCTGCGATTGCATTGCTGGGCATAGTCATTCCCTCCTGTGTTTAGGTCTGCGAGTACGGATCATTCCGCGTGTGCTCGTAGACGGTTGAAAATCGCAGCCCCCGCGCGAGGTGTGGTGTTACTGCGTCGATTTCTAC
>Ga0070749_10003307_pt1 | contig 10783 bp, 10 predicted proteins | sample VirMetDEL_Nov_18_FD_75180 | JGI IMG/M metagenome (GOLD analysis project Ga0070749, IMG submission 75180) | Aqueous microbial communities from the Delaware River and Bay under freshwater to marine salinity gradient to study organic matter... | ecosystem: Environmental > Aquatic > Marine >...
ATACAATGCTCCAAGTTAAAGCTGCGATGCCAGATGTTGGTGTCCACTGGAGCGGTAAGAGGATTGCTGAACTGATGGCACAAGAACTAGAGGAGGATTCATTGTATGAAGAGAACGTCCAAGTAGCCGAGACTATGGAGACACAAGGGGCTATGCAAGACCAACAGGTTGAAGCACAAGACACACAGCAAATCAAAGCCGAGTTCGCCCTATAATGAAACTATCTTGGTTCTCATACCTCCCTAAAGACGAGCAAGACTCCAGAAAGTCTGACGTTAAGATACATGAGAAAGCCTGGGATATCCTAAAGGAAGTCCTAGAGCAGAAATTGGATAAGCTACCAATCCACCCTGAATACGATAACCCCGCATGGGCTTACCATCAAGCACACCGCAATGGTCAGATTCGTATGTTAGAAGAGGTCATTGGTATGCTACAGATAGACAAGGAATAACATGAGTATCTTTGAACCCACCACAGTTCAAGACAGTGTACCACCCGTAGGCCAGCCTAACCAAAGCTACCTAGAACGATTGGTACAATCAAAGGGCGATCAGTGGAAAGACACTGAAGTTCTTGCAAGAGGTAAGCTAGAAGCTGATGCTTATATCGAAAGCATGAAGACGAAGCTTGCTGAACTAGAAGACCGAGTTGCTAAGGAGACTTACAGCAAAGACCTTCTGGAAAAGTTGAGTACGCCTAAAGAAGCCACCCCGCCCGCAGGGGTTAGTATCAGCGGTGATGCCAAAGAGCAGACCACTCTGGACGCAGACAAGATCAAAGGGCTAATTGCAGATCATCTAAACGAGTATAAAGAAACTTCGACTAAAGAAGCTAATCGTATGAAAGCAGAGAAAGCTTTTGTAGACAAGCATGGAGCTAATGCTCCTTCTATCCTTACTGCTAGAGCTAAGTCTCTTGGTGTAAGTGTGGAATTCCTTAGTGGTGTAGCTGAACAGGCACCTGAAGCTTTCATGGCTCTTGTAGATGTTGATGTAAAATCAGAAGCTGGACATGTAGCTAACACACACGTTAATACTACCTCCGGTTTCAATTCTTCTGCTAAAACTTTCCAGGAATGGGAAGCTATACGTAGGGAGAATCCTAAAGTATACTGGTCTCCAGAAAGCCAAAACCAAATCCTTCGGGATCAAGAGCGTCTGGGATCTAGTAAATTCTACAATAGAGAGTAACTAATATGACTATGACGACCTCTTCGTCTAGCCTTTTGATCCGTCAGGAGCTTTGGTCTAATCAGATTAAAGAGCCACTGCGCGACGAACTGCTAGCAATGAGCTTCCTTACCAATATCTCTGACTTTATGGATGGCGAAACGATGACCATTCCTTCCGTTGGTGATGCCTTGGCTGAGGATTATACTGAGAATACTCCGGTAAACTACCAGCCCTATGACACTGGTGAGTTCCAGTTCTCGATCACTGATTATAAATCGAGTGGTACTTATGTAACCAAGAAGAATCTCCAAGATTCCTATTACATGAATACCCTGATGAGTACGTTTCCGCAGAAGCAGGTGCGTGCAATCATGCAGGCTTTCGAGACTAAAATCTGGAAAGATCCTGAAGATGTTATGGGTACTACTGCTAACGGTACGTATACCATCAACGGCTTGATGCATCGTTTTGCTGCTGGTCTTTCGTCCACGGATAACACGATTGATCTTGCTGACTTCTCGTATGCTTGGACTGCCTTGCAGACTGCTAATGTTCCCATGCAGAACCTCGTAGCTATTGTTCCTCCGCAGGTGGCGCATAAGCTGAATACGTTGTCGAACATTGTGAACGTAAGCAACAACCCGAACTTTGATGGTATCATCACGACTGGCCTATCCACTGGCTTTAAGTACGTGCGTAATATCTTCGGCTTCGATGTCTTCACGTCCAACTACCTGCCTGATGCTTCTACGTTGACGAATACTCCGACTGCGCTGGTTCACCGTGATGGTTCCACCGCTGGTCCTAACTTCAGTACTGCGGGTACTGGCCGTCCTTGTTATTTCTTCAGCGCTGCCGCAGGTGATGTGAATCCGTTCATTTACGCCTTCCGTCAGATGCCGGAGCTTGACATGGAATACAACAAAGATCTCCAGAGGACTGAACTGATTACCACTGCTCGTTATGGCTCCAAGCTGTATCGTCCAGAGAATATGGTGATTGCGTTTACGACTCTGGCCATGGCATAAGGAGATAACATATGACTTGGACTAATGCTGACGGCCTTGTTGTTCGTGATGGTGCGGATGATGTTAAGGCCCCTAAGGGTACTGTAGAACGTGCTGGCCTCCAGCGCCTTGTAGTAAAGCTTACTGATGCTACTCTGCTGGAGGTTAACTCCACGGACCCGCTGACGTCTGCCTCTACTGTAGCGTTCTTTGACGAGAACACCCCGTCTATCCCGGCTGGTAGCTACATTGCCCGTGCCTACCTCAAGGTTGACACTGCCTTTACTTCGGGTGGTTCTGCTACCTTGGATGTAGGCTTGATGCAAGCTGACGGCACTATCGTTGACGTAAACGGTATTGATGCTACTGTGGCTATTGCCGCACTAGGTGCCAATGCTGTTGTCAACTGCAATGGTGCTGCCGTTGGTGGTACCGTTCTTACTTCAGCTACGCTCGATACGTATGTTTGCTTTGCCTATGCAACGGCTGCTTTTACCGCAGGTGCTGCTACGGTGATCGTAGAATACTACGAGTTCTAACACTAAGGGAGCCCTTCGGGGCTCCCACCTTCCTATAGAGAGATTAAATGGCTACTACACCACATGCTAATCTAACTGGAGCAAACCTCCATGAGCCTAAAGGCGCTGCTACGGCTACTGCTGGTCAAGTCTATGTGGCTACTGGTGGTGGTTCTGGTACATGGAAAACAATCCCACAAGGTGTGGGTTACTACAGAGACTCTAAGACTGGAGCCTCAGTCCAAACTTTTACGACTACAGCATCTGTGCTACAGAACGATGGAGCACATGCAGACACTCTAACGGATTACCTTCCTAATGAGATCAGGGGTTCTTCTGACCTCTGGGATACCACCAATGATAAACTTCTTCCTATTGCGCTTGGTGACGCATACTCTATCACTGTTAACTTTACTGTAGCTGCTGACACTGGAGTACCAACCCTAATTACTGCTACGTTGGATACAGGCGGCGGCGCAACTATCACTGACCCTATTTACGAGGCCCACTACCCTCACGATACCCCGCCCTATAACTTCGCATTTAACGCTACGGTTATGGCACGTTCTGCTATGGTTACGAATGGTTGTCAAATCTTTGTAGAATCAGACAGTGGTACTATAGATGTCAATGACTTTCATATTACGATCACAAGAGTTTCTGGTGGTGCAATCTAATGAAGTATACTCTCCTTGAGATGGTAAACAAAGTGATGCCGGTAGACTCAGACCTAGTCTCAACGATTAGTGACTCTACTGAAGCTATCCAGGTTTCTTCAATCATCGAGGACCAATACTTCTTGATGGTATCCAACCGTCTTATCCCAGAGCATAGAGAACTTATTAAGCTCACTGCTGCTTCAGACTCAGCCTTCCCTACTCACTTCAGGTATCCTTCTCAGGTATCTTCTGTAGAGCGTGTATGGTACGCCACTGACGATGTCTACTCCTACAAAGAACTTACGTGGCTGGAGCCAGAGGACTTTCTTAAACTCACTGATGGACTACAAAGCAACTATGTAGCTACCACTACCAAGGTTGGTGGCACTGCACTCCGTGTGAATAACAACGCTATGCCAACGTACTACACCAGCTTCGATGACGACTGGATTGTAATGAACTCGTACAAGGCCACGGTAGATACCACTCTCCAAGAGAGCAAGTCCAGGGCTTCTGTTGTAAAGCTCCCGACGTGGAGCCCACACGATGATACGTTTATCCCTGACATCGACGACCAGTACTTCTCACTCCTTATTCAGGAATCCAAGGTAGTTGCACTATCTGAATTAAAGAATGGTGGTGACGTGCAGGTAGCCGATAGGGCTGCGTCTAGGTCAAGGGCGGCGCTCCAGCAAGGCTCTAGTCGTAAGAGTAAAAAAGAGAAAGCCTGGAGCCAATATGGTCGTTAATGTTCGTTTAGAAGAAGATATCTTTGGTAAGCCAATCGCTCTAGTGTGTGATCCCTCAGTTCGTAAGATTGAGTATGAGATCTCTCGCTTGAATGGTGGCTCTGCTCTATGGGCTATTACTCCTCGCACTGGACCTGTACCCAAAGAACTACAGGGTTTCTTCACTAACCGTATCCAAGCAGAAGATGCAGTAAAGAACTTCCTAAGGAACAAGGGTGCCTCAAAAGCTAAGCCAATCTCCTAAAACAAACTTTGCTGGTGGTTTAATCACTGAGGCTGGACCTCTAACATTCCCTGAGAATGCTACAGTAGACGAGCTGAATATGAATCTTATGAGAGATGGCTCTCGTAGGCGTCGGCTTGGTATTGCCTTTGAAGCTGGTTATTTAGAGGTAGCCCTCGGCTATACTGCTTCTTCTATTATTAGCACACACACATGGGAGAACGTAGGGGCTGTCCCTTCCTTAGTGTTTATTGTTGTTCAGGTAGATGGCACTCTCCACTTCTTTGATAAGACTTCTGCTGCTCTCTCTTCCACAAAGAAATCCTTTACGGTAGACCTCACGACTTACAATGCTCCGTATGGCACTGGTGCTGCTAATGCTATCGTTGATGTTACGTCGATTAAGGGAGCCCTTATTGTAGCTTCAGCAGAGATCAACACTATAAAGATTGAGTACGATCCTGATCTTGACACCATCTCCGCTGAAGAGATCGAGTTTAGAGTAAGGGACTTTCAGTGGCTTTCGGATAAGACTACTTTTGAAGACATCATCCCTTTAGCAAGTCTAAATGATAATAGAAGGTACGACACGCGTAACTCAGGATGGAGAGGTGTTTATGGTGGCCCCGCCCTTAACACGTACATCGCCGCTAAGGCTGGATACCCACCTCTAACACACGCGTGGTACTCTGGAAAGAACGCTTCAGGAAACTTCTCAGTAACTGAATGGGATAAGGTTTATTCTGGCTCTAGTATTCTTGCCAATGGTTCTTTTATTCTCGACCTCTACCTTGGGGACCGTAGGACACCTTCAGGGCTCCTTGCTGTAGACAACGCACCAGAGAACACAAGGTTCACAACTGTTGCAGCTTGGGCTGGTCGAATCTTTTACAGCGGTATGACGAGTAAAGAAAACACTTCTTCGATCTACTTCAGCCAGATTGTAGATGACTTCTTCCACGTAGGAGAATGCTTCCAATCTAACGATCCTACCGCTGAGGACTTTAGTGATCTTCTAGCCACAGACGGCGGTGTGATAGAGATTCCCGAAGCTTATAACATTAAGAAACTACACGTACTCGGACCAACCCTTACTGTCTTTGCCGCTAACGGTGTATGGCAGGTCAGAGGTATCGACAATAATTTTAAGGCTACAGATTACGCAGTATCTAAGATTTCCGAAGTAGGGCTTGATATTGAGGAATCGTTTGTGTCTGCCCAAGGTAGACCTTACTGGTGGGCTACCTCTGGTATCTACACCCTTAGAGCCTCGTCTGAGCAGCAGGTTCTTAGTGCTGTTAATCTTTCACAAGGATCTATCCAAGGTTTCTACAATGATATTGCTAATAAAGGTTGTGTGAAGGCTGCCTTTGACGCTTTTGAGAATAGAATCTTCTGGTTGTATCCTGATGATAACGAAGTTATTGACTGCAAGCTTAGAAACATCTTGATCTACGATGAGAAGTTTAACGCATTTCTTCCTTGGTCTGTAGCGGATGATACTAACTATATTGTCGATGCTGTATTCCTAAACGGAGAAGACTCTCTTTCTATTGAGTTTAGTGTAGTAGACTCCGCTGGAAACCTTGTAGTAGACTCCGCTGGCGATCAAGTTATCGTATCAAAAATTGGGACGAATCTATCAAGCACCACTTTGAAACTAGCAACTGTGGCTACGTCTGGGAGTATAACCTTTAGCGAATTTACAGCAACCTCTTTTCTTGATTGGGCTACAGAAAACTACTCAAGCTACCTTGTAACTGGGTATAATTTCAACGGGGACATGTCTCTACCTAAGAGTATCCAATACCTTACACCGTACTTCAGTGTCACTGAGTCTTCCGTAGTCACGTCTGATGGTGGTATCTCCTTTACGTATGATCGGCCAAGCTCGTGTAGGGTAGAGGCTCTGTGGGATTTCAAGAGAACTACAGGCACCCCAGCCCAGCAGGCGTATAAACCTCAGTACCTTCCCATTCCAACGACCACAGGCCCCTTTGAGTATCCGTACTCTGTCATTAAGAGCCGTCTAAGGATACGTGGAAGAGGGCAAGAAGTTCAACTTAAGTTCAGCGGTGAGCAAGGTTACGACTTCCATATACTAGGGTACGATGTTATTGTAGGATCTAAGCCATCACTATAAGGTATGCCACTGAAGAAGATCTCCTTGCTGTAGAGATTCTAATCAAAGAGTTTCTTGACAAGGCCCCATCTTTCTTTGAGTATGACGAACACAAAACCTTTTCGTATGTCCTTAGTTGTCTCCTCGATGAAGACAAGATGGTAGCGGTAGCGGAAGATAACGAAGGTATCTACGGTATAATCATTGGTATCCTAGGTGAGCATCCATTTCTCAATGAAGTATACGCCACCGAATTAGCGTGGTATTTAGAAGAAGGCAGGCGTGGTGGCACTGCTGCTATCAAACTCTTAAAGACTTTTGTTGATTGGTCTAAATATAAAGGTGCCACACAGATTGTTATGGGCGATATCGTACCTTTGTTAGACAACAAAGACTTATACGAAAGACTAGGATTTACTCTTGTTGAGAGATCCTACTATATGGAAAGTAAATAAATGATAGGTACTACTGCTGCTCTTGTTATTGCTGGTGCTGGTCTTGCTCTTACAGCAGGTTCAACCTTCTATAGTATCCAACAGCAACGCAAAGCGGCCTCAGCACAGCGAACTCAACAGAACGTAGCGGCTAGACGCTCTCGTAGACAAACCATTAGGGAGGCCCTTATTCGTAGAGCAGAGACCACGTCTGTAGCAAATGCTGTCGGTGCTGATACTGGTTCCGGCTTTAGTGGATCACTTGGTTCTCTTGGCTCTCAGCTTGGGTCAGGGTTAGGATTCCAAAGTCAGATGACTGGATTGTCTGGAATCATCTCTAGTGCTTCCTCAAATGCTCAGACAGGCCAAGCCCTTGCAGGTTTAGGTTCCTCATTGTTCTCCTTTGGAATGTCTCAATACGGCTCTGGCCCTACAGAACCTACAAACCCAGGTAGCAATGCCTGGAATAAAACCAACTGGGGTTACATGTAAGTATGGACTACACAAGCGAAGACCTTATCACATTCGACGATACTCCTGAAACCCCTAAGCTTTCTAATGAAGGTATTAGGGCTGAAGCTCGTGCAATGGATATCTCTGCGACTACAGGTCTTTCTTCTAGTTCCATTATGGATATGCCAGACCAAGAGTCTGTTGTAAATGAGACTAAGTCAAAGTATCCCGCAGCAGTACAGACGATGATTGACCAATCGTTTGTATCCAATGAACCACCAGATGAAGCAGCTATCAAGCTCTCTCGTGTAGCTCAACAGGTCGGCACGGCTATGGGGTACAACGATGTGTACATTGAGACTGCTCTTAACGCAACCTCCCCTGACTACGACCCTATCGCTGTTAACGCAATGGTAAACTACAGACTTCTCTCTGAAAAAGTAGCAGAGACGATGTCTAGTGATTGGGATAACGCGTCATACCTAGGAATCTTTGGAGATTTTCTGACTGAGGTCGTTCGTGCAACCATCATAGGAGACCTTCAGGAGGCCACCAGTGACGTAGGTGCTGAAAGAGGGGCCGAGGTACTGCGCATACTGAACTTGCCTCCTGACGAGGCTTCCCCGCTCCTTGACAAATGGCTTCAAGAGAACTCTGAGAGTGTCTTTGGTAATATGTTCCACAAATTTGAGGTTTACAGCGATGCCTTGAACAAAGGATTTAACCCAGACGAAGCTTCGAGAGACTTTTGGGGAAAGGTTGGCCTCTTTGGCACAGTCGTACCCCTTCCCATTACAGCAATGAAGGGTATTGGCGTAGCAAAGAGATGGGGCGCTCAGCTAAATGCGTGGAAAAACCTTAGGTCAGCAGAAAAAGGCATAGCCACTGGTGTCCTAGAGGAAGCAATCCCTACTGCTGTTAAAAGAACCTCTAAGATTGACCCTTCAGGCCCAAATACCTCCGGCTTAAATAAGATCGAAGAGGAAATCTCTGTAGAGAATGGCCTTATTAAATCTTGGAAGGCTCGTGCTAGGGCTGTGTACAAGGATGAAGCGACTACCGATGAGATAAGAGCTATTGCTTCACGTGCTGCTACATCATTCAGTGATAGATTCAATGGTATCCTTAAGGATTGGAATGCTCCGGCTGCTGGTGAACGTGTTCTTACGATGCGTATCCAGAAACCAGACGGTACTCCGTTCAATGGTTGGACTTTTGCTCAAGCTGAGGCTAATAGATTTAAGGAAAAGGGCTTTGCTGCTACCCCTGTATCTGACGATGGCGGGAAGACTTGGTTTGTTAACGTACAGCAGAACCTGGACCTTACGTATGCAGCACCTGCAACAGTACTCTCCAAGAGTATGGGCGTCCTTGCTGATGTGGCGGCTAAGTACCTTGGCTCTACAAGGCTTGGGTCTAAGGCAGGCCATCTAGAAACCCTTAGAGCGAATTATATCCTTAAGGGGAACATCGAAGATATCAAACCATACTGGGATAAGGTACAAGCGGTAAAGCAAGAAGACTACGCACACATGTCGCAGATATACGATGATCTCCGTGATGGTGCTGATGCTGCTCATAAGACTGGTTACACTAGAGCAGAGTTTGAAAACAAGTGGAGTCAACGAACTGGTGGTGCTACTCCAACGCCAGAAGTATGGGATGCTTTCAATGCCTTGAGAACTGTTGAGGATGCTTCTTATTGGGCTACTGCTCAGAAGAACCTACGTCAGTTCATTCGTGCTGGTTACGATGCTATCGTTGTCAACGGTCGTCGTATAACCGCTAAGCCTGTGCCTTACAATGATATCAAAGCTGCATTTGTGTACGATGCTAAGGCAAAGCAAGCTATCAACGTAGGTTCTAAAGCTTTCGAAGAATTGGCTTCAAGGGAAGCAGCCGTATGGGAACTCTTTGAGGGTGACTTCATTAAGGTTGGTGACAAGACTTACAAGTATGTAGTGAACCCTAACGATGTAGATACCCTGAAGCATAATGATGTACTAAACTTCAATGCAGGTGGTCGTAGAAACTACAAAGAAGCCGGGTACTACGCCACCTCAGGGGATGGCCAAGGCCGCGCCTTTATGATTGCACGTACCTCTAAGGAAGCCGAGGTCATTAAAGCAAACCTAACTGCTATCCGTAATGAGTACCTTAGGGTGGGTGCTGGTAGCATGGATAATCTTGTAGATGAACTTGATAATGTTATTGCAGCCAACAACGCTTGGAACCCTTCCATTGAAAAGACTTCTGATCTTGTAGCATTCTTTAAGAAGCATAACATTGACCTTAAGGATAGCATTGACTATAAGGCAGAAGGTGGTAGAATCCAATCCAATGAGAGTGTGTGGGATACTCTAAACAACAAAGACTACTTCTCTCACCAAACCCGTAGATCAGATGAACCGCTACTAACGTATGGTGGTACTCGCTCAGTGTTGGACTCTGGTATCAAGAGTATCTTCGAAGGTATTCAAGGTTCTGCATATCAGTATTCTTTTATAGATGCCACTCAGAGAATGAAGGCAGGTTGGGTTAAGGCGTACTACTCTAAGGACCCTAATGGGTTTACTGTAGATGCACGTGGCCCTAACATTATGTTCGAGGAAGCTGGTGCTAAACTAAAGCTTGAAGCATCCACACCGTTTCAAAGACAGTTACTTGATGAATGGAATGTTATTAACAGGCGTCTTGGTCTAAAAGATGAAGTTACGAATAGAGTACACTCCCTTGGTGCAAGACTTCAAGAGTATGTGCTTGATAAAACAGGTGTAAATACTTCTGGCGTAGGCCCGTTAGAGGATCGTCTTAATAGCCTAGGGTTTATTTCTCAGTTTGGCTTTATGAACACCTCACAGTTTCTTGTCCAAGCTTCTATGACTCCTTCGTTGATAGCTATAGCAGGTAAGGCTGGACTTGATGCAGTCACGCACATTGTCCCACTAAGATTTGCCCTTAATGCTGGTGGGCCAGCGGCTGCTAAGAGACTTGCAAGTGGTCTGAAGATATCAGAGAAACAAGCCGGTGAGCTTATGGAGTACTTCTACAATGTACGCCCAGGCGAAGTTCTTCAGGACTCTATTGATAAGAATACTTCCGCTGGTTTCGGGTACACTTTATCAGGAGCAGGTTCTCCTTCTAGAGTACGTAGAGGTTTGCATAAAACACAACAGGTAGCTAGGAAGGCTTCTAAGATTGGTCTAGTCCCATATGTAGAAGGCGAGCGTATGATTACGTATGGCTCCCACCTTACAGCAGCCCTTGAGTGGATACGTAAGAACCCTGGTGGTTCCTTCAAGTCTAAAGAAGCTATTGATTACATAATGAGTAGAGGCTCTGACCTTACCTTCAACATGAATACAGCTTCTCGTGCTGCTTTTCAGCAGGGTATCTGGAAAGTACCAACACAGTGGCTAGCTTTCTCCTTCAGATCTGCTGAG
>Ga0070749_10003308_pt1 | contig 10783 bp, 15 predicted proteins | sample VirMetDEL_Nov_18_FD_75180 | JGI IMG/M metagenome (GOLD analysis project Ga0070749, IMG submission 75180) | Aqueous microbial communities from the Delaware River and Bay under freshwater to marine salinity gradient to study organic matter... | ecosystem: Environmental > Aquatic > Marine >...
ATAGAAGTATTATGAAATTCATTAATTGCTTTTGTTATAGCCATATTTTTTTCCTCATCATCAGTTAGCTTTAAAATTTTTTTTGTGAGATAAGCATTAAATTCATTCAATTCTGAAATTTCTTTTTCCTGTGTTTTGCATCTCTTTTTCCATTCTTTAGCTTCTTTTCTTAATTTATCTACTTCTTGTTCTAATTTAGTTGCCATTTTAACCCCCTTATTTTGCTAATTGGTCTTGTTCTAATAACCACATTAGTTTATCAATTTGTTTTTCCATTTCATTATATTTATCGTGCATCATCATAACCTTAGATAAATCTCTTTCATTATTAGCTATTCTGCTATCCATTTTAGATATAAACCATACCAAAGACACCGACTGAATGACTATTGCCAATATAATTGATATGGTTTTGCTATCTAAGTTCATTACTTATCCTTTTTGGATAGTTCTTTGAATTTATTGATATAGACATCAGATAAAATATCCAAGTCTGCTAATTGAGATTGTAAGTTATTTTTAGATTGTTGAATATTTGCAAGTTTATTAACAAGTGCTACTTGCTCCTCGTTCATTTCTTCTTTTTTATATTCTGTTCCGTCAATCGTAATATCGGACATTACCACTCCTTTGTTTTTGATGTTGTTTCTGGATTTTTTTGTTTTTCAATCTGTGCTGATAAGTTGGATTGCATATCTTCTACAGGTTGATTTTCTGTGACACACATAATTGCATGGTCTTGTGCCATAGCATCAAAATCCATTCCTTCAGAACCACCACAAGAACCATACATACTTGCTGAATATTCACCTTCAGTAGCAGTGTATCGCCAGTGGATAGTTTTTACTGTGTTGTCGTTTCCTACTTCAAAGTTTGGGAAAGACCATTCATAAATTATTGCCATTTGTTTGCTCCCTTAACAATGTAATGAACAAGGCACAATATATGAGCCATCGTCATAAGTTTCTATTTTAGTTGTTGATAATACTTTGGCAACAGTTGATGCTCTTAATAAATCATCTGCTTGAACTTTACCTGTGCCATCACCATTAGATTGAATTAAATCACCTTTAGATACTGTTTCACTTCCATTTATTCTTACAACAAATGTACCTGTTTGTGCCACATACATATCATTAACTGTGTTATCATCATTATCCCAATCCATAAAGACACCATAAACATTTTTAGCATCTACTGTATTTGAGATTTTTGCTTTGGTGTGTTTAACATCACCTTCTTGAATAATAGTTGCTTGATAATCTGTTCCTTCATATGTGTAAGTAATCACATCACCAACACTTTCACTATCACCTAATTCATAACTTTGTTTTTGTGTTGTTGTATTTCCTTCTTCATCAGTAATATCAAATTGAACTTGATACCAGTCCATCATCTCATCAAGAGATTCTAGGATAGTACCTTTTAAAATTGTTGGTTTAGAATTATCAGATAATCTTGACCAGTGTGTACCTGTAAAACCATTATAGGAAACTGTAGCACCTGATACTGATATATTTCCTTCTGTTGTGCCTTGTCCTCTAATATCAACAACAGTTCCATCAGTTCCATTTCTATTAAGGGTCAATACACCACCACTATTTCTAGCAAAATTAGCAAGACCAACTGATGATAATCGTATACCATTTGTATTTTCATCATTTACAGTCTTACCCACTAAGACATTACCAGAACTATCTATACGCATACGTTCTGTAAGTGTACTTGTTCCACTTTCAATAGTGCTAAACGCCATTGTAGAACCATTCGCTGTTCCTTCAGCATAACCAGTAATTTCTACATATCTGGCAGATAATTCTGATAATCTAATACTACCACCACCAGTCTTTAAAACTTCTAGTATTTGATTTGGACTACTTGTACCAATCCCCAATCTCTCTGCACTCGTATCCCAAAAGAATTTAGGTGTTGTTCCTGTATCTTCGTAGAAGGAGATGTCGCCATTTGAATCTATACGCATACGTTCTTTACTAGCTGTAGAAAAACCAACTAGATTACCAGCTGGTTTAAACATACCAGCATTACCATCAACTGCAAAGTTTGGAGAAGATGCTGTGTTGCCACCATTAGCACGAATTGATGATGATGCATAAATATTACCAGTAACCTGTAAAGTGTTTGTAGGACTACTTGTATTAATCCCCACACGATTATTAGTACTATCCACATATAATGTATCTGTATCTACTGTTAGGTCACCAGATACTGTAGCATTTCCTGTAATATTAATATTACCTGTTCCTGTTATGTCATTGGAATTAAGGTCTAGATTACCACCAAGTTGAGGGGTGGTATCTGTTACGACATCTAAGGCACTATCTACAAAATTGACTGTATTGGCACTTGTGTCAATAGTTGCGAATTGAATATCATCTGTTCCATCGTGAATATATAAAGTCCAAGTGGTTGATGTAGTATCAATCCAAAATTGACCTGCATATTGTGTTGTAGGTGCTGAAGTTCCACTGTTATTGGTGGCGATTGCACTAGCTAAATTGTTTATGTCTGCCCTAGTATTAGGGAATGTTTGGTTTGAGATGATATAATCGTGTTGTGCCATTTCTTTTTTAATACCTCATTTTATTGTTGTTGTCCAATACCGATTAACTGATAATCAAATGTCCTATCTATTGTATTACCACCACTATCAAAAAATTCAATATTGAAAGCTGATGCGGTCTTGGAATTGATATTGAAATAATCGCCTGTCTGTAAATTTTGAGCAATTACTGTTAATGTTGGGATTTGATAGAACGGATAACTGTAGGTAATTGTTTTACCTGCAACATCTGTTCCACTAGAAATATTAGAACCTTCTTCGCTTCTTTTCTGCACAGATACAATTAAAGACATATTAGAAATCTCAGGTGTTTCTTCAGAACTTGTAGAAGTTAAAACTGCTCTGAATTTTAATGCTCTAGTATTAAAGTCACCTGATTTAAATGTTTGATAACTGCCAAAAGTCACATTGTCATCTGATGTAGCAACTTGTAGAACAACATTGGTATTTACAGATGCGTTTTCACCTCCGTCAAATAATCCTTCGGCATCATCAAATAGTCCTTGTTTACTATCAAAGTTATTAACAAAGTTAGTATTCTGAACAATAAAATCTTTTAAATGAACATTGGATTTAAACTTAGCACCTAAATCTACTGCAGTATTAAAATCATAGGTTCCACTTGCTACGATTGTACCTGAACCACCATCAAAGAAACCTTCTGCATCATCAAAGTCGCCACTAATACTATCAAATAAAGCAGTATCTAATCTTAACTTACTATCCACAACAACAGTATTGGATTTAACACCTGCAAAGGTAGGTTCTTCAGTAATGGTATCAATAGCTGATTGTTTTTCTTCAAAGACTTGTGATGTGACAATCGCACTAGCATAATTAGTAGAACGCACCCCAAATTTATCTACTGCCTTAATAAAATATTTAACCCCTGATTGATAGGGAGTAACTACTGAAGTTGAAGGTCTGCCAATTCTTTCTACTAGAACGACTGTATCAGCATAGTTAGTAGTAGTCGTATCAGTGGACATTCTTATCTCATAAAAACGCAAATCCAAGTTTGTCACAGGCGACCAAGTATGGTGAACTTTATCACCGACTACATCAACAGAATAATTGGTAACATCATCAGGTGGTTCAAAGGCACTATTTACTTCGTGTTGGCTAGTTGTATATGCTGATGATACTCCTAAACTGTTAATTGCTCTTGCTCGTATATCGTAAATTAAACCTTCAATAACAGGATATCTTTCAAATACTTTATTAGTAGAACGACCAATCGTGGTGTAATTCGTATCGGATTGTGGTTTGATTTGTACTTCATATTCTTGAACAAATCGGTCATTGGAATTAACTGTCACTATTAATTTAGAAACAACACTTCCGTCAAATAGAGATATTAATTCGTCACTATGGTCAATACTTGGTGCTTCTACTGTAAATGGGTCAGGGAAATTAGTATCAGGTATGGTGGCAACTTGTGTCTTTTCGTCAAAGGTGTACCAACTATCTTGATGTTCCTGCAAAGATAATGATGCAGTAAAATCAGCATTTAATGACATTCCACTAACCCTAAATGGTTTAGCAGTCATTCCTAAAATTGTTGAAGTGACATTCACTATATCACCAATAGCTAAATCTAATGCTTCATAATTTGCTCTTAAAGATAATTTAAGATTGTTTCTACTTCTGTTTAAAATAATCTTACCAAATTCTATTGCTTGATAAGGATTGTTTATTGTGTCTAAAGTAATATTACCTTCTTGTAAAAATCCACCATCATCATCTTTTAATGTATTATGTTCTGCTTCTGTTTCAGGATAAACAACAGTGTCCACTTGGTAGTTCTTGTCAGGATTAACATAATCTATTAATACACGATTATATTTTTCGTTTTTGCGTTCACTCTCTAATTTAATCCCACCAATTATATTATCCTCATTTAATGTGAATGTGGCAGTGCCTGTTGTTTCAATAAGAAGTTTAAATTTACCTTGAACATAAGGCATTAATCCTCTCATTCCTCTAAGGAATACTTTGACATTTTCTATAATTTTTTTGTTGGTATTTATAACTGCATGGCAATCAAATAAATTAATATCTGAACCACCTGAATAGGGAGTTACCTGAGTAACTGCTACTTGTGAAGCAGTATAGAAACTAGATAAATCTATATCATCTTTGCTAATGCCTTTTCCATATCTCGCATTTCTTAAATAATCTAATAAGCACCAAACAGGATTAGTAGAATAAACACCTGTTGTTTCATTCCCACCACTATCAAATGTAGATACTTTTCTACCTTGAACTTTTACTTTGATATTGGGTATGCCTGTATATTTGTCACTATCCCATTGAAATTTAAAAGATAAATACGCTATTCCTTGTAATCGGTGATTTGAAGTCCAATTAGTTAAATCAACATTAAGTAAAGTATCAACAGTTTGATTATCACTCCCATAATGAGGAACTATTGTAATTGTATTTCCGTATTTAGAATCATTTGAATTAATAGAAACATTATCAGCAAAACTTCCAGAAAAAGTGACTACATCATCATTAACTTGAATTTCAGTAATGGCATTAATTTCACCTTCGCAAAGAACTAAAACACCATAAAGATAATTATTATCAGTTCCTGATGTTTCTAAGAATACCCTTGTACCACCAACTAATCGTTCACCATAAATAACAGGGATTTGAGCATTGTTAGATTGTTTATTAATCTGAACACCCCTAATTTCCTCTACTGAGGGAGTATCAGGTATTTCAGGTATATCAATAAACCAAGATATAACTTTTTGCGTTACATCTTGAATAAAATCTACTACGCCACCCATTTGTTATTAATCCTCATCACTTTTTCTATGTTTTTGTTAATTCTAATCCAAACCACTTCTTTGTCATACTGCATTTCAGTACCAAAATGTTTCTTTGCCCAATTAATCATATCTTTTAAATCTTTTCTACATACTAAATGAATAAAGCACAAATTATCACCACATTTCCAATTACCATAATCTATAATGCCATGATTAATAAACTTAGTTTTATTGATATCATTTAAATATGCCCAATTTAAAAAACCTGTAATTTCATGGTGACCAAATACTTTGTATTGATTAAGACTGATACTAGGTTCTAAATTGAATTTAAGTAATTCTTTTGAATTGGTTTTATATCGGTCAAATGATTGAAAAAAATCAATTATTTCATCAATCAACTACTTCTACCCCAAAGAATATCTTGAACTGTTAATCCTGCAAATTCAAATCCTCTATCGTTTGGGTAAAATCTTCTTTGACTACCTTCATTTGTTTTACGACCTGCTTCTCTACTAAAATCAGAAAAATGAGAAGTACAAATCAAGTCAATAGTTCCACTTGTTGTATTTATTCTATAACTTTCAATAAATCCTTTATCATATTGGTAAGTATCTATTAATGTGTCAGAACTATCTAATAATCCAATATCAATAGTAACAATGTCATTACTAATATTGTTATTCAAAACAAGTGAAGTATAAGCATTATCTACTGCTGATAATGTAACTGTAAAATTAGCAACATCTAATTCGGCATTTTCTGATTTGGCACTGATAGACAATAAATGTCCACTAGCAAAATAACTATTAGAATTATGAGTTATATCTTTGTAATGATTGGTTAATCTTTGAGGAGTAGGAAATAATATTTCTACTAATAAAATTGGTTTTATAGATTGATTAGCTAGTTCTGTTTTTAAATCATTAGATAAACCTCTAGCCATTTATAATGCCTCAATAAAATCTACTTCAAACCTGTATAAATCTAAATCCCCTGTATTAAATTCTTGAACATCATTAGTTAATCTAACTGTGAATTGCACATCATCATAAGTCACACTTTCAGTATCTGTTAAGGCACTTCGCAGTGGTGGTTCTATTGTAATAGTAGCATCAGTAGAACTATCGCCTGTCGCATCAGCTACAACCATATACACTTTTGAATGACCACCAAACTTTACAAAATCACCTGCCTTTAATGTGCCTGTAATCCCTGTTATATCAATGGTGGTATCACCTGCTGAATGGCTACCACTAACAGTCACTGTTCCAGACACATTACCTTTGGCATATTTCAAATCAGGTAAAGAAATTTGGAATGTTTCTTTTTGACTGCGTTGTTTCATTATAAAAGCATAAACAGGAGCAAATTCACTTCTATTCATTGGTGGGTATGATGCACTAAATTTAAATCTTTGTCCGTCCACTTGGACTGCAAACATCTTTCCACTGTCAGTAGTAGATGTAATTGTTTTTTGTTCTGAACTAAAACCTACTGAAGCAAATTCAGGTGTTGTTGGAAATGTTCCACTCATTAGATTAATGCCTCTCTACCTTGTCTGTTTAAAGCATCATTTATCACATTAACAATTACACTTCTACGCTTAACTAATAAATCATCAAATCCTTGTGTGTCATTAGCATAAACATTTACATTCACTGTTGTTGCACCATTAATTCCATTTAATTGATTATTAGGTATAATAGTTCCTGCTGTATCTGGTATAAATAATTCTGCACCTTTTTCACCAACTATACTTGGTCTGTTAATAGGCGGTCTGCCACCATCTGCAAAAAATCCTCCAAAAATAGAACCTATCCCACCTAAAAAACCACCGCCTAAAAAACCTAATGTTTTTTGCACAGCTAATAATGCTAATTGTTTTGCGATTATTCTTGCTATGTCAGCAATAACAGCATTAGCAAAATCTTTAAAAGCAAATTTACCAGTCAAAATTGCATCTGCTAAAGTATCAGCAAATCCATTAAATGTATTTGTAAATAATCCATCAAGTTGTGCTGTTGTATCACCTGCATCTTGTAGTGCTTGTTGCAATTTAGGAAATTTACTTTTATTTAAAGTTTCTATTAAATCCGAATTATCTTGATTATGTTGTGCAAATCTTCCTAGTTCCGTATTAACAGTAGAGTAACCTTTAGATAAAAATAATAATTGTTGTTGTTCTTTTTTTAAATTTTCTACATTTTTTAAAACCTCATTAACATCAAAGGTTGAAACATATTTATTTCTACTTTTTATTAATCTTTCATTTGCTTGAATTAAAGTATCAATCTCACCTGCATATCCACCTGTTTTAATTCCCATTAAACTATTTACAAAATCATCAACAGCATCAGTTGCTTCAGGGAATTTATCTCTAAGCATTTCAACAACCTTTTCCATTCCAAACAGTTCATAGGAAATTTCATTAATTGGTCTGTTTAAATAAGCAAAAGTATCCCCTGTAAGTTTTACTGCTTTTCCTAATAAGATTATTGCTTCTGCTAAAGATTTACCTATTCCTTGTGCTATTTCTTGAATAGTATCTGCATTTTCTTCTAGGAATACATTTAAATCACCAAATTCTTTTTTTAATTCGTCAAAAAATTCATTAGCAACATCTTTTTGAAAATTAAAATATTTATCACCCAACATTGATAAAGTACCTTCTAAAGTGGTAGCTAAATCTTGTGTTGCTTTTGCAAATTTACCATCACCGCTAAATAATTCTTCAAATCTTGCAACTGTTTCTTCTGCTGTAACTGTTGCTCCTTGTTTAAATCCTAATAATGCACGAACACCTCTTTCTCTAAACAAATCAGCAGAACCAATACCACCAGAAAATGCTCTTTGAATTTGGCTAGATGTTGTTTCAAAATCTAATCCTGTAACGGAGGCAACATTACCTGTAATTTCTAATATTCTATTTAAGTCATTCGCATCTTTAGCAACAACAGCTAGATTACCAGATGCTCTTGATATTTCTTCTAATGAGAATGGAACTTTACTTGCAAATTTTGCTAAGTTGTCAAATGCTAATGACCCTTCTTCTGCTGACCCAAATAAAAACTTAAATCTAACTTGTAAACTTTCTACTTCTTTTCCTACATCTATAAATGATTTGATTACAGCACCTGCACCAATACCTATTAAAGCATTTCTTAAATTAAATACTGATTTTTTAACATTATCTAAATTCCCTCTAACACCATTTAATGCTTGTGCTGATTTATCTCTAGCTAAAATATCAATATTTAATCTTTTGGTGGACATTATCTTCTTTTACCTTGCATCTTTGCTTTATTCAATGCTTTTTGTTGTTCGTCATGTTTTACCTCGTAATAGGCAATCCATAAATTAAATTCATCAACAGGCATAGATAATATCTCGCCTATTGTCTTATGTAATTGTTCAGCTAGAAAAAAATGAAACCTAAAATGGGTGTCAGAATTTAGTTTTTTTTTAAGGTTTGAATATTATCGTTTGATGTTCCAAGAATTTGACTTGCAACCCTTGCTATAATATCTGGGTCAACAAATTTTTTCATTCTTACTTTACTGTCAAGGTCAAACATTTTTTCGCCATCTTTTGTTTCTGCCTTTTTAACAATGACATCAACAAGAACAGTTAAATCGTTATCACTTGAACCTTTAAAGATTTCTGCTTTTTCAAGTAGCGTAAATGGTTTGACATAAATGGCATCTTCGCCAGTCAATCCCCACTCCTCAACTTCTATAATTTTTATTTCTTGATGTTTAAAGTGACTTATAGCACCTTCAAGAAAATCCTTTTTAGGCATTTAATTATACTGTTGTGTGTGTTAATCCGCCACTGAATTGAACTGTAAATGACCTACTTACTATGCCATCTAAAGTAACAGCAATACTTGCACCTGTGATTATAGCTGTTCCAGTGTAATAACTGTCACCACTATCTGCACCTTCAGGGTATAAATTTAAAGTTACTTCTGAACCAACATCTAATGCTTCTTGACCATTAGTGTCAGTTTCGTCCCAATGACATTCAATAGTTCCTGTAGCATCTTTTCGTAATGCTTTATAGACTTTTGCAGTTGATGTTAAATTAGATGCTTCAACAGTATCGTTTGTTTCATCTATTGAAAATGAAACAATTTCACTAATTGCATTAGCACCTACTTTGACAGTTCCTGCTAATCCTGTGTGGGTTGCCATTCGCTTACTCCTTCATTAATTTGTTGTTCTTCTTCTACTATTACCTCTTTTTTCTTTGAAGTTCTAGTAGATTTTTTTACTTGTGAAAGTTTATATCCTTTAGCAAGAAACTTGTCTAGTTCATTATCCCAAATTTCAATTATATCTATTCCATTTGGCATATATATTTTAATTCTTTTAGCCATTATGAAGTACCTCTAACAAATTCATAAAATACCCTTACCACAATTCTTACACCACCCAAAGGATAAAGTGTACCTTCGTCAGAACTAACTTCTGTGATTTTAGTGTCTAAGGCATATCCACCTCTAGTTCTATCTGTATCTAATGTTTCTTCTACAACTTCAATAAATTCATTTCTTTTAGTATCTAAATTAGTTTCTGTTCCTTTAACATAACCAATTAAAACATAATCAATAGTGCCACTTCGCTTTCCTGCTGAATATTCACCCATTGAATAATCTTCTCTTACTTCATCACCTGTTGATATATATAAAGCAGGGAATTGTGTATCTGCTAAATCATCTTCTGGGTCAAACTGTTGTCTTGATATTTTTTTAAATTCAATAGGCGAAGTTACTGCGTCTAATGTATTAACGATATTAACTGCTATATTTTCTCTAATGCTCATAATCCTATTTCTTTAAATATCTTATCTGCAAACAACTGTCCAATCTTATCTGCTTCTTTATCATTAATGCTAAAAAATGGTCTAATCACTTTTCTTTTACCTGCACCTACTACATCATGGTAAAATGCTTTTTTATTAGCATCTTGTCCTCTAAAAAATAATGTTCCTTTGCTCGGTGTAATCTTACTTGTTAATGAACTAAACATTTGCTGAGTATCAGTTAGGTCAACAACACCAGATTGTTTTACTAATCTTCTTTTATATGCTTTTGAATATGGTTTAAATGGATTACCATTAACATCTATTCCTTTAGTCTGCGTTCTATCTTTTATGTTAAATATTTGAAATGCAGTTACATTTGCCAATGCTTTTTTTATTGCATTGGGAAATTTCCTTCTAATAACTGAAAATTCTTTAGCTAATTCTACACTATTAGTCTTTACAGTGACTTTAGCTACCATTATCTAACTAGTCGTAAAGTATGGATAGGTTCTTTCTCATCAACAGAAATACCACCAGAATTATTTTCATCATACTCCACACCATCACGAAGTATTGCTTGAAATTCCTCTGCGTATCTTTGTCTGTAATGTGC
>Ga0070749_10003311_pt1 | contig 10782 bp, 16 predicted proteins | sample VirMetDEL_Nov_18_FD_75180 | JGI IMG/M metagenome (GOLD analysis project Ga0070749, IMG submission 75180) | Aqueous microbial communities from the Delaware River and Bay under freshwater to marine salinity gradient to study organic matter... | ecosystem: Environmental > Aquatic > Marine >...
ACTTCAGGAACATTTACAATTCAGTTCCCAGCTTTCACAACTTCAGCAGCGATTCTAAGAATTGGCAACGCGTAATAGGAGGTACTTCCTATTATGGCCAATGCTTGGGGCGAACTAAGTTGGAATAGCGGACTCTGGGGTGAACAGAGTAACGCCATAGCTGCGCCTACTGGTTTAGGATTAAATTCTGCTCAAGGTACAACAGCAGGATATCCTTTTCCTGGTTGGGGTTCATTAAGTTGGAGCTCTGGTCAATGGGGTGATGTTCAAGATTTTGATGTTCAATTAACTGGTATAGGTCTAACAACTAATTCTGGTAATGTTGGAATTAGTGCAGAAATAAATACAGGTTGGGGAAGATTACTTTGGGGAGAAAATGCTTGGGGTATTGCTGGTGATGTTTTAGTTACTGGTATAGGTGTTAGTGCAGGTATTGGAACAGGTTCAGTTACTATTGATGTTCAACCAGAATTAACAGGTCAACAAGTAAATATAGGTGTAGGATCAACTACTGCAATTGGAACTACAACTGCATATGTAAATGGTGAACAATTAAATTTATCTACAGGAATAGTAGATCCAGCTCCAGATGCTGTTTTAACTGGTGAACAATTAAATTTATCTACAGGAAATTTAGAAGCTTACAACTCTGAAGGTTGGGGAAGAAAATATTGGGGAGATGAAGTATGGGGTGCTACAGGATACTGGGCATTTGCTCCTGTAACAGGTCAACAATTAAATACTTCTATAGGAACAGTTGAAGCGAAACCTGTTACTATTGCATCTCCATTAGGAATAGGTCTAACAGTAGAAGAGGGAATAGCAGATCCTTCTCCAGATGCTACAGTTGTAGGTATTGGATTAACTGCAAGTGTTGCTGTAGGATCAGTTATTGAAGCAGATGCAAATGTATCATTGACTGGAATAGGGTTAGAAATAGCTCAAGGTCAAGCTGAATTAGACGCTAATACTATTGTTCCTATTGGTATTCCTTTTGCAACACAAGGTTTATCAGTAGCTTTAAATAGCGCAGTAGCAGGGGCTTCTGCTGAGGTAGATTTAATAGGAATAGGCTTGACAACAAATGCAGGCAGTATTAATGTACAAGCTTGGCAAATTGTCAACACCGGAACAAGTGTTAATTGGAATGATATTGACACGGCCGCTTAAATTTAATAAATTAAAACAAATAAGGAATTAAAAATTATGGCATCAAGTTATTCAACAGATTTAAAACTAGAGTTGATGGTTACCGGTGAAAAGGCGGGCCTTTGGGGTGATATCACAAATACAAATTTAAATATATTACAGCAAGCAATTGCTGGTTATGAAACTGTAGCAGCTAATGCTACAACAGGAGCGACTCTTACTTTTACTAATGGTGTTATATCAAATGGTAAAAATGCAGTTGTAGATATTACAGGTACAATTACAACTTCAGTAAATGTTGTTATTCCAGATGGTATTGAAAAAAATTACATTGTAAAAAATTCTACATCTGGTGCACATCAAGTAGTATTTAAAACTACTTCAGGAACAGGAGCAACATTTGGAACTACTGACAAGGGAGTTAAAATTGTATATTCAGACGGAACTAATATCACTGACGTATTTGCTAATCAAAATCAAATAGGAATCTTTTCGTTTCCTCAGTCAGATGGTACTAGTGGTCAAGCCATACTTACAGATGGAGCAGGTACTTTAAGTTTTGGCGCGGCTGGAATTTCAACAGGAAAAGCTATTGCAATGGCAATGGTTTTCGGTTAAAAGAAAATAAACAGGAGTTATAAAAAATGGCAAACCCAAATATAGTAAATGTAAGTTCGATTCTTGGAAAAACGGACACCTTTGCTTTGACTACTACACTGACTGCATTAGTAACTTGTGCAACTGATAAAGTTTACAAAGTAAACACTATCATAGCTTCAAACATTGATGGTACTAATGCTCAGAACATAACTATCACAGTAAGAACAGATGCAGCTACTGACAAAGCAATTGCTAGTACGGTTTCTGTACCTGCAGATGCGACTTTAGTTGTTTCTGATAAAAATAGTTCTTTCTATTTAGAAGAAGGTGATATTTTAAAAGGTCAAGCAGGTTCAAATTCAGATATTGAATTATTAGTTTCTTACGAGATATTAGACGACGCATAATAGGAGTAATTGTTTATGACAGTGTACTTCGCAGAATTAAATTCTAATAATGTAGTCATACGAGTTATCGTAGGTAATCCTGATAGTGTTTCATATCCTATGGATCCAGCAGGTGAACAATGGTGTTCAGAAAATATTCCCAATGATCCAGGTATTGACTTAGTTAATGGTGTGTATCCAGGTGTATCTTGGAAACAAACTTTTGATGATAATTTTACTAGAGGAAATTTTGCTGCTAAAAATTACACATATGATCCAGTAAATGATGTATTTATATCTCCTCAACCTTTCTCATCTTGGGTTTTAGATGGTTCTTATAAATGGCAACCTCCTGTAGGTTTTCCAACTGTAGATGATTTAGGTAATAACTTACCAAGAGGAGCTTTTTTTCCAGATTCATTGTCTATAGGTTGGAGTGAACCAGATTTAACTTGGATTGGGACTAGAAAAGTAGGAGAAGTTGTGGTAACTAAATTATGGAATTCAAATAATTCAACTTGGAATATTAAGGAGTAAAAATGCGAGGATTTTTAACACCGGGTTTTGCTTTATCAGGACAACAAAATTTAAATAATGACGGAGGAGTTGTAGGAACAGACAATACTCCAGTTGTTAATGATTTAATTACATCTTTTACATCTCCTGGAACTTTTACAGGAGCATCTCCATTAAACACTCAAGGCGGTACAGGTAAACTTGTAGTTGTTGGAGGTGGAGGAGGAGCATCACAACAAGGAGGTGGTGGCGGATCGGGAGGAGTTATAGTAGTTAATTCTATTCCTTTGACTCCTGGTGTTCCAGTAACTATAGGATCAGGTGGGGCTAGCGCTGGTAATGCTTTAGGAAATCCAGGAAATAATACTTCATGGAATGGACCAGTAGTTTACACTGCTCAAGGCGGTGGAGGATCTGGAAGAAGACAACCAAATTACACACCCCCAGGGCCTTCTTATAATGGTCAATCTGGAGGATCAGGCGGAGGCGGTGGAAAAGGATCTAACAACCCTCAACAAAATACTCCAGGTGGAAATGGATCACAACCATCACAACCGGCTCCAGGAGCAAATCAAAATTTAGGAAATCCAGGTGGACCTGGAACTGCAACTTATGGACCATATGATAACCGTGTAGGCGGCGGTGGTGGAGGAGCAGGTCAAGCTGGAGGATATGATCCAGTAGGAGGAGTTTCACCAGCTACAGGTGGATTAGGAATACCAGTATTCCCATCTAAAACTGCGCAACCTGCAACCGATGAAGGTTGGGTAGGTGGTGGAGGAAGAGGGCCAGGATCACCGGGAACAGGTGGTGGTGGAATCGGAGGTTACTTAACACCTCCTCCAGGAAAAAATGGAACAGGCGGTGGCGGTGGATCTTGCTACAATGGTGGTTCTCAAGGTGGCGGCGGTGGATCTGGCGGGGTTCATGTATTTGAAGCTAAGGCTGGACCAAGAAATGTAAGTGGATTCTGGACTGCTAAAGCTGTTTATTCTGCAGTTGTCGACGACAACTGGACTAATTAATTTTTACTAAACATTGATTTTTTCTATTATTTATATTATTTAAATAATAAGAAATCATGAATTTAAATTATAAATATTGGTATTTTAGTAAAGTTATTCCAGAAAGAATATGTGATCAAATTATTGCTACAGGTACACAATCAAATATAGTTGCCGGTATAACTGGTTTTGAAAATACAGATATTAACTCATCTAAGTATAAAGAAATTAGAGATTCTGACATAGCGTGGTTAAATTTAAATTGGATATACAAAGAATTATATCCAATAATTGAACATGCTAATAAAGCAGCGGGTTGGAATTTTGATTGGGATGATTCAGAACATTGTCAATATACTCAATATGGATCTAACCAATATTATGGTTGGCATCAAGATAGTTGGGATAGACCTTATGAAAATGAAGACCATTCTCATATGAATGGAAAAGTTAGAAAACTTTCTATGAGTTTAATTTTATCTCATCCCAATGAATATGAAGGAGGAGAATTTGAATTTGATTTTACAAATAAAGAACTCGGTGAAAAAGTTGTTCAATGTAACGAAATAAAAGAAAAAGGCTCTATAGTTGTATTTCCAAGTTTTATATGGCATAGAGTTAAACCTGTTAAAAAAGGAATGAGAAAATCATTAGTACTTTGGACTTTAGGAGATCCTTTTAAATGAAGAAAAAATTTTATTTTTTAGCTGGATATTCTAGATCAGGAAATACATTACTTTCTTCTATTATAAATCAAAATAAAAACATAGTAATGACAGCAAATAGTCCTGTAGTTCAAATAGCTCACGATATTGATCAAACATATAATTCAACATGGATTAGAAATTTTCCAGATAAAGAAGGTGTCAATAATTTATTGAGAAAACTGTTTCCAAATTATTATGAACATTTAGATGCTAGAGTTATTTTTGACAGAGCAGGATGGGGAACTCCTTCAAATTTAGGATTATTAACTAGGATTATAGAAAGACCGAAATTTTTATTATTGGTAAGGCCTTTAGTAGAAGTTTTAGCTTCTTTTGTAAAAGCACAAAAACCAAAAAATGTTTATGATTTTATATATGAAGTTATGCACCCAGAAAGAGGTAAAATATATTGGGATTGGTTATCGACTAAAACAATTATTACAGAATATAAAAAAGATTATTTATTAATAAAATATGATGATTTAGTTAAAGAAACAGAAAATAAAGTAAAAGAAATATATAATTTTTTTGAATTAGAACCATTTAAACATTCTTTTTCTAATTTAACAGAATTTTCTATTAATAAAATTAAATATGATGATTCTGTTTTTGACTCTAGCTCTTTACATTTGATTAGAAAAAATATAAATAAACAAGAATATAAAGTAGAGGATTATTTACCGGAAAGTATTATTAAACAATATAAAGAATGGGATTTTTTTGAATAATGAGTTTTAAAGAAAATGGTTTTGCTATTTTAAGAAATGTTCTTTCAGAAGAAATGTGTGATTTTTTTTCTGAATATATGTGTAATAAATCTCAAGTTGTAAAGACTATGAGAGATTATGAGTTCATAAATAAATTTAATGGAGAATACGGTTATTTTGAAGATGAACAAGTTCCAAATACGTTTTCAATTTATGGAGATATTATGACTGATATGCTTTTAGTTAAAATGAAAAGTTTATTAGAACAACAAACGGGATTAAAATTACAAGAACAATATTCTTATTTAAGAGTGTATAAAAAAGGAGATGATTTAAAAAAACATAAAGATCGACCTCAGTGTGAAATATCTACTACATTAAATTTAGGGGGAGATAAAATCTGGCCTATTTTTTTAGAATCAAAGGTAGTTAATAAAGTTGAACTTGCTCCCGGAGATTTATTAATTTACAGAGGATGTGATTTTGCACATTGGAGAGAACCTTTTGAAGGAGAAATCTGCATTCAAACTTTTTTACATTACAGTGATGTTAATGGACCAATATATGATGGTAAAAAATTTGATCATAGACCACATCTTGGTTTACCAGCTTGGTTTAAAGGCAGATGAGATTTGTTATAGAAGATGAAAATTTTTTATATAATGAAGAAAAAAATTATATAAAAGAAACAATACTAAAATATACATCTTTTACTTTTCAACAAAAAATAGGAGAAGATGAGGATACTCCATTGATGTTACATTCTTTGGTAGAAAGAATAGAAAGAGCTGATCCAAACTTACCTAATAGAGCCTGTTCTCCACATACTGAATTTTTTTTAAAGTTACTTTTAAGATTTACCACACAATATCAACTTGAATTTAATAGGGTATTGAGGGGAATGATAAATTGTACCTCAAAAATAAAAAGAAATAATAATAAAAGCACAATTCATATAGATCATACTTTTCCACATTCTCAATTTCTTTTGTACTTAGGAGAAGAAGTTCATGGTGATTTAATGTTATATGAAAATGATGAAAAAACTTTAATTAAAAAAATTAAACCTAAACCTTTTAAAATAGTTTGTTTTGGAAATGATGTTGTACCTCATCAATTTGAGTATCCTAACTATGGTTTAAGAATTGCAGTTGTAATGACATTTGACTAATGAAAAAATATAAAACATATAAAAATTTTATAACTGATAAAGAAGCTGATCTTCTTTGTAAATGGATAGATAATAACATTAATTTTTTTCAAGATGCAGCCATGGGAGGAAAAAGATTAACTTCTAGATTCTCAGATACAGTTATTTATCCAGATCTGGCTTTTAATATTCAAAATAGAATAATTAAAAAATTAAAATTAAAAGATTATTTAATGACCGAATATAAAGATGGAATGGTAGCTAGCTGCGCGTATCCAGGAGATCATTGTTACTTACACAGAGATCCTGTTTATCAAGAGGGTTATCAAACACTTCATTGTAATATTCTTTTATCTGATATAAAAGGAGGAGAGCCTTTTGTTTTAAAAAACCCTGTAGAAGAAGAAATAATAAAGGTTTCAAAGAAAGATATGTGGACTTATATTGTTTCGGATATTTTTCATGGTAGTAAGTTATTGATTGAGAATGAAAGAAAAATGTGGGTATTTGGTTTTTGTGTAAAAAATAATGTCTGAGATTCATACTATATTTCCAACAACTATTTATAAAGATAAATTAAATAGAAACTTCTCTAATCAAGAAATAAATTATTTATATAATGAAGAAAATAATCTTTATCCAAATCAAGGAAACCATACTTCAAAAAATACCTACGTTCTTGAACACCCTTCTTTATTACATATAAAGAAATTTATACTAGAAAAAGTTAATTATTATATTTTTAATATTATTAACCCTATAAATAAAATTACACCTTATATAACACAATCTTGGTTAAATATTACAAGTGAAGGTGAATACCATCATAATCATGAACATTCTAACTCTATACTATCGGGAGTTTTCTATGTTAGTGCAGATAAAAACTTTGATTCAATCAGATTTTTTAAAGCTGAATATGACACCATACAACTACCCAAAAAAGAATATAATTTATTTAACTCTACTTCATGGCTTTTCCCAGTTGAAACTGGAGAATTAATTTTATTTCCGTCTAGGTTAGAGCATTGTGTTGAAAGAAAAAATGGTACTAACAAAAGAATAAGTATAGCTTTTAATACTTTTATTAAAGGTAAAATAGGAGATGAAATATCATTAAATGAACTTATCTTATAAAATTATAGATAATTTTTTAAACAAAAAAGAAATAGAAGAAATACATCAAACTATATTTAGTGATAATTTTGCTTGGTATATTGCTTCCCATCAGCATACTGTTTCTTCTTATGATTTAAAAGAAAACAAAGACAATAATACTTTAGATTATTTTCAATTTTGTCACATATTATATTTTTTAAAAGACAATCAAACATTAGTAAATTCTGATTATCATTATTTAGCAGATAAAATTATTTCTAGAAGTAATCTAACTAATAAAATTATTAGAGCTAAAGTAAATTTACAGACACAAAATAAAGATGCAACATTAGAAACATATAACTGTCCGCATATTGATATGGATGAAAACCACTTAGCTGCTATCTATTATGTTAATGATTCCGATGGCTTTACTTTTCTATTTGATTTTGATAATAACATTGTAGAAAAAATTATACCGAAAAAAGGAAGACTATTATTATTTGACGGAAGATTAAAACATGCATCAGGGCATCCTGTGCATTCTTTAAAGAGATGTGTAATAAATTTTAATTTAACAACATAAAGGAGAATTATGATAGACTGGACTAAACCAACTGCAATGATGCTAGGAAGATGGCAACCTTGGCATAAAGGACATCAAACATTATTTGAAGAAGCTTTGAAAAGAGCAGGTCAAGTTGTTATTATGGTAAGAGATATGCCAAAGTCTGAAAATAATCCATTAACTTTTTTACAAATAAAAGACAGAATTGAAGACGCACTACAATCTTATAAAGACCAGATTGAAATAATAAAAGTTCCAAATATTGCTAATATTATTTATGGAAGAGATGTTGGATATAAAGTTGAAAAAATAGATTTAGATAAAGAAATAGAATCTATATCAGCGACTAAAATTAGAGCTGAAATGAAAGAACAGGGAAAAATATGAGAAATTATAATATATTAATATTTGGACTTCCAGGATCTGGAAAAACTACTTTGGCTAAAAAATTAAGAGAAGAACTTAAAAAACATAATTATAAATGTTCTTATTTTAATGCAGATGAAATTAGAAACATTTTTGATGATTGGGATTTTTCAATGGAAGGAAGACAAAGACAAGCGGTAAGAATGTTAGAATTACATAACATGTCTAGGAAGACCAGTATTGTAGATTTTGTCTGTCCTTATGATTATTATAGAAGACCTTATAATTTTAAAATTTGGATGAATACAATTAAGGAGGGAAGATTTGAGGATACTAATAAAATGTTTCAAACACCTAAAATATATCATTATAAAATTGATGATTTTAATTATGAAGAAACTTTACAAAAAATAACAAACCAAATTATATCAGAAGAAAAACTTTTAGATATTATTTATGAATAGTGAAGAAGTCTATTTTAAAAAAATTCCAACGGACACTTTTATTTCAATATCTTATTTAAAAAATAAGACTCTATTAAATAAAATACTAACTATTATTTTAAATAATTGTAATGATAAATTAAGTTATAAAACAAATGTGTTAGCTAAATTTACAGGTTTTCAAGACCTTTTACGTTTTCCAGAAATTAAAGAAATCTTTGACGAAATTAAAGAATATTCACATGATATTTATCCTCATGGTTTTATAGCAAATGAAGTTTGGGGAAATGTTTATGAAAAAGAAGATTATGCAAAACCACATACTCACATAGGAGCTAGTGCATTTTGTGGTATTATATATTTAAGTGATGGTGGTCCTGGAACTTATTTTCCTCAATATAATCTAACTGTATCAGAAGAGTTTGGTAAATTAGTGTTATTTCATCCTTGTCTTATACATGAAGTTAAGAAGTCTAATCTACAAAATAGAAGAGTAACATTGGCTTTTAATTGCCAAGAAATAAAAAAATGGGATGATTAAGAATTTATTTAGTGTTCCTTTTTTAAATACCAAATTAGATTTAAATTTAAATGAATTAACTAATTTCTGTTTAGAAGTAAAAGAAAAAGACACTGGTAGAGTCTTTACTAATTCTGGAGGTTGGCAAAGTAATAACTTAAATGTTAAACCTGATATACTAGAACAAGCTATTATTGATAATGTTAAAAAATTACAAAAAGAATATTGTTTAAAAGATGAAGCTCAGTCTGTCATAGAATCTATGTGGATTAATATTAATGAAAAAGGAGACTCTAATTCAAAACATATACATCCTGGATGTATTTTTTCAGGGGTCTTTTATGTTCAATGTGATGAAGAGAATCCAGCTAAAATAGTATTCTATAATCCAGCTTATGATTTAATTCAATATGACTGGAAAAATCCTTTATATAAAAATTATAATGAAAATAATTCTTCTATATGGTACTTTAATCCAAAGCCTAATGGTTTGATGTTATTTCCCTCTTGGCTACAACATAGTGTAGAAAATAATCCTTCTATAAAAACTAGGATTTCAATCAGTTTTAACATCCAATTATATCTTTAAAAAATGATATATACATGTATAATAAAGGATTATGCTACAAAAAATTCAATTTAAACCAGGATTTAATAAACAAACCACTAAGACTGGAGCTGAAGGTCAGTGGGTAGATGGGGATAATGTTAGATTTAGATACGGTCAACCTGAAAAAATAGGTGGTTGGCAGCAACTTGTATCAACAACATTAGCCGGACCTGTTAGAGCTCAACACACTTGGACAGATTTAACAGGTAAAAGATATGCAGCTTTAGGAACCAATAAGTTATTGGTTATTTATTATGAGGGTGATTTTTATGATATTACACCACTTAAGGCAGCAGTCACAGGATGTACTTTTACTTCAGTTAATGGTTCTGCAACCATAACAGTAAATAAATCCTCTCATGGATTACTAAGAGGAGATTACTTTTATTTTGATTCCGTAACTTTGCCAGGTGGTGGAGTAACTGGATACACTACCGCAGATTTTACAACAAATAAATTTGAAGTTATTTCAGTACCTAGTGGAAATACTTTTACTATCACCATGCCATCCAATGAATCAGGAAGTGGTATGTCTGGTGCAGGTTCTGCTACTGTCTATCCTTATATTGATATTGGACCAGTATTTCAAACAGCTGCTTATGGTTGGGGAACAGGTGCTTATGGTGAGGAAGAATGGGGAACAGCAAGATCTTCTACTAACGTTACACTAGATCCCGGTTCATGGTCCTTAGATAATTATGGACAGTTACTTGTTGCAACCGTTAGAAATGGTGGAACTTATACATGGAGTCCAGTTGGATCTGGAGCATTGGATACAAGAGCAACTATTGTTTCAGGGGCTCCAACAACATCATTACTGAGTCTAGTATCGGACAGAGATAGACATTTATTTTTAATGGGAACAGAGACAACTATAGGAACACCTTCTACTCAAAATAAAATGTTTGTTAGATTTTCTAATCAAGAAGATATTAATACTTGGGCGCCAACAGCAACG
>Ga0070749_10003312_pt1 | contig 10781 bp, 12 predicted proteins | sample VirMetDEL_Nov_18_FD_75180 | JGI IMG/M metagenome (GOLD analysis project Ga0070749, IMG submission 75180) | Aqueous microbial communities from the Delaware River and Bay under freshwater to marine salinity gradient to study organic matter... | ecosystem: Environmental > Aquatic > Marine >...
GCGTTCTGAGTGCCGTCTGGAGAAATTGCGCTGTTTGGTGTCACGACTGGGTCTACACCAGTTCCCCCGCTTTGTTTATCCCAAGACGAATCACTAAAGTCTTCACTGTATTCCACCAAGTTAATCGCTGACGGCTCCACCAGTATCATCGGCACACCGTCCACATGGTCAACGCGCACCGTGTCGGCTGCGGCGGTCGCTATGTTACCATTGGCATCCGTGTATGTCGCGGTGCCGCTGCGGGTCGCTGTGATAACGTTAAGCGTATCAGGCTTAGAGGGATCAAGGTCCAGCGTAGGGTTCTCTAGGGTTCCAACCATGGAATCCCGTGCGTCAAAAAGAAGGTAAGGGTCCAGCTCGTTGGGGTGAAACTCATTCAAGTTACTTAGCCTTTGCGTAAGCGGCCTGGTTAACGGAAGCGTAACACTCCGGTTGACGGCAGGTCTACTCAGCCAAGGCTTCAAGCTGTCCTTCTTCTTCGACATATAACTAGAGATAGATTGGTTTGATAACAACCTTCACATTGAAGGAGCTACCGGCACCTGTAACATTTGCGCGGATGTCTGACAAGGGAGTTGTGAACAATCCACCACCGTTACCAGTGAGAGTTGTGTCGTCCCCAAGGGCAACCCAAGTGGTCCCGACCTTTTGCTCAAGGCTTACGGTGGCACCGTCGAATGTCCCGGCTACAAAGAAGCCACTAGGTGTCCCGGTTCCTGCGTTGACTGCGGGGGTGGTTGTTGAATCAAAAGCCCCGGCACCAGCAGTCAGGTCGGCATTGGTGAGGGTGATGTCTGTGTTAAAGTTTGGCATATTGTTATTAGTAGTTAGAGGTGTTCACGCCAGTGCTAGTCCCTACGCCACCCATGGTTGGACGGTTGATAACAAGATCTCGGACGCCGCCCCTTCGCTTTTTCTTGGGCTCCATTGTATCAACGGGACTCTTAACTGTTTCAGCTACGGCGGTTGGGGGTGGGGGAGCCGCTGGGGGCTCGGGGGGTTTGGGGGTCTTAACAGACATGCACATGGGTTATTCGGGGGTAAGGAATTCGTTGTCTAACTGGTCTTCATGAAGGGTCTTTAGAAAGTTAACAAGTTCTCGCTTTCCCCCATAAAAATCAATCTCCCGAAGCGAATCGCTAGGGGAGAAATCTTTGCTTGGCACGCGTTCGTCCAAGAACTTTATGAGGTCATCTGGGATGTGAGGAATGTAGTCATTCATGTTGAACTTTCCTACTATGGTCCTTATTTGTAATACAACTTCGTTCAAGGTGCGCTAAAGCACGCCAAGCGACAGCCGCCCACTCCCCTTCAAGCATGTGTCGGAGCATGGCATCAAGCTCGTCCGTAGACTTACTCATGTCCCACCAAATCTCATCTTCAGGGTGGTGCTGGATGTTACCTTTGTAGCTTTGCTTGGCTACTTCAACCAGGGCATGGGGAAAATAACACATCAACCCACGATACAATGGGATCTGTTTACGCTCCTCGGCGGTCCCTTCGATTGTTATTGTGTTGGGGTCCATAGCTTTATCTCTTTTGTTTCTTTGTTATAATAACCATCCCGCAAGATGAAGGCCATCCGAGCGTTAAGCAAGGCATCCTCCTCGGTCATCCCTGCTTTCTCGTAGGTGTTAACAACAGTCTGCCACTCGGCGCCATCCTTTTGAAGGATCTTTTCGGCGGTCTTCAAGCCCACCCGGGGCACACCAAAGTAACCATCGGTTGCGTCACCGGCTAAGGTTTGCACTAGGTGTTGGAAGTCGGCCTCCTCTTTTGTTATCTTGCGTAGATCATCCTTAAGGAAGTTATACCACGTGCAAGGGACGGTCGCGAAGTCCTTGTCACCACTAACAATAATCGAACCATCAGGGTCCGCACTACCAATAACACCAAGGACATCGTCAGCCTCCAAGCGGTCCACCCGAAGAGACTTCCACTCATCACAGGCCCACTCACGGAGATCATTGATGCCGAGGGGTGATCGCTTGTCCCGGCGGTGGGCTTTGTAAAGCGGGTTGAGTTCATGGCGAAACGTGTAGCGATCCGAGAACACCATCCAGATCTCATCACCGTTGTCTTCGTATGCCTCAAGGATCTCCGAGATACACTCGGTCACCATGAGGAATGCATCCTTGAGGTCACTGAAGTCAGCGTGGACTGTGAAGATGTCATCGTCCCATCTGAATTCCTTTTCGGCTGCGAAGGCTGCCCGGTAAAGCAGCATGTCTCCATCAATGTATATTTTCTTCATAGATTTATTTAGTGTGTGTCCTTCCAGGTTTTACCAATGCGATACTCACCATCGAGGGGACATCGGAACTTTAACAACTGACCAGCCAGTGCCAGTGCCTCACAGAAGAGTTGACCTAGTTCCTCCGCGTGTGCCTCAAGGCAACTGAACTGGACCTCATCGTGGATGTTACCGTGAAGTTCGTAAGGGTAAGGTGCGATCTCTTTAAATACAATGAGTGCCTTCTTCATCACGACAGCGCCACTAGATTGTAATAACAAATTAAGAGCAGAGTGTGCCGAGCGAACCGGGAGTCGCCTACCGTCCAATCCCCCGAGCCACTGTTTACCTTCAAGGGCTTTCTCGATTGAGTGCTGTAGCTTCTTGATTGCTGGGGTCTGGCGCATGAACTCGGCCTTGAGTCGTTTCCCTTCGCGTCTACTACCGCCAACAATCGATCCAATCTTCTGATCACCGGCTCCGTAAAGGAAGGCATAGATGAAGGTCTTGGCGTGGTCGCGGGTTGGCAAGCCAGCCGCCTGTTGGTTAGCCGTGTGGATGTCGCCTTCAACGATGGTCTTGGCGTAAGCGCCGTTGTCATAAGGATGCAGATAGTGAGCAAGACACCTCAGTTCCAAGCCGCTGGCATCCGCACCTACTAACACTTTCCCCTCCGGTGCTTTGAACAAGGCCCGACACTGGGAACCATAGACGGCTCTTGACGCTGGCACTTGGGCTACGTTTGGTTTGCTGTGGGTGCATCGTCCACTGACTGCGCCGTTTGTATTGACCTCACCGTGGATGCGTCCGTCCTTGACTAATGTTAACCACGCTTGGCGACCCTCTGCCACCTGTCCTAGGCGTTTGCTGATAAGGAGATACTCCAATAACAACTTAGCCTCTGGCTTATCTATTTCCTTAAGGACGGCCTCGTCGATCTTAGGTCGCTTCCCTTCATACGCCTCTGGTTCCCACCCCATCTTCATAAGGCGTTCGGCAATCTGGTCCCGGCTGTTTGGATTGAAGGGGATGGTCTTGGTTTTGTTACCAGTCTTAACTGCCTTGTCTGCAAGGACTTGCTTCAATTTGTTCTCCTTGAGGATCAGCTTTAAGCCACCCTTGGTTGGCGCGGTGTAAGTCTTTCCATCCACCTCAACGGTCCACCCCTTGGGTGTCTTCATCTCCTCGGTGGTGGACGGGAACATGTCTTGGAGTTGGTCCCGGAGTTCCGCACGGCGAGCCATGAGTTCTTCGGTAAGCTCGTTGGCTTTGTCCACATCAAAAGGCCATCCATTCATCTCCTGTTGGGTCATCAACTCCGCGAACTCGTGCTCAAGAAATAACATATCTGCGGATGGCTTCCCCTTCATGAAGTGATGGAACAGGTCAACAACAACACGCACGTCCTGCTCACAGTAGTCTTGCATCTCTTGGCTCCACTGGGTCCAGTCCTCGGTGGCACCGTGGTCGTCCTTTTCGTTACCCAAGCGGAGACCCCATGCCTTCAAGCTGTGGCGTCCCCTCATGTTCTTTGGAAACTCATCGCCACGCCGACAGTCCTCCGTAAAGAGATCAGGGTGGATGACTTGTGACATTACCTTGGTGTCCACAACCATAGCTGTTATCTCGTAGCCTAGCTTACGAAGGGCAGGGGCATCGAAGTTGATGGCGTTGTGGCCGCAGATGTTATGGGCAGAGTTTAACATGGCTACCCCTTCATCGAGGTTGTTAGCGTTGGAGCTAAACGAGTGCATCTTGTCTTGCACCGGGTCAAAGATCGAGATGCAATGTAAATCCTTTAAGCCCTCCAAGGTGGGCCAGAAGTCAATCGCGTTGGTCTCGATGTCGAAGTATAGTATCTTTTGTTTTTTCATTATTGTTATTCTTAAAGGTGGTGCCGGTCTATTCCCGGCTGTCATGGTTTGTTTTACTTCGTCCAAAGGAAGAGGGAGTAAGGATACCTAGCCATTAAATTCATCAAAACTATACTCACTCATGCGCCCCGTAACAGGATTAAATGCGAGATGTGTAGCGACTCCAGTGTCACCTGAGAATCTATTCTTTAACACCCGAACCGTTGTAACATGCTTATGCTCAGGGTCTTGCTGGTTGCGCTCCAAGCCGATACAAAGGTCCGAGAGTTGTGCAAGCGATGCCGATCCCCTTAGGTGTGCAAGGGATGTCTTGTGCCCTTCTTCGTGACCTCGGCCTTCCGATGGACGCTTGAGGTGAGACACCAGGATCAATGCAATGCCGCACTCCTCGACAAGCGCACGCAACTTGGTCATAACATTATCAATCATCCGGCGTTCGTCCCCGTCTTGCATACCCGACACAACAATGCTGATGTGATCAAGAATAACATACTCGACATCCATCGCCTTAGCCATGTGCATTACGTGGGATAACAAGCGGTCAGGATCAAGGCTACCCCAGTGATCATATAACCACATGCGGCCCGAGCCCACGGTTCGGAGATAGGACTCGTCAAAGTTTGGGTCCGCGTAGTTAATCTCAGGATCAAGGTGCAAAAGTTTACCCATCTCAAGGCCAATGATACCAAGGGCTGTTCGCTCGATGGATTCCTCCAAGGCAATGTAACCTACACTTGCATCGGTGGTTGTTAACAAATGATGAGCAATGATACGGCACACCTGTGACTTACCAATCCCAGAACCTGCACAGAAGGTAACAATCTCTCCCTTACGAATACCACGGGTCATGGTGTTAAGACCGTCGAAGGGATACGGAACGCTCGCGGTGTTCTTTGGGTTGGTCAGTCGTTCATGGATGTCCTTACCGGAAACAATCGCGTCCGGTCTCCATGCGTTGGCCTGAAAGATCGCGTGAATAACATCCCGGCTCCGCTTGTTGACAAGACATTCGTTGGCATCCTTTAAGGGCAACCGGGCAACCTTGGCTTTACCAGATGGAAGAATACCCACCACGTCCTCGACTGCTTTCCTTCCGGGCTCGTCCTCATCAAACATAAGGATGACCTCGTCCCACTTGTCGAGCCACTTAAGGTTGGACTTAAATACTCGGGCGGCACTGGTGGACCCGGTAGGCAGGGACACACAAGCATATTTGTTATCCTGGATTTGACTGACACTTAACGCATCAACCTCCCCCTCGGTAACAACCAGCTTCATTCCCCCCATAGGGTGCAGGTGTTGACCATAGAAGCGATCCGAGATGTCACCAAGGATCATAAATTGTTTGCCTTCGAACCGTAGCTTCTGGCCTTGTAGCTTTCGGTCGTCGTCGTAGTAATCAGCGATGTGACAGGCGCGTCCTTTGTATGCACCGATGCGATACCTCATGCGCTTACAGGTATCCATGGTGATGTGGCGTGCGGGAATGTCAGAGTAGTGACCGTCAAGGAACTGATCCGAGTCGGTGTGTAATGGTTTTGTTATTTTCATAGATGGGTCACGAGTTGCTTCGGCTCTGTCGTAGCTGTTACAAGCGTGACAAAAAGTCGAAAGGTCTTCGTTAACACACAGAGCATCCGATGAGCCGCACGCTTCGCACGGCTGGTGGGTTGCGATATACATGTCTTGTTTTTCTTTAGTCGAACCACGACCGAGGGATGGACTTCTCGCACCAAAGGAACCCGTGCTTGTCACACCAGTCCCCATAGGTTGTCTTACTGCGCTTGTTCAAGGTGTTGGACGCACGCATAAAGACGAAGCGGATGTCAAGTTCCGGGTGCTGTTTCTGGATTAACAAATGCTTTCCCCGATCCGATGACATGAAGCGACCCTTGGCCTCAAGCATTACACCATTCTCTAGGACAAAGTCCGGTGTGTAGTGGTGCTTCTTAAGGTAACCAATCCGCTCGCTCTCGTAGCCGAAGCTGACCCCCGCCCGTTTAAGAGCGAGAGCCAGCCTTTGTTCAAATTTAGAACGGAATCGAGGCATCCTTACTGTCGTCTTGGAATGCGTCACCGAGGTCTTCGGATACGAAGCCGCCCTCTTGGGCATCAAATGAGAAACCAGAGGCTCCACCTTCATACTCCTTAAGCTCAATCACTTGGGCTGCTTTGAGACGAAGCGTGTAACCCACTCCCATGGATGGCACATACCAAGACGTAGGCTCAACCCCAAGTCGCATCTTGGAACCAGAGCCGATGTTGATGTCACCATTAATTTTCTGGCCTTGGCTATCAAACAGGGCCACCCCAAAGATAACAAGTTTTCCTTGGACCGTCTTCTGGGCTACCTGTTTGGCGTAGACCTCATACTCGTCGTCATCGTTAAGACGTAGCGGGAGTTTCGTGGATCGCGTAAGACGCTTCTTTCCGGTCTCCTTACAATGTCTTTCGTATTCCTTTTCGAACCACGGATTGATTTGGGCCTCCAGCTTTTCGTAGTCGTCCTTAGAAAGGATCAGCTTACACGAGTAGACACCGGCGTCATCAAACTTAGTGTCCGGTGTGGTTAGCTTAGGATACCTTGCGGTGCCTATAGGCGTTGTCAGTTGTTGTTTCATCTTTATTTTGGTTTTCTTTGTTTCTTTGTTTTTCTCAGCTTCAACTGAAAAAGTATTTTGATTCCCTTAGGGTGTTAACATCAAAGGTTCCGTAGTCCGGTAGGCTAGGTAGCTCCTCGCAAGACTCGTTCTGCCATGCGTCAGCTAGGTCTGCAAGAATATCTTTGCTAAACATCTCCGCAAAGCTATCTCGAAGTGAAGATGCAAGTGTTTCGCAGTTGTTGCTGTGGGTCGCAAAGCTGTCGTGGATCATCGCGAAGTCATAGAGGCCGCGCCGATGCGCTTCGTTAACAGTTAACACCAAGCCCGCCGCATCAAGACTGTGGACGACATTGGGTGCCACCCCGTTGCTTTGCTTTCGCGGATCGAGGTCGTCCGTTGCATCCTTGAAGCGCACTGAAGTCAACGAGCCATTCAACCAGGTGCTCACGCGTCGGCTGACTTGCTTGCGATAGTCTTGGCTGACCCTGAATCCACTCGGTGAAATCCACGTCAATGGCAAATCCTGTTGCGTCATCAACCGGGAGACATCTTGGAACCAGTCCATCACTTGCTTAGGTTTTGTTAACAAAGTCTCGATGCTTTCCCACAACAGATCCCCAAGATATTTGATGGCTGGATACATGTGACTCCGGCCAAACACGCAGTCAATCCCACGGTCTCGTCGAGTGGTGTCATACCAGTCAGCTACATAGTCCCGGTTGCTATAGGGTGTTAAACCATAACTGTAACACATCACCGGTCGCTTGGACATCTTGCGGTCAATCCCGAACTCAATCCAAAGACGCGAGTAGTCACGTCCGGCCTGTGCGTCTCGCTTTAACATACCCAAGGTGTGCTCCGAGACCATCCGATAGATGTCCATGGGTGTTTCGGTCGGGGCCACGTTGGTTGCAAAGCATCCCTCCTCGTCCCTGCTTAACAATGACAGAAGCTGAAGGCCGCTGTTGGTTGCATCCATGGCGCACGGGAGGAACGTCCTAAAATTTTTCGACCGTTTCGTGTGATACTCGGCCCACTCAAAGCACCACGCAAGGGCTTGCCACGGCTCGTCCGCATCGGCCCACTCTCGGTTGGACTTGGGGTCGTTGGCGATCTTGATTGCATCCCGGGTGAAACCATCGGCCCACTTCAAGCGGTCTTCGAATGGTTGTTTGTCATAACCAAAACAATTGGCCCCGTGAATCCCAAGCCATCTTAGGTCGTCGTCGTTCTTGATGGGATTACCCCTGTGAAATTGTAACAATCCTCGACAGTGGTCAGGCCCTTGGTAGTTAAGGTAGCTTGGCACCTGATAGACTCGACCCCGAAAGTCACATGAGGACGGCATAAAGAGACGCTCGTTGCGGAACTTCCGCGATAACATCAAGATCTTAGAGATCAAGATGCGCTGGGAGCCCAACGATAGGTTAAACTTACCGAGCTCACGCTTGTCATCCCGCCAGTTACGTTGCTCCTCGACCGTCATGTGATCTCCGGGCCACTCCGGTAGCGGAATGTCGTTCCGAGGTGGTAGTCCGATCTGTAAATCACTGTCCCAAGCCCACTCAAGCACATCAAGGACTCGGTTGTTAATGGCATAGGGTGTCTCTTGGATGAGGTTAACGGCATTGTAAACCTGGGGCATCTCCGGTGCCATGCGTAACACATTCCGGTCCGAACATCTTATAAAGGGCAACACCGGTAACCCTTGGTCCTTGGTGAGACCGTAGCCACCACCGAATACCTTCTGCCACGGCTCGGGGCTTTCCACCATCGGCAACCAGAACGGTAACAATAACTCCCGATAAGTGTCGTATTCATTGATCCACTCACGGGTAACATCCGAGATCTCAACCATCCGCATCGGCTTGTAGTGACGACGTTGACGCTGGGCCTTGTCGGTGAACTTAATCAATCCCGTCCGGTCGTGGACAATCTCAAGTAACATCGAGCCACATGAGATGCGATCCCGGCGGGTCCAATCAGACCACTCCATGTCCTCGGAGCGTGCCGTCTTGTGCAGATAGGCGCTTTGGGTTGAGGGTCCTCGGCTCGATAGATCTTGCATCCGTTTAACCAAGCGCGACCCAAAGTCATGGTTCTTGATGAGGTAATCACATAGCAGTTGGTCCTCGACGGCCCGGCCTAAGCGGAAACACACAGACGCATAAGACCGAGGCTCGTCGAGGACATCTAGGGTCGCTTTAACAGCGATCAATGCTATGGGGCGAAAATCATTAACATCACATAAACAGCGTTGCCACTGTGTCTTGTTTTTTATCTTTGTTATCTTTGGTATAACATCTACCACACCCAACACCACCGGCTCGACACCATCCCGCATGATGCGACGACCAGCTTGGGACAGGGAGCCTTTGGTGTTACTCCGGTTACGCCGGTAGCGTTGCACCCCAAGATCTAACATCTCTTGGTTGAGGTGGCGTTGGTCCATGGTGAATGTTGATAAGGGTGTTCAATGAAGGAAAAACAAGTCAAACCTTGTGCGTAGCTCTCTTACGCCTCTAGTCCCTTATCAAGAATTTTGTCACGCGCTCGCATCAAGCGGTCTCGCTTACGGGTGATCCTAGCGATTCGGTGGGTTAACATCAAGACCTCATCTTCAATGAGTTTGATTTTTATTTGATCACGTTGAGAGAGATACTTTTGTTCAACTCTGGGTGTTTTCATCATTTCTGCTGGTTGTGTATGTTATTAACAAGATCCCGAAGGTATGGCATCGGGTAAACTTTGGTCTCTTTGGAGCGACCGTTTTTATCCTTGAGCTTTTCGATGTAAGCGAGACTACGCTTCTCAAGGGCTCTCAAGGAGACTCGGATGGCCTCCCGGCTGGTCTGCATAAGGTTCGCAAGGGCCGTGTTGGTTATTCCAGGTTTCATAACAATCGCCACGACCAACGAAGCCTGATACATGGTGTTGATCTTGGCCTCGCGGAACATCTCGGTGGTCAGTATTAAGTCTTTCATACCTCTTCTGTGAACAGCTTGACGTTATAGTGATGTGCAATGTTTCTCTTTAGGAAAAGGACACGTCCATCCTTGTATTGTTTGAAATGGTTGTTTCCGTTCTTGTAGCACCGCTGTAAATAGTAAATCCGTGGTCCCGACCAGTCCTCACAGTTAATAACAAAACACGTGTCACGTTCGTATTTTTGTATTTCGCTCCAATTAAGCGAACGCTCTTTGACTTCCTTGGTGGCTTGGTAATTAATCGCACCCACCAAAGTCTTGATGAACTCATCTTTGGTAACCTCAAGTTCAATCTCTTGGCCGTCCTCAAACTGGGCGTTAATTAACATAGCCAACGATGTCACACCGATTGATGTGGCTTTTCCTTTTATTGTCATTGTTTCTTGTTTTGTTTTCATAAGATCTATGCTTCCAGGATGTCACGGGCTGCGGCAAGGTCACTCGGAACGAGCTTTGCATACCGGAGTGTCATGTTGATGTCCTTGTGTCCCATCCAACTCTGGACCACCTTGATGTTAACACCTTTGGATAACAATCTGGTCGCACAGGTGTGGCGGCACGTATAGAACACAAAGTCCTTCATCACCTCACGGTCCTTTCGACGCAACCGCGCCCACTCTCGGGTGATCCGGTAGGATGTATAACGACTCCACTCCCCAACGGTCTCAAGGGCCGTCAAGGCTTTCTGGGTGAGCGGGATGGTTCGGGGCTCCCCGTTCTTGGTTTTAACAATATCAATCACCGGCCCAACGCTTGGGTCCCTGCGGATCATGGAGGACTTTAGGCCCAACGATTCAGACGGACGCAGACCGGTCTCAATGGACCAGATAAAGAACAACCGAAAGCCTTCGTCGTCAATCAAAGCCTCAATGGCCTCTTGGTCCTCGACACTGAAGAACGACATACGGGCGTCCGAGGGTTGCTTCAGGCGTGGGATCTTAAAGGTAACATCATGCATCCCGCGTTCCCTTGTGAAATCCAGGGTGGTTTTAAGGGTCTGTAGCTTGCTGTTAATGGTGGAAGGCTTGTTACCCTTCTTTACCTCTGACAATATGATCTTGTCGATTACGCCCAACGATAACCC
>Ga0070749_10003314_pt1 | contig 10780 bp, 26 predicted proteins | sample VirMetDEL_Nov_18_FD_75180 | JGI IMG/M metagenome (GOLD analysis project Ga0070749, IMG submission 75180) | Aqueous microbial communities from the Delaware River and Bay under freshwater to marine salinity gradient to study organic matter... | ecosystem: Environmental > Aquatic > Marine >...
AACCCAGTCATCTTTTTTACCAAGCCGTTGAGAATACTTCATTAGATTACCTTTGACATAGTGTTTATAATCGTCACCAAGTTTAGCCTTAATGACTTCTATAGTTTCTATCCCTCCCACCTTATAATGGTCAGGATTTATCATATCTTTCATGACTGCTCCTCTATAATTATTATACCTTTTTCAAACACACAAGACACGCCTTTTACTTTTAAATACACAGAACCGGCATCTCCTATTCTATGTATTAACCTACCTTTATGACACATTACTTCTTTTGTTTCTATAGGCTGTGATATATAAAATTGTAATCCAATGCCAATAAACAATAATATCACAAAAATAAATAAGCAATACTTCAAAAATTTTTTTATCATTTTTTCTTTTTCCCAATTAAAAATAAATAAAGTTTATTATATATTTCTTCATAATTATTTTTATCGTATACAAGGTTTTGTATTGTTTTAATATTTATGTCAGTTAACCAACATATAATTCTTAATACTTCATTGCCTTCCAATATCCATCTAATTGCATTTTTTTTTGTATCTTTTCTTATGTCAGATATATTTTCTTTTTTTGTTAAATCTACCAAAGCTAATAATAAAATACCAATAAAAATTTTTCCTTCTGGAGTATTAACTAATTCTGATTTATTACATTTTTCATCAAAAATCATTATAATCCTTACCCTCTACTAATTATAATTTAATATAAGTTCCTATGTTAATACTGTATAATTACATATGTAATGATAAATTACAATTCAAAACGAAAGGAGATCTACTATGTGGACAAAGCCAACAGCTACTGAAATGCGTTTCGGTTTCGAAGTTACAATGTATGTTTGTAACAAGTAATAAAAATGGGGAGAAATAAACTCCCCTTTTTTATTAGAAAGGAACATCTTCTAGTTCTTTATTATTAGATGATCCATAAGGTATTTTTTCTTCAGCAGCTTGTAGCTGACCGCTAATATACTTAACACCTTTTTTAGATTCTCTAATCCATCCGGATATTCTCATTTCCTCACCATTAACATTTACTGTTCCAGTATAGTCAGGTCTTTTAGGATTGTCACCTTTGTCATTTTTAAATAAAGCAAAAGTATTGCTATTATCATATTCAGCCATTATTTTATCTCCTTAAGTTTGTTAACATTTTGATCAACTTCTTCTAAAAACTTTTTAACTTCATCTTCAAGTTCTTGAATTAATTTATCATCTCTTTCTATTCTTTTCACAAATAATTTTAAATTTTCTGGAAAAGAAGGGCAATAGCTTACAAAATCCACCCACTGTCTTCCTGTACAAGCCATTTGCCACATCATTTGATTGATGTATTTTGTTGGCACTTCACCAGACATTAAAGTCTGTGTGTGTGTTGTTGCTAAAGGACATTTAATCTCTATTAATCCATCATCTCCAACTAACCCATCAGGACTAGCTCCAGACATTTGGATATTAGGATGATCAACAAATCCCTCTTCTGTTACATTTGCATATTTAAAAATATATGCATTTCTTGCTTCGTCTTCAGTATCTATACCATGTTGCATTGCAGAATTGATATATGATTCTGATCTTTGCCCGGTTAATCTTTCTGAAACTAATTGAATCAAATAATTTTGTCTTGATGTTGAGTAACCACTTTTAGTTTTTGCTAACATATCATTTAACTTACTAGCGGTTACTTTACCCAGTCTAGCACCGAACCACTCATCCGTTCTCTGTTCCATTACTATCCTTTCTTATTTGATCTATAAACTCAGCACAAGCAGCTCTAGCCTCATTATCCATTTTGTTGTATACAGCTCTAGCACCTTCTATACCTTGAGTTTCATATACATTTTTAATTAAATCTAATGGGTCTAAATCTACTAAATCTTCACCTTGATATATATATAAGCCTATACCATGAAGAGCTATTGCTTTTGCTAAACATCTTTGCATAGCCGTATTGACTTGCATAGCATCAGGATTTTTAATAGCTTGATTTTTATAGTTCATGACTGGTAATTGTGCGGTCATTGTTTTGCCAAAAGCGGTTACTGAGCAAAACACCATTAAGCTATCACTAAAATTCATAGGCTCATGATATATCCAAGTAGCACTTGGGTCTTCTTTAAGGAGAATGTCTACTGCATGAGCCCATGAAAGATAGTTAAACTGACCTTTCTTCTCAATGTATTGTGATACATCTAATGTTCGTAATTCTTTAAATTTGTTCATAATTTTTTCCTTTCTGTAAACCATTGTATACATATATTTATAATATTGCAACAATTATTTTTTTAAACATATGTTGACATAAACAAATGTATATAAGATAATACTCCAAGAAAGGAAATTTTATGATTAAAGATTTTAGAGTTAACATTAAAGTAAGAAACAATAGACTAATACAAGCTATTGAAGAAACAGGTGGTCGCTTAGGTGGTTTATGGTGTAGATCAAAAGGTTTAAATTATAATAAAGTAAATGATTTAATCAGATTAAAAGATTCACCATTACAAGAAAACCAAGTCGATTTAACAGAGACAGCTTATAAATTATGTGAGATATTAAATAAATCACCAAATGAACTTTGGTCAGAAGATTTAATAAACCCGTTACAAATGAATAATGTTGCTGTTGAATTAAGTGCACCAGAAATGAAACAAATAGTTTATCATTCTGAATATGAACCAGATAAATTATTAGCGGTTACAGAAATGCAGGAAAAGGTGCAAGATATTGTTGAAAGATTGACACCAATAGAACAAAAAGTATTAAAAATGCGTTTTTTTGATGACATGACTTTAGAACAGGTTGCACATGAGTTTGATGTAGGTAGAGAGAGAATTAGACAAATAGAAGCAAAAGGATTAAGAAAATTAAGACATCCTAAATTGTCTAGTGGTTTAAAATCTTATTTGGAGGATTTATAATGAACAGAGATAGTTGGTTTCAAGACTATGATGGCTACTGTGAAAGTCAGTGGCGTTGGCAACAAGAGTTAGAGCAAGAAGAGTATGATGCAGATCATGCTGTTGATAATTATTTTTTGGAGAAGAATAAGTGACATTTACAGAAGCAGTACAATATTTTAAAAATAGAGGTGATATGGCGCAATCATTAGGAATTACTCGTCAAGCAATGACAAGATGGATACATAATGATAAAGTGCCTAAACTTAGAGAATATCAAATTAAGGAGATAGTTAATGCAAGAAAGGACATTTAAGTACTTAGTGCTTGATGAATTTGGAGACGCTTTAAAAAAATTTCAAAGTTTACAAGAAGCAAAATGGTTTGTAGAAAAAAAATTAGATTGCCAAATTGTTAAATTAGATTTTCAGATAAAGTCAGGTTATACAAAAGCTTATGAATTAGTAGGAGGTTGTGTATTATGAAATATTACAATCATCATATTGGTGACTTTAAAAAAGACACAAGCTATCTTACTCATGAAGAAAGAAGTATATATTTAGAAATGATATGGTTGTATTATGATCAAGAAAGACCATTGCCTAAAGATATAAAATTAATAGCTATGAAAGTACAATCTACATTATCACAAATTGAACTTTTACTAAGTCTTTACTTTGATGAAGATAAAGATTGTTACAGACATAAGCGTATAGACGAAGAACTAAATAAAATGTATGACAAATCTGAAAAAGCTAGACAAAGTTCTAAATGCAGATGGTCTAAGGAAAAGAACCGAACGGAATGCGAACGCATTGCGAACGATATACTACCCAATACCCAAGACCCAATACCCAAAACCCAAATATATAAATATGTGCGGTTTGAAGAGTTTTGGAGTACTTTATTACCTAAAAGAAGAGTTAATAGAAAGGGTTGTTTAGATAAGTGGAAAAAGAATAATCTTGATTCTGAAGCAGATAAAATTATTAGTTGGTTAAAATCTATGAACATTACTAAAGAATGGAGAGAAGGATTTAATCCTAGTCCAGAGGTAATAATAAACCAAAGAAGATGGGAAGATGGTGGACTAATTCAACCAAGAATTAAAGGTAGAGTGCTATGAATGAGATGACCGTAAGCCAGTTATTAGATAGGCTGGTAATCACTAAAGAACAGGTAGATTCAGAAACAGGTAAAATAACACAAGCAGATTATAAGATTAAATCTACAGATGGATATTTTGAGCAGTTAAAAAAATATTACAAAGAAGAACGCAATGCCGGGTATTCATTACCTTTTGCAAAAGCAGATAATAACTTTGCAGTAAGACAAGGTGAGTTATCTATATTTACTGGTGTATCTGGGCATGGTAAGTCTATGATGTTATCTCAGATATGCTTGTATTTAATGAATTATACAAAAGTCTTAATTGCTAGTATGGAGATGAAACCTGTATTAACACTATCTAGGATGATTACACAAAGTTTAGGAGATCCTAATCCTACGGAAAAATTTTTAAAAGAATTTTGTGATAAGTATCTAGATAAATTATACATTTATGATCAGCAAGGAGTAACTGATTCAAAAGATATGTTTGCAGTTTTACAATATGGTAAAGAGATTTTAGGAATAGATGTATTTGTGATTGACTCATTGATGAAGATGGGAGATATTTCTGAAGATAACTATGATGCACAAAAAATATTTATAGATCGTTTAGCAGCTCATTGCAGAGACTTAAATATTCATGTGTTTTTAGTTTGCCATACTCGTAAAATGTCTGATGAGTATCAAAGACCGGATGCTACTAATATTTTAGGATCAAGTCATATTAGAAACTTAGCAGATAATATTTTATTGTGCTTTAGAAACCGTGAAATTGAAGATTTAAAATTTTCCGGCAACTGTCCACCAGAGAGAGAAAAAGAATCTACTGCATACTTAACAATTCAAAAGCAGCGTAATTATACTTTTGAAGGAACATTTGGTTTATGGTTTGATGAAAAATCTTTAACTTACAAGGAGAAACCAGTATGAGATCAATTAACGAATTGATAGAAGAGTTTTTAAAACTTTATGATATAGATGAGTATAAAATTAAAAACAATAACGGAGTAATAATTAAATATAAACAGAAAGGGAATAATGAAGTTCACATTGACAAAGAGTAATATAGATAATTTTATAAACAAAATAAAAAATTTAGATTTCACAAAACTATGGAGAGTAGAGGTGAATGAATATAAACACAATAGAAGTATTGAACAAAATAAAAGATTATGGAAACTTTATACAGCATTGGGAGATTATTTTGGATACACTCCAGAAGAAATGCATGAGTTATTAAAATTTAAATTTTTGTCTGAAGAGAAAGAAATTAAAAACGAAAAAGTAACTCATATTAAAAGTACAGCAACACTTAATACTGAGGAAATGGCTGAGTATCAAAAACAGATTCAATGGTGGGCTTCTCAGTACGGGTTTGATTTTAGAGAAGAAGATGTATCGCTCTAAAAAAATAATGGAAGCATGCAGAAAATTACCTTGTATGCACTGCGGTGCAAATGATGGTACTATTGTCGGAGCTCATCGTAATTTAGGCAAAGGCATGGGTATGAAAGTTAGTGATGCATTAGTTGCAGCACTATGTTATAAATGTCATCATGAATATGATAATGGTATGAATCTTACACGAGATGAAAGGCGTGAGATGTGGGATAAAGCATATATCAATACTATGCAATTTATGATAGAAAATGGAATATTAAAATGCTAGAATATGTTTTAGTAGTTTACATACAAAAACATCCTGAATATGTTGGACATTTTAGTAGTTGTGCAGCAGCTAATAGTTATGTTGAGGAGCATTATCCAAATGCAGAATATACTAGCTGCTTGCATGAAGATTATATTCATTTGCCAGAAGGTTTAGTAAAGAAGGAGATAAAGTAATGGGCAAAGGTAGTGGTAGAAGAAATGAAGATTTAAAAAAAATAGAGTCTAATCCATTTTGGGAAAATACAACTTACGCTAAAAAACAAAGAGAAAAAAATGCCAACAAATTTAAACATACCAACGAGAAAAAGACTGACTGATTTAGGTTATCTTGTTGAGAATGTAGAGAAGTATAATACATTCAGTAGAAAAAAGAATGACCTTTGGGGATTTATTGATTTTCTTGCTATTAAAAGAGATGAAGTACTGGCTATTCAAGTAACATCAAAAAGTAATATGTCATCAAGGCGTAAGAAAATTACAGAGCATGAAAATATAAACAAGGTGCGTGAAGCTGGAATACGCATTGAATTATGGGGTTTTTATAAGGAAGGAAGAAAATGGGAAGTAAAGATAGAAGATTTGTCGTAAAATCAAGATATGACTTTGCTGATTACAAATACAAACTAAAAGGCAAAGAGTATAAAAGAAATCAAGCTATTAACATGATATTAGATGTGCTTGATGTAAAAGCAATGACTATTAACGAGCTGTCTGAAATGTTTGAAATAAATGGTCAGCCTATGCGTAATCTGATAAAGGTTATGAGAGAGAATAACTTAGTCACCAATACTAAATTAAGAAGAAATGGTCATTACTTATTTAAGTCTCTTAATGATTGTTTGTTAGCTAAGTATTTTCAACCTGATCCAAAAGAACTGGAAAAAGCATTTAAGATTAAAAGTCGTAAAGCAAGAAAGGTTAATGATGGAACTTCAAAAAGTTCTGGAATAAAAAATAATAACATAACTTATTCAGGATCTTTTTATAATAGTGTTTATTGGGGTGAATAATGCAAATAGATAGATTGTTAGATTTATTGGACAAATGGAAATTATATATGAATTCTGATAATCATAAACTTGGATATCCAAAAAAATCTTTGGGGATTATATCTGGAGGAGAATCTAGTTATGATGTATTTGACGAGATGTACGATAGATCTGAAGCCGATAATGTAAAAACAGTAGATGCTGTTATTCATAGCTTGCCACAAGAGCAGCAACAAGCAATATATGCTAGATATTTAAAGACTAAGAAGCCTTTATATTATGAATTAAAATTACAATTAGCTATAGATAATCTATTAACCATTGTAGGAAGAAGGATTCCAGCTTGAGCATAGCAATTTATATGATATAATACACGGTGATGGGATAACTACGCCCATTGAAATCCTTTCTATAAAGCCTTGCATGTCTCCGCAGGGCTTTTTTATTTTGAAAAGTTTTCACCAAATTTGAAAAAATTGCCCCGATAAAAAGGGTTTAATGTCAGTTACTAAAAAGTGGGGGTTTATTGCACACTGTTTTGGATTGTAAAAATCCATAATCAAAAAAATGTTTAAATTTTTTTAAGCAATAAAAAAGCCTTAGAAAAAATTATTTAAATTTTTTGAGCAATAGGAAGCCTTAGATCAAAAAAATAAACTTTTTTGAGCTCTTATAAAGCTTCATAATGAATTATTTTGATTAAGCCAATATAACCCCCCTTTGAAATAAAAAAAATCGCTCTAAGGGCTTAAAAATAGCCTTTAAAGCGATTAATTGATTGTTTAATGTTTTTTATATGAAATAGCTTTGATGTTTGGATTCCAACAGTCCCGGCATGAGCCGCATTCATTATTATTTTGATATGCTTTGCATTCTTTACCTATTGGATTTATTGAATGTACATTAGAAGCCACAATATTATTGATATTTTGTAAACTTTTTGGAATTTTAACGGGTTTATCAATATAAAGGGCTGATAATCTTATTATAAGATTTTTTGGAATCTCATTTTTTAAAGCATATTCTTTAATAATTGCATATTCACGGGTAGGAAGCCAAAAGCTACAATTTGGAAGAGCTTCAGCAATTTTGCATATATTCTTAAAATGCTCTATTGACTGAATATCGCCTGAATCATGCCACCTAAAAAGCTTTTTGTTTTCTAATTGTTTGATCATAGCTTGAGCCCATAAAGGGTTATTTATAGCTTTTAAACGGATTTCTTGAGCGTTTAAAGTGTTATTCCAAACATATGAGCCATGAGCTGCATAGCATTTTGAGCATATAGAATCTTTTTTATTCTTTAATCTCATGCCCACTTTGCACGCTGATATAGGCAAACCATAACTATCACATGGCATTTTAGAAGTTATGGATAAAGAATGAGTTATTTCTTTTGCTTCTGTTTTATTTTTAAAAAAATGTATTTTTTGCATAAAAATCCTTTCTGATAATGGCTTAAATTAAGCCCTATAGCCCTCTAATATTAATAAAGGGCTATAAGATTAATCTAATGATTTAAAAGAAAATAAATCATAACTAAAAACATAAAAAGATAGATCGATTGTAAAAATAGAAGCTTTCTACGCTCTTTTTTCTTTTTAAGATTATAAATATCTTGCAAAATTTCTGGATTGATATCGCTTAAGTATTTATGAAAATTATCCATTGTTTATACCTTTCAAAAAGGGGGGTTATTTAATGGCTGATTTCTATCAGCTTTATCTATCATGGAAGAAACTACATAAAAAGCGGCTTCTTGATTTGGCAAAAAAAGAAACCGTTTATTTTTAAGATCATTGATTGATGCTATTGGATTGTTTTTGTCAATCATATCATTTATAAATGAGCATAATTCTGAATTGCTCATGGGTTTAATGGTATCGTTTTTTATATCGATAACATGTATTTGATTTTTTTCTGATTTTTTCATATTGATTCCTTTATAAAGTTATTAATTGTTTAAATTGCGCATTAAGCTTTTCGCATTCTTTTATATGAATATATTGATCATAAATCTTATAATATTGATCATAAAGCTTTTGAAGCTTCCTTTCTAATTCAGCTTTATATTCATTAGAATAAACATATCGATATTCATATAATTGGATTTCAATATCCCGGATTGGATTTTCTAAAAGATCAAGCTCTTTTTCAAGGCGTTTTTTTATATTTTTCATGATTAATCCCTTTTTAAATATTTTTGATAAAGATTATAAACCCCCAAATTATCAAAATCATGAAGAGGGATAAAAACATAATTTTTATCAGGCAAGTTATAAATTAAATAACCGTGAAGATTATTTTCTGTATCAAAAGCTTTTAGCAATTGTTTACGCATATTAAATCCTTTCAAATATTAATAAATAAGATCTTCTTCATTTAAAAAATTATAGAAGCCATATTGATCAAGCCCGCCTTTATATACCCGGCTTAATTCTTTTTGAAGCTCATCAATATCAATCAATTCAGCCCAATAGGATTGAAAAGCATCCAAAAAGATCTTTTTTACAAAAGAAGGCAAAGGCGGATGAAAATTAGAATTTAAATGAATGGATAAAGCTGAATAATTATCAAAGTTTAAATCTTTTAAATCTTCATAATGTACCATTTGAAACCCTTTCTATAGTTTAAATTTAATATTAAATAGCGGTATTAATGATAAAGCCAGTAAACATCCTATAGCTGAGCCAATAGCCAAAGGCATATTTAAAGCGAATAAACCGCCTAAAAAATCGCTTGTCATATTACCTATTCCAGCCCCTGCTATTGGCATCAAAGCCCCTAGTTTAAAGCGATTGGGTAGATATTTTTCAACTTCTATTCCAGTGAATGCCCCGGCTATCATGACACCATTATCTACAATGCCAAATATAATGAAATCGATCATGCTTTGCCCCTTTCACTGTAAACGGATTGAGCTTCTTCTAAAGTTTCATGATAACTACCGGAATAAAGCTCATATTCTTGATTGATAGCCATAAAGAATCGCCAAACTACAAAAGGCTCATGATCTTTAGAAAGCTTACATAAAACGATACCGTCTGATTTTGAATGATCTTTAAAATCATAGGTTATTAATTCAGCATCAAAAGGAATCTTATTGATAGCCTTTAATAGCATAGTCTTATGAATGTTTGGATCAAAGGCGCATAATGCCGCTTTAATTTCTTTTTCTGTTGGCTTCCTATCAATATAATCAATAATCAATATACGATTTAAGGAAGGCTGATTAATATCAGGGATAATTTCTACATGGGCATTTTTGCTTAAGTTTTTTCTTAAAGCTTGAATGCGTGAAGAAGCTTCTTGAGATGTATATAACATATAAAATCCTTTCAAAAGTTTTAAATAAAGTAAACGCATGTTTACACTATATAATTTTAATTAAATATTTAAAGAATGCAATAGATTAATAAAAAATAATTAAATCAGTTTAAAAAGATAATAAATCGTAGTTATAAAGAGAATTAAGAAAAATAATCAAGAAAAGATCAAGAATAGACAAAAAACAATCAAAAAAGCGTGAAATAACATAATTAAACATATGTTTATCATACATATGGAAGGTATTTATATACTAAGAATACCTCTAAAACGCACATAATCGCTTTCTATTGCATTTTTATCTTATTTAAGGGCTATGTATACCTATAGACATAAAAGCCTTTCATAGAGCTTTAAAATGCGTTTAATCATTTAATGGAATAACTAACATGAATATGGAAGATATTAATAATAATCAAGCTGAAGAAATAACAGCTCAAGAAGAAGAGCTCATCATTGAATCAGAATTAGATGAGAATGAGAATCATTCGCAAAAGGGTAGACCGCCACACCTTCCAAATGCCGATACCCGGAAACAGGTTTACGAATTATCATCAGTAGGAACTACATATGAAGATATCGCCAAAGTCATTGGTATATCTCATGATACATTAACAAAATATTATCGCCCAGAGCTAGATCGTGGTCGTATAGATGCAAATGCTATTATTGCAGGTACTTTATTTAAACAAGCACAAGAGGGTAACACTTCTGCAGCTATATTCTGGCTTAAGACTCGTGCACAATGGAAAGAAACACAGAAGCATGAACATGG
>Ga0070749_10003319_pt1 | contig 10769 bp, 14 predicted proteins | sample VirMetDEL_Nov_18_FD_75180 | JGI IMG/M metagenome (GOLD analysis project Ga0070749, IMG submission 75180) | Aqueous microbial communities from the Delaware River and Bay under freshwater to marine salinity gradient to study organic matter... | ecosystem: Environmental > Aquatic > Marine >...
GCAAAGCCCTCCCCTCAAGTAGTGTAAAGTGGTTATTAACCGCCCTGAGAGCCGTACATGCCAAGCGGGTCAGATACACCAAAGGAATACCTTTCCCTTGCTTTATAACGTACGTTACCCGTGTCGAAATCGCCGTCCATTGCCGTTTTCATCGGCGCACGAACGAAGTGCTTCAGACCATTCGGCACATCAGTCGTGAGGAACCACGCATCCGTGTCAGTGAGGTAGTGGTTGACAGCGTAGCCCTGCTGGATTGCCCCGTTGCTCTTGATAGCATTGAGATCATTCTCAGCAGTACCAACCCGCAGTTCCGTTTCCAGAATACGAGTTGCCTCAAACGTGAGGGCGGGCGGGATGATCAGCTTTTTGGGCCGAGCCGCAATCAACAGACCGCGTTCATCCGTCCATGCCGCGATACCAATGACGGCGTTCTCCAGAGCAAGCTCCGATAAATCCACATCGACAGCCGGGCGGTTAGCATTGCTGCCCCCGTTGAAGAGTGTATGTGAAGTCGCACAAAGAACGGCACCATCACCATAGGTGTAGTTGGTATCAAAGGCATTGTTAAGGATATTAGCACCCTTAACTTCCTTGGTGTTAGCCATGCCACGGGCAAGAGCCTTGGTATAGCGAGCCGACAGCGAGTCATACAGATTGTCTTCCACAGCTTCTTCAGTAATCGCAAAGCCATAGGCGACAGTTTCATGCGTATAACGGGCCGTGAACACTTCACCACCAGAATCATAGGCAATGCCCTGACCCTCGTCTTTTACTGGTGCCGTGCCAAATCCGGCGAGTTTAGTTTCTTCCTCAAAGGAGCGATCTGAAGTCTCAGTTTCAAAGATTTCAGTCCACTCCTGCGGGTATTTCTTGTATTCCAGACCAAACAGTGCGTTAAGGCCCGGAAGCAACTCTTTGAAGAGTTGGGCGCGAGATATAGCCATTTTCTATTCCTTCCTGACCTATTACGTACTTGCCACGCCAGTACCAGAACCACCAAGCCTAAGCGCATGCCCAAGAATGATAACTTCCAGATCGACGTAAGCAGTCATATCAACGTTGGTGGGATCATTAACAATGCCAACTACCCGAAGAGGGAGCGTATTGGCGGTGCTGTTTGAATCCTTATCAACGACGACAGCCGACATACCAGTGGTCGTGGAGCCTGTGTTGCTGATAATCGCAACGTTCGATCCAACCCAATAGTCCGTTACCGTGCCGGTAAGGTCCGTTTGGATCTGGAAAACAACGTCGGGGTCATCAACCACATAAGCCCAACCATCGGTTGCGGCAGTGGACGCAGGCCATGTATTACGGAAAACCTTGTAGCCAAGATTCGGATCCGTATATTCACATCCCATGAAGATACCGATAGGATCGGCATCCCACGCAGTCGTGGAGGCATCGCGGATGATTCCGGCACCTGCGTTGAATTCAACGGGATCGCCCTGCCACATTGCGGCAGCACCCGTCTTGATTTTATACCGAGAGAAACCCCCGGTATAGGGTTGTCCACCGATCTTGCGAATCGGCCTGAACCCATAAGGAGTCGCTGTTGCAGACATTTTCTATGGTTCCATTGTGTTGTGGGATCTACTGATCACCTCTGTTTGAATTACGAGTCTGCCGTTCCTTAAACATAGGCATACGGCGGTCACTTTCTCGCATAACGTTATTGTCCACTGCTTCGATTTGTTTAGCGTTCATATTGGCAAAATATTTACGACGAGCAGCGGCCTTTTCTTTACTAATTTTGCATAACAACAAGCCACCATGTTCAATCATACCCTTGAATTTGCTGTTTTTATCGACAAACTGCTGATATTCAGGGTGATCTGAAGCCTTACACGGTTCCCAACCTTCGCGTAGCCTAGCGCTCATGTTGGCATTATCACTTTGACCTCTTGCCGATACTCGAACCCAGCGGTAGACATACCCATCTTGCTGTTCAATTCTTGGCAATAGTCCAGAAGGTACAAAGGTGGCTTCTTCGCGCGACTCAGCGTCACGGTTTTCCAAGTCTCTAGGTGTACGATTGTCCTCAGTCATTATTCTGATCCTTTAACATCTGTTCAGCGTATTGCTTTGGAGTCACACCTAGCTTCTTTGCGAGAGCGACTTGAGAGGCAGTCAATGTTACTTTGCGCGGTGATTTACCACTTGCTCTAGTGGCCGGGGCTACCACGGAACGCCCACCGGAAGGCTGACTGGAACCATTATCCGGCTTAAACTTTTCAGGAAAACGCTTCCGAATTTCGGAGTCGATCCTTGCATAATAAACGGGGTCGTCGGGACTAACACCTTCACTCACCAATTTCTGATGAATACCAAGTGCAGTGCCGGTCATTTCCACATCTTTTCCAAACCAGCTATTCTTTTTCTGCCAGTTTTGGGCTTTCTCATCAACTTGTGGCTGCTGAGATTGCGGTGCATAGAATTGCGGTTCTTCTTGCGCTGGCATCTCCTGTGGAGTCCAGCTTTTAGTTTTATCAAGCTCAACATAAAGCTGAGTCAGACGGGTTTGGGCGTCTGCAATAAGATCTGCGTCACCCTCTTCATAGGCAGTTTTATAATCACGGCGAGCGCGTTCAATTTCAGCAGTAAGACGATGTTCGTTGGTGTTTTTCCAAACTGATTCACCTTGATGCACCAGCTTTTTCAACTGGTTGTTTTCTTGAATTACTCTTTTTGCTACATTAGCAGCTTCTTCAAGCTGTCTGGCAACTTGCTCTTTAGCCCGTCTTTCGGCATGATTCCGAGCAGTCATTTTAGAGATACGCTCTCTAACCTTTTCAGAATAGCTTTTTAGCTCTTCCTCATCAGGCTCTTCCGGGATTTCGGAGCTATACTCCTCCCCTTCAGCAACCGGAGCTACTGGTCGATCCTGATCTTCTTCTGGCGTATCATCTACAATATCAAGTTCAAAATCATCTTCATCATCAATGATTTCGTCTTCTTTTTGAGCAGCTTCAGCCATAATTAAATTCTTTCTATAATGCGAGGATCATCTACGGTGCATTCGACCTGATCATCGTTGATTACGCGGAATTCTGCTTCTCCTAATTTGAAGCGAGTGCCGGAATAAGAGCGGAACATCACCCAATCGCCAGCCTTGCAATAAGGCCCATTCGGGAATTTCTTTTCATCGGCGTAGGCATCAGGGCCTACTGAGATAACATTCCCAATGATTGAAGCGGTGTCTTCAAGCCTTCGATAGTCTTCTGGAAGGAAAACATTACCCTTCTTTTCTTCTACCTTGGCTGCGGCAACAAGCAGTTTATAGCCTGTTGGTTTTGGCAGTTTAGATGCGATATCTGCAATATCGGTTTTGTAAGACATAGTTCTCCCATGCGCATGATGTATGCGTTAAGTTACTGTGCGTCCCATGAACGTAATTGGCGGGCGATTAGATAGTGCTAAATCGCACGGGCTCGCCCGCCTAGGCCCAATGTGAGTGATTTGGGATAGAAATCCAACCGGCTCACTCTACTAGCCTCAAGAAGCGATAGTGCAGCCAATGAAGGGAAACAGCACTAACCTTCATCATTAGTATTACACACTATTGACAGTTTGTCAAGTGCCATAATGAATTATTTTGTCTTTTTTACCTTTTTTATTGATTTTTTACGCATTTTCTCCATCATTTTGTTCTCTTTATTGGAGCCTGTCATGTAATCCATTGCCATATCAGCAGTTGGATTCGGTCTAGGCTTTGGAATTATCTTCTTTTGTTTCATTTTATTCTCCTATTATGTTTATGTTTACCACTTAACTTTATCTGCCCAAAAAGCAGCAGACATTTTGCCCTTGGCGATGTTTTTACCATGGCGAGCTTTAAAGGATGCCCGCTTTTTCTTCATTTTTTCTGATTCTCCAGATTTTGGTTTACCCGCTGTAGAAGCCCCTTGTTCTCCAAAGCGAATAGTTTTAATCTTACTACCCTCTTTGGCCACAACAACATGAGATTTTTTAGGATGATCTGGCGTTCTTTTAGGTTTGTTGTAACCAGAAACACCAACTTTTTTTAGTCTAGAATCTTGCATTATTATACCACTATATACGTTATGTTATGATTATATATATAGTCAAAATAGCTATTATAGCTAAAATAGCTATTTTAACGTCCCACGGGTTACTCAACCTCGTCATCTTCATCTGTGATTTGAGACATTTGATTAATTGCTAACCTCATACCCCTGATCTGCCCCACTACAAAGCGATAATCATTGTCTCCAACCCTTCCTGTTGCAAGGTCTTCCTTTAGATTATCAACCATTTCCTGAATAGCGTCAATCGCATACTCAATTTCCCGAACCATTAGACCCTCTATTTCTGCTGGAAATTTCTGCTGCAGCTATATTACCAGCTATTTTAGCTAGATCTGTAGCTGTTTTTGATGCTTCCTTGTCCATTTGTTGATTGAGCTTCTTTTCTTCAACAGTCATCTGAATTCCAGTTTTAATGGTGTCAAGAGCAATCTTTTTATCGGCTGTGTCGGCTTTATCCTGCAATTCAAACCAATCTGTCTGCTGTTTATGCTGGAATTCACGTTCTTTAAGCTGCAATTCCCGAAGCTGAATCTGAACAATAGGATCTTTTGCTGTTTCTTCAGCCTGTTGCACTGCTTTTTCATTCTGGTGCCGGTAAAGAAGCCTATTAGCAGCATCAGCCACCAATCCAGCAAGCTTGTTTTCAATTTCCGGGGGCAAAGGCTCAGTCGGGGGAGGCAATTTAACTCCCATTTCCTTCTCTATTTGCTGCCTATATTGATAAGCCAGATGTTCAGCGACATGAGCTTCAATCGCACCTTGAACAATAGCTGCCTTGGGACTTTGACCCACCATTTCTGCGATTTGGGGGTCCATTGCAAACGAGATATGAGCTTGAATATGAGAAGTGTGATCTTGGTGTTGAAATACCTTAGTTGGGATACCAGTGATAAAGCCCATATTTTCAACAATCGGATCACGCGGTTGAATTTCTTCTTGCATCGGAACCAGAGATTCTGCATCTTTTACCTGTAAAGCTTCCAATCCCTTACGATGAAGGAGTGGCATGTTGTAAAGATCGGGTGAAGCGGTGGCCATCTGCATGACAGCCTGAAACTGAACTACCCTCTGTGCCATTGTAGATGAATTTGGATCGCTAACAGGCAGAATATCAACCTTGCCTTTTTTGAAATCTTCCTGCCGATTGAATTCCTGATCCTCATCCCATTCATATTGAGGAGGCATATCCGCAACGATCTTGGCAATAAGCTGTAATTCGGTCTTGAAGGCAGCATGTAAACGGGCATGAACCGCAGACATGATCTTCATGCTACGTTCCAGAAGAGCCAACGTGGTTCCAACAGGAGAATTGGCGCTCATTTCACCGATTTCCAGATCAGCGATAGAGGCTATCCTTCGACCTTCATCTACAATGGTCCCTAGAAGCTGATAGAGCGTTGGTGACGGCTCTTTTGTAGGGAGGGCATAGATTGCATCCCTAATGGTGCCGGACCCAACATCAACGTCCCTGAACTCTCCGGGGGCTAGAGGCTCATCTTCATTCTTGATTCTCAAGCCTCTTGTTTTAAATCCAGCGGTTAGGTTGGCCAGTGTACCGGCATCGACAAGTTGCCGCAGCACGGAAGTTGCTGATTTAGCCAATCCACCAATCATATGCACCAAACCAGTACCATAGAATCCCATACCGGGCATATACTGATAATGAGCAAAATGGATTCTCTTCTTGCGGGCTGGATCTGTTTCTAGCCAATTCCTGCGAATTGACAAAACCTGTTGAGAACTTTTTTCAATTGTGATGATATAAGGGAGAGCAATCTTTTCATCCTCACCAAAATCATAATCACAATGCATTTCAAGAATTGTGTGACGAGTGTCATGCTGAACGGTTGGGCGAGTGCCGGTGATCTTGTCATGGGCTTCGCTTGTGTCGTTGTATTCAGGTGTGGGCTCAGGGAGATCAATATCAGAATAGAAGCCAGAAGCCATAAGCTTATTGACTTCATTCTCAGAGCGCCTCATGCGGTGTGTGTAGCGCTCACATGATTTAAGGTCAGTTGCTCCATAGCTGATAACAAAATCCTCTGCAGGGACCATAAGGGCAACGGGACGGGGCTCCATTGGATCGGGATAGATCTTTCGGAAGCAGGAACCGGATAACGGGAGCCTGAATAGAAGCTGTTCAGTTTCACCCCTGTATTCCGGCATTCTTTCGGTGATGATAAAATTCATCTCCTCTTCCATGCGGGCAGCACGTTCTGTCTTTTCCTGTGCTTCTTTTCCTACAATCTTTGTGCGAACAGGTCCGGCTGCTGGAAACACTTCCATGATTGCCTGAGATTGGAACCTAACCACTGCTTCAGTGAGAAGGGGGTGAAACACACCACAAGCGCCCGGCCAAGGATCATTACGATCTTCAGCTTTCATTCCAAGATATTCTAGTCCATCAATATATGATTTTTCCCAATCCTGACGAGAAAGAAGATCTGCCTCAAACATTTCCAAACATTCAGAAGCAATTTCATTGAGTTCCTCTTCTGGCATAACATCAGCTAGATTGCCATCAAATGGAATACTGGCTAGATCCCCATATTCTTCATCTTCTTCATCCATATCATAAACATATGAATCTTCATCCTGAGCATCTGCCAACTCAATCTCTGTAGGCATACTTACATCAGGCTCTTCAGGTGTCTCTAGTGGAGCATCAAAAGCATTAGACATTAATAATAAACCTTTTTCCTATGCCTTACGGGGGCATCATCTACATCATCTGTGTGTAGCTGGAGGAATCCTCCTTGTCTGAATCTCAACATTGCCTGACTGACAGTGTCTACAAAGTCATCATGCTTACCAGCGGGAAAATCAGCACATTCAGTAATAACTTCGTCAGCCCATTTGGTAGTGGGAGCCCAAACCATTCCAGAGGAGAAAATATCAGCAATACTATTCACCCTGCTGATCTTGTCGTTTCCTCTAACTGGATTAAACTCCGATATGGGAATACCCATAGATCTTAATTCATATATAAGAGGTTTACCAGAGGCTCTACCTTCAATGATAAACACATCGGGTTCCCATTCCTTGTAATGATCCAGCATAGCCACCTTAAGGCCGGGAAAGGTGAGCTTATCCCGCCATGCATCAAGGAGAATGATATTAGGTTTTAAGGAACCAGTTTCTTCATCTGGATGATTAAATACACCCCATGTAGTTACAGCACTGTAATCTGATCGCTGTTTTGTCTCAAATGCGGTATCTGCAGAGCATAATATCAGATCACATTCAGGTGGCTTGTCTTTAGGCCATTCTTTCCACCACTCTTTTTTCAGAATAGCGCCCTGTTCTGAGGTGGGGTCTTGCTGATACTGAGCTTGCCATTTGCTAACTGGCAACTCAGATTTAAGTGTTTCTAGCTCTTTAAGGCTCCAATATTCAGGCCATAAAGCATTGCCGGAAGGCAGGATAGCGGGGAATTCAATCACTTCCCAATCATCTGATCCAGCTTTTGATGTAGCTGATTCAAGAATCTGTGCTGTAACATCCCGCTTACTCCACCGCGTCATAACAACAACAATAGCTGCATTTGGCTGTAGACGCTGTCTTGGACCGGACATATACCAATCGAATGTGGAATCATAAATTGCAGGATTTGATTCAGCCATAACAGCTTCCTGTTCAGAATTATGAGTAACTACATACCCCCTTCCAACAAGAAAAAGGCCATCTGGCCTAGCCACTGTTATACACTGTACGTCCGCTTCTACCCCACCGCCATAGGCTTCCCTAACGGAGAATGATCTACATCTCTTATCTGTCGGAGTATATGTGCGATCCCTCTTACGGGGAATCAACGCTGCATCTTTAAGCTTAAAATTAACTCGATAATCTGTTTTTCTAGATTGATGTCTTCTACGAGAATCGGTGTATTCACATATCTTAGCTTTAACCCCTAAACTGTGGAGCAACTCTCTGAATTGAATCACCAAAGTAAGGTTGGTATTTTGAAATGAACATTGTCCAGACTTAGTGACTGTGCCATCTGTATCCATCAAACCTTGCACCAAGGCCATTCTTTGTTCTACATTTCCAATCATATATTGTTCAGGTATGTGTTTATTATTTAACACACCCAGAGTTCTTAATTCCGCTCTTAGTCCCCTTACACCGAAAGAATATGAGTCTGCCAAAGAAGTTGTTTCATAATTATTATTTTCAAACTGACTACGCATAAAGGGCGCGTCATCAGGATGAGATGTCATTCGACCTAAAGAGGAAGTACCATCTCCCAGCCAAGCCCCTAAAACATAAGGAGGCACTAACAAATCTTGGTAAGGATACTCTACAGCGCTATGCCTAGGTAAACAGGGTTTTGACACCTTATCCCACGACATTAATTCCTTAGTTGTAGCCGTCTTGTTTTTAGAAGATAATTTTGTATCAGACCTATAAGACCATAAATGTGAGCCGTCACACTCTATCTGACAAAAATCATCTGTTTCGACCGTATAGGTCTTCCTTCCCTCCCACACGCGGGATTTAGCAATAACTTCAGTTGGTTTGCCATCCGGCCCAAAAACAAAATTACCGACCTCAATTTCATCAACCCTTTTAAAGCCTTCAGTTGTTGGCACTAATTGATGAACAGCAAGGGCGTGTGGATCATCAATGATTAGAAGATCAGCACCCTTACCAGTAACAGCGCCACCTACACCGATGGCGAAGTAATCACCCCCTTCCGATGTTGCCCATCTCCCGGCTGCTTTTGAATCGGACTTCAAATGCAGATCAGGAAATATGGATTTATAGGAATCGGTCTGGACAAGATCTCTCACCTTGCGACCAAACCCAACGGCAAGCTCTGCAGTGTGGGAACACTGGATTATCTTCTTTTTGGGGAACATGCCTAGGAAATATGCCGGAAGATGCACAGAGGCAAATTCCGACTTAGTGTGGCGGGGTGGCATGTTGATTATAAGCCGCTTGCAATCTCCAGATATAACTCTCTGGAATGCATCAGCCATTTCTTTATGGTGCCGACCTGAAATGAAATCAGGCCATACTACCTTAATGAATTCTAGGAAGCTTCTGCGGGATTTATCCCGGATCTCTAATTCAGAATACTGCTCAACCAGTTTCAGGAGTTCTTGCTGCTCCGGGATGGACAATGCTGATATGTCCGGGATTCCGTTTGGGAAGAGCAATAGTATCCTTTTCTATTATAAAGCTTTTTAGATTGAATTATCTTTATGGGTATTTTCTTAGCTGCGATTGCTATAGGGTTTCTCTTGATCTTACGCATATCATAGCTCAATATCCTATTGTATTATTACACACATATTGACTTGTGTCAAGTGGCTAATGATATTTTCTTGAATATGTCAAGCTGGTAATCCCATTTTAGCCAGAATTATATCTTTTTCCCTGACTATAGCTATAGAATCATTATCTTTCAGTCCTTGCAGGAAAATATCATATGCCTCCTTCTGACTGAAGGAGGTAGCCTTAGCGATATCAATAGTCCACCTAATGTCCTTTTTATCAATAAGCCATGTAGCTGATGTGGTGTCTAGGACATAATATCTCATTATGCATCAACCTCCGATATAAGCTGACCTGCAACCTTACAATTCTGCTTGATCAATCCCATCCTTCTCTCTGCATCCTCTATATCTCTAGCCCATATCTGGAATGTGAAATCAACATCCCCGTCCTGATAATCACAAACAAACTGATACCATAATTTACCATATATATCTCTATGGGGTTGTGTGTCATATTCATTCATTGTGCCGGATTCGGAAGAACCGGATGATTTACCAATCATTGTGCCGGAAGAGATGCGGGCTGTTAATGCATCTCTTTTTTCATTAATATCAATAATGTCAGCCATTCACTTAACTCCCATTCTAATTAAAACATATGCCGCTTCAGTTAAAAGGCGATAGCTATCTTCATTAGAATGCTCCTCTTCCATATCTTGAAGAATTATTGCAATAGCGGTGTTTCGATCAAAGGGGGATGCATATTCATGGTTTTTAAAAAAAGATGTTTTATGATATCTAGGATTTAATGATGATGTTTTATCCTCCGATCCTGCCCAATAAGGACCATTAAAAGAAGACTTATCGTTATTATCCCAGATATATCTTATATAGAATCTTCCTTCCGGCACATCTTTATCATCTATTCGATACATATTGGCACTCCTCTAGCCTACCAGATCACAATGGTCGATAAACCAGTGCAACAACATTCCAATGGGATAACCAACTTAGCTGGATATCTCAGTTTGGATGGAGGATCAAAGTGATTCGCGTGTTTGAGAATCTACATGTTTTCAAGGACTTGATCCGATTGCTCTTGAAACAGAGTTTTGATTTATCACATTTTTGGTCATTCGTCAACAGCCTTCACACCAAGTTTCCACAAAATGAGTTCATGCTTATTATATTATTATATGCCATATGCATATATAGGATTCCTTTCCTGCAAAAAACCCAAATCGACCATGTGGGGGTCAGCATATCGCCGGGAAAATAAATTGCAAGCGGTTTTTTTGGCTGCAGAAAGCCCTCAGAGCCCCGTGGACGGGTTTGTTTCCCCGGCACGGTCAGAAGGACCATATTGGAGCGGAAAGGGCTTAGGGGTGATTTATGGAGGTTTATGGGATTGTTTGAGTGGAATCACATGAATATATAAAAAGAATGCTTTCACACGCATTGGTTGGTACGCCCCATGTGGGGTGCAACCGCCTATGAC
>Ga0070749_10003320_pt1 | contig 10768 bp, 18 predicted proteins | sample VirMetDEL_Nov_18_FD_75180 | JGI IMG/M metagenome (GOLD analysis project Ga0070749, IMG submission 75180) | Aqueous microbial communities from the Delaware River and Bay under freshwater to marine salinity gradient to study organic matter... | ecosystem: Environmental > Aquatic > Marine >...
CATTATACATTCAAGCTGGTTCAACTACGGTTGCTACAATATCAAACGCAGGTGCAGCCTCGTTCTCATCACTTGCAGGCACAGGCACACGTATGGTGGTTGCGGATGCAAGTGGTGTTTTGAGTACTCAAGCAATCCCCGGTGGGGGAACAGGTAGTCCCGGTGGTTCAAATGGTCAGGTGCAGTTTAACGATAGCGGAACATTTGGAGGTGATTCCAATTTTAACTGGGATAATACAAATAAACGGTTGGGTATTGGAACTGCAAATCCTAGAGTTAAAACTGAAATCACTGGTAATTTAGCTGTTCCAACTGCATTAAGCATTAACACCGCAGCTGGCAATTTACTATTATCAGATGATGGGAATATTGGAATGGTACTTGGTCTTTATGATGCAAGTGCCTCATATGCAAGTTATATTCAGGCAAGAAATAATGCTGGTACAAACAATATTGCTTATAATTTATTTCTTAATCCTTTAGGCGGTAACATTCTTTTAGGCACAACGAATGATTCGGGGGAGTTGTTGCAAGTAAATGGAAGTTCAAGGCTTATTGATGATGTTACTACTTTTGGAGCAAACGGGATTACGCTTTTATGGTCAGGGAATACAATAAATGACCAAAGGCAAGGTAGGATAAGACCTATTTCTACTCCTTCACCATTTCCGTATGCAGGGGGTTTGGCTTTTGATTATTATAGTTATAGTGGAACTGCTTATCAGTATTATGAGGGATTAAGGTTAGATGGTAGAGGTAATGTTGGTATAAATACTAATGCACCTGAAGTAAAACTTCATGTTCAAGGTACAGGTGACCTTTTTATCATTGGGGAAACAGGGGCAACTGCTAAACAATCAATATTCTCACAAATAACAACTGGTAGTGGGTATCTACAAATACAATCCGTACATCAAAACACGGATTTTACACCAATATCGTTGAACCCATCAGGCGGAAATGTCTTGGTTGGAACAACTACCAATTCGGGGGAGCGGCTTGTAATTTCGGGTACAAGTAAGTTTACGGGTAATGCCACGTTTAGTAATATTATTACATTTAATAGTATTGGGAGTACTTCAATAGGATGGGGAGGTAATACTTCTGCTGCTGCTGCATATCCTTTAATTTATTCTGATAATAGTTATTTAGCAATAAACTCTAAATCTGGAAGCAGTCTTTATTTAAACTTTGATAATACAAATGCTTCAAGTTTAGTTGATTTCTTTGCTGGTAAAGCAACAATAAATAAAGATGGTGTAGCCACATTTTCATCACTCGCAGGGGCAGGCACAAGAATGGTGGTTGCGGATGCAAGTGGGGTGTTGAGTACACAGGCGATAAGCGGGGGCGGTACAGTAACATCGGTAGGACTTACTTCATCCACTACTGGGGTGACAATCACAGGCTCACCAGTAACAACAAGTGGAAACCTAAACTTTGAAATCGCAACTGCAAGTGGTAGCACAACAGGATTGCTTACTTCAACAGATTGGACAACATTCAACTCAAAGCAAGGAGCAATAACATTAACTACAAATAACACAAGCGGGGCAGCTACACTTGTAGGCACAACGCTAAATATACCTATTTATGAGACACCTCCTGTCGGTTCACTCGGCTACGTTCAATTTGTAGGCAACGATGGCTTTGATAGCGACTCAAACTTCTTTTGGGACAATACAAATAAAAGACTCGGACTTGGCACAACATCACCTTCATATCGTTTAGATGTAACAGGTCAAATTCGTGCAACACTTGGAATTACGGAAACACGTATAGACCCACGCTCAATTACCACTACATCTACTACAACACTAACGCCTGACGTTAGTACTGATGATTTCTTCACGGTAACGGCACAAGCAGCGACAATAACATTGGCGAATCCTAATGGAACTCCCGTTGATGGGCAAAAGATAATTGTACGCATAAAAGATAATGGTACTGCACGTTCAATAAACTATGGCACACAATATCGTGCATCAAGCGATTTGGCTTTGCCTACAACTACAACGGTTAGTAAGACAATTTATTTAGGATTTGTATACAATACCGCAGATACCAAATGGGATTTATTAGCAATACTTGATAACTTCTAAACTATGGCAATAACATTTTTTGGAGTTTCTTCAGTACCTACGGATAATGGTTCAAATAATACAACCGCAACCACTATCACACCTCCATCAAGTATGAGTTTAGGTGATTTGGTTGTAGTTCATTGCACTCAAAGAGGTACTGCAACATGGAGTGTTGGTGTTACTGGTGGTCAAACGTGGAATAGTTTGGGGGCAAACAATGCTACCACAAACGTAAACGAAGAAACGTTTTGGGCGAGATATAATGGCACTTGGGGAGCAAACCCAAGATTTGATTCAACCGCTGGAACAAATACAACAGTCGTTATGGTTGTATTTCGACCAACCGACAATACTTATTTTTGGGGTGCAAATAACATTGCAGATAATAATGTATCTGGTATAACTACAATAGGTATAAGTGGTGTAACAACAATAAATCCAAGCACTATAACATTAGCAATATGGAGTAGTACTGATGATAATACATGGGGAACATTAAATGGTAGTGGATGGAGCAAAACTGGTTTAGATGCACAATATAGGAATTTGTCAGGGCAGGATTCATCGTCTACATTTGCATATTATATTGCTACGTCAATCGTATCTGTTCCATCTGTGACACAAACGCAGTTGACATTAGGAGCGGATGCTACGGCAACACGAAGAATAACTTTTTATGAATATATACCATCATCTGTAAAATCAACATTTTTCGCATTCTTTAATTAATAAAAACAATAAACAATGGCACAAATTCAAGCAGTATCTATCTGGAAAGACGGAGTAGAAAAAACAGCAGAGGTTTTTAATCTTCGCATTGTTATGGATGACATGGCTACGTCATGTACATTTTATTACGAAATGAAAGAAGCAGACCAAGTAACACCAGAAGATGTTACCATACAAGGTCAAGTATTGGCTGTCGGCAATAGTTCTATGGGTGGTGATGATTACACCAATTGGGATGGTTCAAACTCCGCAGCATATACTTTTGTTGCAGGTAAGTTGAACATCACTTTAGTATGAGGTATTTAGCTATCATATTATTAATGTTATCATGCACAAAGGAGTCTCCAAATAAAGTGGATGTGGCTTGTGTTGAACTTGATGGAAAAAGAGTAGGTAAAGGAAAGCCGACTCCCATTGAGGTCTCACCTGCCACATTCTCCATTTTATTTGATATAGATGGGCATTACGTAAATGACCCGTCATGGAATAGTGGAGTGCCATTTTATGCCGAGCCGAGCGGGGTATTTGATACATTAAACACCTTTAAACTCGTAAGGGAAAAGTTTAAGTTCTTTAACATATCCCTAACTACAAATGAAAGCGAGTGGATGAAGTTTACCTATAAGGCGAGGTGTATTATAACAACAAGCGATTTTTATCCAAATGTTGCGGGTGTGGCTTATACAAATAGTCTTAAAAACGGGACAGACTTTTTCGTTTTTAGCGATCGTCTGTACTACGATGTCGGTCGAATCGGCTATTGCATAGCACATGAAAGCGGTCATTCAATTGGTTTAAGTCATCAGGCTTTGTGGGATGCGAACTGCAATCTTTTAAGTTCGTACAATAGCGGAAGCAATGGTATTGCTCCAATAATGGGTAATGCGGTCGGTAAAAATGGCCTTTGGTGGATTGGGGCAACTCCTTACGGGTGCAAGGATATACAAAATGATAGTCTAAAAATGGTATCATATTTAAAATAAATTTCTTAATTTAGCAAAAAACAATTATTATGAACTTGACAGAACTTAAAGCACAGGCTTACGATTTACTCGCTCAGATTGAGTACTTGCAAAAGCAATTACAGGAAACCAACCAAAAGATTGGTCAAGCAATGCAAGATCAGTCAGAGGAGAAAAATGAGGATTAAAATGATACATAATGGGGTTGATTCAAGGAGCATAGGTATGTGCCTATTGTCTATTGTTTTAGACATTAACGCACAATTAACAATGAGTGAAGCATCTACTATACTTGCGGCACTTGCCGCACTCACTACTATCACTTACAACGCAGTGAGGATATGGAGGGAGACAAAAAGAAAGTAAAGTTTGGATGGCGTAGGTTCTTTGAACCAACCCCAAAGCGTGTTAAAGTTTTAGGCAATTCAATGGCTGCCAGTAGCCTTTTCGTGGCATCCCTAGCAATGATGGGAAATTTCGAAAAGATCGCTATTGGCATCGCTATTTTAGGAGCAATGGGTAAATTTATCTCCCAATTCTTTAGCGATGAAGGTGAACAAAGCGACAATTGACCTTATTAAGAATTTTGAAGGGTTAAGGTTAGAAAGCTATTTATGCTCGGCAAAAGTGCCTACAATTGGTTACGGCAATACTTTTTACGAAGATGGTAAAAAGGTAGAATTAGGGCAAAAGATCACAAAGAAAAGAGCCGAAGAACTACTTGATTTCATGGTTTTGCAATTCGCAAATCAAGTAGACAAGCATATAAAAGTACCATTATCAGATAATAAATTTGGTGCTTTGGTAAGTTTTGCGTATAATGTGGGAGTAAATGCACTCGCAAAAAGCACACTACTAAAGAAAGTTAATACAAACCCAAACGATCCATCCATCAAGATGGAATTTTTGCGTTGGAACAAGGCGGGTGGTAAGATACTCGCAGGGCTTACAAAACGCAGAGAAGCAGAAGCGAAATTATATTTTACATGAGATATTTAGCACTAACCCTTACAACTCTAACATTTTTTATTGGTTGCATGAGCGAAAAGAAAGTGCAACGCTACGTTAGAGAAAATGTTGAAGTAGCCGAGAACATTACCAACGAATTTATTAGGCTTAACAAAGTTAAAGGCGCACAGATTTGCCTTGATGTATTCCCGCCAGAGATAATATCACATGATACTATCGTTGTTTATAGGGATAGTATAGAGGTAAATAAGGTTGTAGATACGCTATACCAATGGTTTACGGACAATCATGTTATTGATAAAGTTTCAATAAAAAGCGTATTAAAGCCTTTTTGGCAAGAGAAAATAGTTACCAAAATGGTAACCGATACGAGGTACAAGACTTTGTACGAGGCAAAGATTAAGGATTACGAGAAATTGCAAGACAAGTTTTACAAGATTAGAAAGGGACTGATTTTGACCTGGGCATGGATTATTTTGATATGCGTAGGTTTTTACTTATATCGCCGTAAATGAATAAGACGGATTTATTAAGGGAATATAGGGCAAAGTATGGTTGGGAGATGCCTAACCTAAAGTTGGCAAGAATTATATTAAAAGAAAACCCATTAATTTTTAATACTATTGACCACATTCGCACCTCACTAATTAAAATTGAGGGGAAGGCAAGGTCGAAAAGATCAAATATTATAACAACCAAACAAATGCCAAACAGAGTCTTAAACCCTTACAAATTACCCGATTCACATAAGGAGGATCGTGAGCCTTTAAAGTTGCCTACTTCGTGCAATAATATTCTTATAATATCAGACTTACACATCCCATACCACGATATTGAGGCCGTTACGGTGGCTTTGGATTATGGGGTAAAGGAGAAAGTCAACACAATTTTTATTAATGGCGATTTAATCGATTTCCATGGCCTTTCTCGCTTTGAAAAAGACCCAAGAAAGCGAAGTGTTAAGGAGGAATTTGAGGCCGCTAAATCGTTTCTAATTAGCTTACGTGAGGCATTCCCAACGCAGAGCATTTATTGGCTAAAGGGCAACCATTGTATTCGATATGAAAAGTGGCTAATGACAAAGGTGTACGAAGTTTTTGATGACGAATATTACCATTTAGAGCAAAGATTGGCTCTAAACGAGCAAAAAATAGTGATGATAGATGATAAGGTGCTTGTGAAGGCGGGGAAACTTGCAATAACGCATGGGCATCATATTATGAGAGGGTTTTTTGCACCTGTGAATAGTGCGAGAGGGGCATGGATGAAGTCTAAACAAAGTGTAATAATAGGCCACGTGCATAAGGTAAGTAACCACGTAGAAGTAAACCTAGATGGGGATAGTTATGGGTGTTGGAGTACTGGCTCCCTATGTGAACTAAAACCCGACTATTCGCCTTTAGCAAGTAACTATCAGCATGGGTTTGCTCATGTTGTGATAGATAAAAATGGTCATTTCACAGTCAAAAATCACCACATCATCAATGGGAAAATCCATTAAACGCATACGAGTTAAGTACCGAAAGTTAGGGAAGCACAAGGCTTGGGGATTAGCCAATAGTGAAGGATTTATTGAAATTGATGCAAGTTTAAAAGGTAAAAAGCATCTTGAGATTTTATTGCATGAGTGTTGCCATCTATTATGGCCAGAGGAAGATGAAGATGAGATTGTACGCAAAAGCGTGATCCTTACCAATACCCTTTGGCATGAGAAATATCGCAAAATAGATGATGCAAATCATTTGCCATTACAAGACGGGTCACTTTAATATTTCTTTTTATAAAATAAATTTGGTAATATGATTTTGTCATATTACTTTTGGTGTATTAATAACTTTTAAAAACAAATTATGGACTTACTAATTAAAGAAGAATTAAAGAAAGAACGAGAATCAAAAGGCTTGTCGCGAGAGCGATTGGCTGCTATGAGTGGCCTTACATCTCAAACTATTTACAGAGCAGAGACCACAGGCAAAATTACGTTTGACAACTATTTAAGAATACTAAACGCACTGAAAAGCCATGTTAGCACCACTAGTAATAATAGCAATATTTCTACTCTTAGTAATAGTCTCTAACCAACCTAAAGTAGAACCAAAACTAAAACTTAAACGAGAGCATTCCAATAATCGCTTTCTTGTACCAAAAGAGTTTTGGGAAGATTCAAATCGCCTTGAGATTTGGATTTATGAAATGCAACTTAAAGATACGGAGAAAGTCCGTTTTAGAATCCAACAATTCTGCGATAAGTACGAGCAAATAAGCGAACACAAAACATTTAACATACGTGTTGCTACGATGCTCGAAAATTACAAACGTAGGCATCATTATTTATTAAACCATAAAAATTAAACAAAATGGGACTAAATCAAAGTCAGTCAAAGGGAGTTTTTTTGTCAATCTCCAATGGGAAACTTGTACAACAAGTCAAAGAAAAAACAGACAAAACCGTTACACGCACCAATAAAGTTGGGCGTGAAGTACACGAGTTATTTTATGACACTTTAACTGGTTTTCTTGTAGATGTTAAAACAAAGGAATCCGAGTACGGTAAGTTTTGGGTATTTGTATTTAAAGATAGTGATACGTATTTTAACGTAGAGACTAACTACTCAAGTGGCTATGCGGTAAGTTTCCTCAAAGCCTTACCCAATGCAGATTTAACTAATGTTATAACAATCGCTCCAAAGCTAATTATTGATGGAGATAAGAAAAATAGCGTCTTATTTATAAATCAAGACGGCAAAGGCTTAAAGCATTTTTGGACAAAGGACAACCCAGGTGAGTTGCCACAACTTAAAAAGATTAAAGTTAAAGGCAAAGACACATGGGATGATTCAGATCGCCTTGCTTATTTGGAGGAATATGTTAAAAGTAATATATTAGCAAAGATTAAACCCGTTCTCTCAGATGTTACCGAGAACGAGGATGCCCCATTTTAGGTGGTTTGTAGTACGAGGGCGAGGCAGGTGCCTCCCCTCATTTTTTCTAAACTTTAAATACTAAACAATGCAGCAAATAGCAAAACCCATACATGACATGGATAAAGAGTTTATTCAATTATATGGAGAAAAAGAATCAATTGAAAAAATTGATTTAATTATATCTAAATTATCTGTACATAAAGACGACCCTGCTGTACTACGAGATATTGATTCATTTAAAATATTAAGGCAAAAAATAACAAACTTAATTTTAAATACTAAACCATGAATACTTTTCAACTTACAAAAGACAGAATTGAATTTACTGACAACAGATTTTATCTCGCACCAAATGGAGATTACGTTCCAAGTGTTACAACAATTTTAGAGGCTTATCCAAAAGATGCATCTTATTTCAAATGGCTTAAAGATGTAGGTAGCGATGCCGACTCTATTCGTGATGAGGCAGGGAGGCGTGGATCAATTGTTCACGAACTTACGGAAAGATACGATACAGGTGAGGAAGTATCTTTACTCAATGATTTTGGTAAACCTACATTTAAGATGCTTGAATGGAGTATGTTTGAGCGTTACGTTGATTATTCGGAGCGATACAAAAGCGACATCATTTTAATGGAAAGCCATTACGTTTCAAGTAAACTTGGATATGCAGGGACACTTGATCGCGTGATTGAATTCAAAGGGGAAAGGCTACTTGTTGACATCAAGACAAGCAATAGCATTTACCCATCTTATTGGTTGCAATTATCGGCATATAAAGAGTTGTTAAAGGAAAACAAAGTGGATGTAGATCGTGTAGCTATCTTATGGCTAAACGCAAAGACTCGCACACTTGGGAAAAATGACATGGTGCAAGGCATTGGATGGCAAATGGTGTTTAGAGATGCTAAAGACACCAAAAAAGACCTTGAGAACTTTAAAGCGACTCATAAACTTTGGAAAAGTTTAAACGAGGATGTAAAGCCTCGCAATATTTCATACCAATTAAAACATAAAAAGCCATGATAGATTTCATAACCATAGATAACATTGATCCTATTATATATCGCGTGGCACGTAAGATGAAAGAAAGAAGTCAAGCAGGGATGCAGAAATATGGTGTTACCATGATGCGACAAGATGTGACAACTTTACAATGGATCAACCACGCGCAGGAAGAAGCAATGGATTTTATTATTTACCTCGAAAGACTAAAACATGACTATGAAGAAATGCTCAAAATGCAAGTTGATAAAAGATCGGAATGAATTTCCGAAGGATTTTGACATGGTTGATAATCTTAATTCATGGTGCAAGGATTGCGAGAAGAAATATAGACTAAAAAGAGAGGAAGAGAAAAAGTTTTATAGACAATTTAATATACTTTAATGACTGAATTACGCGACTATCAAAATGAACTCTCGGATAAAGGAGTTGAATTACTTAAACGCTATAAGATTTGTTATTTGGCAATGGAGGTGAGAACAGGCAAGACTTTGACTGCTTTGGCTACTGCTTATAAATTTGGAGCGCAAAATGTGTTATTCATCACAAAGAAAAAAGCGATTGATGATATTATTCAACAAGCCTTGGACATGGGTTACGAACTTAATGTTTTTGTTACTAACTACGAGTCTCTCCACAATATATCTCATCGCTTTGATCTTATTATATGTGATGAATCTCATGGTTTGGGTGCCTTTCCTACTCCTTCTAAACGTGCTAAGGAAGTTAAAAGGATTGCTGCTTATACTCCGATCATATTTTTGAGCGGTACGCCTACCCCTGAGTCATATTCCCAAATCTACCACCAGTTATGGGTTAGTAGCTACTCTCCATTTGCCCACTATAAGAATTTTTACGCATGGGCGAAGGATTTTGTGAACCTACGCAAGAAATATATATTTAATCGTGCGATTAATGACTATACAGATGCGGATAAAAATTTGATTGATGAAGGTTGTAAGCACTTATTCCTTACTTTTACACAAATGGAGGCAGGTTTTACACAAATGATCAACGAGAACATATACTACGTTAAAATGGATGATAAGACTTACAAATTCGCAGATCGTTTGCGTATCGACAAAGTAATTACAAACGCCAAAGGTGAGGTTGTAATGGCCGATACTGCCGTTAAGCTAATGAATAAGCTACACCAAATTTATAGTGGTAGCGTTATTGTAGACGAGCCAAATAGAGAGGGTAGAGTGATTGATTACACAAAGGCGCAATTTATAAAAGAGAAATTTGCAGGGCAGCGTATAGCTATATTTTATAAGTTTCTTGCGGAGTTAGTCATTTTAATGGAGACTTTTGAGAGTGAAGAAATAACCTTTGACGCAGCCATATTTCAAGGTGGTAGATGTAGAGTATTTTTAACACAAATGGTGAGTGGGCGTGAGGGTCTTAATTTAAGTAATGCGGATGCACTTGTGATGTATAATATTGACTTTAGTGCTACCACTTATTGGCAATCACGTGCGAGAATTCAAACAAAAGATCGTGATAAAGAGGCGCAGCTTTATTGGATATTTAGTTATAACGGAATTGAGGATAAGATTTATAAGGCGGTGTGCGAGAAGAAGGATTTTACATTGGCTCACTTTAAACAATACTATTTATGAATTTCCGCACTAAACAATTTGACTACGAAGTAGAGTATTTTAACTATCATTTGCAATTGCCACAAGATGTAGAAGTGGATTATTGGAGAGACAAGCAAGATTGCTATATTGATTGGAATGTGGACTTTGGCAATAGCACACAGTATTTGCTTATAGAAGAAGCCGAAGTGGATAGGGTTTACATGAAGCTTTATTATTGCATTGATTTAGACGATTTAGGAGGCGATCAGATCATTAAGCTATGCTTTAACCACGAAGGCGAGGTATTGGATCGTTTGCAAAAGATTGAAGGGTATATTATCATTGATACATTGGTACAAAAGGATTGGAGAATAAGAATGGATTTAGAGTATAGAAATAGACTCCAACCACGAGAAGTATTTGTTAATTTAATGGATAGAGAAATTGTAATAATATGAAAATACTTATAGCTTGTGAGGAAAGCCAAATTATGTGCAAGGCTTTTAGAGAAA
>Ga0070749_10003323_pt1 | contig 10767 bp, 26 predicted proteins | sample VirMetDEL_Nov_18_FD_75180 | JGI IMG/M metagenome (GOLD analysis project Ga0070749, IMG submission 75180) | Aqueous microbial communities from the Delaware River and Bay under freshwater to marine salinity gradient to study organic matter... | ecosystem: Environmental > Aquatic > Marine >...
AGACGTCGAAACCCGCGACCCAGACATCAAGTCCAACGGTCCTGGCTGGCCAACCGGCAACGGTGAGGTGGTGGGCTACGCCATTGCGGTCCCCGGCTGGAAAGGCTACTTCCCTGTGGGTCACCTTGGTGGTGGCAACATGGACAAGCGCCAGATCAACAAATACTTACAGAAAATATTTAACACACCCGCAGACAAAATCATGCACAACGCCCAGTACGATTTGGGCTGGATCAAGTCGATGGGCTTTGAGGTCAAAGGTCGTATCATCGACACCATGCTGACTGCCTCACTCCTGGACGAGAACCGGTTTAGCTACAGCCTCAATGCACTGTGCTATGACTACCTCAACAAAACCAAGTCAGAGAAGGTGCTGACTCAGGCTGCTGTGGAGTTTGGTCTCGATCCAAAGGGTGAGATGTGGAAGCTGCCTAGCCAGTTCGTGGGCCCATACGCAGAGGTCGATGCGGAGATCACCCTGGAGCTGTGGAACCACTTCAAGACCATGCTCAATAAAGAAGAGCTGTGGCAAATCTGGGAGCTAGAAACCGCGCTGCTGCCGTGCCTTGTAGACATGACTATGAAAGGCATTCGGTTTGACGTTGACCGCGCTGAACGGACCAAACAGGAGCTGCTAAAGCGTGAGAAAGCCATGCGTAAACGCATTAAAGAGATCGCCGGGTCCGACGTAGAAATATGGGCCGCGGCCTCTATATCTAAAGCCTTCGACAAGGTAGGGCTCTCCTACCCGCGCACAGAGAAGGGCTCACCCAGTTTCACCAAAGCGTTCCTGAACGACCACGACCACGAGCTGGCACAGTGCATTGTCAAAGCCCGTAACCTGAACAAGACCCAGGGCGGCTTTATCGATGGGCTGCTCAAGCATGTGAAAAAGGATGGGCGCGTACACAGTCACATCAACCAAGTGCGCTCAGACGACGGTGGCACCGTCTCAGGCCGTATTTCAATGAACAACCCCAATATGCAACAAATCCCGGCCCGCGACCCAGAGCTTGGTCCAATGATCCGGCAGTTGTTTCTCCCAGAAGAAGGGGAGCAGTGGGCGGCTATAGATTTCTCGCAGCAGGAACCACGCATACTGACCCATTACGCCAAGGTGTTTGGGGAATACCGCAAGATGCCTATGGAAGGCGTCGAGGAGTTTGTCAAAGGCTATACGGAAGACCCAGACATGGACTTCCACACGATGGTGGCAGAGATGGCTGACATCCCACGCAAACAGGCAAAGGTGATCAACCTCGCCATGATGTATGGCATGGGTGCAGGCAAACTGGCTGACCAACTAGGGATCGACCTGGACGAGGCAAAGGCGCTCACTAAGGTCTACCACGCCAGGGTTCCGTTTGTTAAGAACCTGACCCAAGGGGTGCAGAAGCACGTCGAAAGCGCCAAGTCCAGTGGCACCATACGCAGTTTGCAAGGCCGTAAATGTCGCTTTGAGTTATGGGAGCCCGACACGTTTGAGATGAGCAAGGCTATGCCCTACGAAGAGGCAGTCAACCACTACGGCCCAACAACCCGGCTCAAAAGGGCCTATACCTGGAAGGCGGTCAACCGGTTGATCCAGGCATCTGCCGCGGACATGACCAAAAAAGCTATGGTGGACATTTACGAGTCAGGGACCACGCCCCTGCTACAGGTGCATGACGAGCTGGCTTTTAGCGTGGAGTCTAGCGAGCAAGCCAAGCAGTTGGCTGAGATGATGGAGAACGCCCTACCGCTCGCGGTTCCAAGCAAGTGCGATATAGAAATTGGACCGAATTGGGGTGAATTTTCTGAAGTTAAGCGGTAAAATATACAACATTCTTATACAGGAGAGTGAAAGTGGACACAAACAAATGGAAATCCGTGCTGTTGCCACGTGAGGTCTATGATCAGCTATTTGTGGTATCGAAGGTGGAGGGCCGCACATTGTCCGGGCAGCTCCGAATAATCTTCGAGTCCTGGATTGCAGAAAACTTGAGCCAGGCAGACCGTGAGTACCTAAGTGGCCAGGTCGAGCAGAAGCGGATCGACGAAGGTCGCCCACGGCCCGAATTCAGAGCATGAGGTTTACTGTTGAGTTTGATTCCCTGGAAGAAATCCAGGAGCTAGAGTCAAAGCTCGCCAAACTAGATGATTTGATAGACGCTGTGGAAGACCTTCGACAGCTTAATGAAGAACTTCGGAGAATGGTGGTAGATCAACTGCAAAGTAAGCTTGCAGAAGAGGATTATCCACAAGAATAGTTTCAAAGCACTGAGGGCAGATAAGCAACGCTATATCTGCCTTTTTGCCTTCAGTGTGGTATTCCACCTCAACACTGAATTCGTCGGTGCAGCGGCTGCACTCAAATGTTTTAACTTCGGACACGACGGTCTCGGTATACCCAATCCCTAACCGTATCAACGGGTACTTGGTACGCATTGGCTATCCATTTAATGCTTCGCTTCTCTTCATTGCGAGCATGGCGCACAGCCTGAACGGTGTCAAAGTCGTATTTCTTCTCAGCCATTGTCAGTCTCCAAATCGGCTAGTATCGGTCTTCGGCCATTTCTCGCTCTCGCCAATACCCTGCATTGTCGAGTTGTTGGTAAGCTTGCGAGCCATAGGCCGGATCAATTTCGTAAAAGTTAGCTTCAAAGTCGGATTGGGATACACCCTTCAGCTTGTATGTTTCACAAACGTCCTGGCATTCCTGGTCGTCAGACCAACACTTTGAGGAGGCCCATTGTCTACCGTCAGGTGACATGGCCACCACAAAATATCGTATGTCTGTCTGCGGCTCTCCGCACTCGACATCAAAGCCCGCTTGATACAGTTCGTCTCTTGTTCCAAATATTAAGTTTTTCATTTATTCGATTATACAAGAGTTTTTTGTGTAAAACAATTTGACTATGCATTTTTATGTGCATATTATGTGTACCTCTACATAGGAGGGCACATGTCATACAAGCACAACCTAACGCTCACCACAGAGCAACTGAATCTAATCCTGCGATTCGCACAGAGCGCAGCCAGAGACCTGGACTACGACCTTGAAAATCAAAACCTCTCTGAACCCACGGCATACGCCACGTCCAGAGCGCGAGACGTTATTCAAGCCTTATTAAATGAATGTAAACAAACCCTGGAGGACCCTAGCAATGCAGAATATACCTGATAACCCTTTGCGCGTAGGCGACGAGGACTACGGGACGTCTACCCCACGTTACGAAATCGACGAGGACCGAGCCTACGAGGATCACTGCCTCGAACTTATGGCGCAAGATCGACGCAAGATTGCCGAAATATTAAAGGAACACATATTTTCCACAGAAGATCTTCTCAACAAGCTGACCGATTACGCTTGGGAAGTCAGGAGGCATCCAGACCGATGAGCCGAGACATAAAATTCGAAAAATTCATGAAAGACGGGAAGGCTATTAAACATGCAGTTATGGAGATTCTTAAAAAAGATTTTGCAGAGGTTGAGTCCGGCACCGTCCTGGCAGCGTTATTGCATGTGACCGGAGCACTAGCCGAGGAAGTCGAGCTGCCGCAAGTCATCTGGCAGCAAATGACCTCGTCAATGGGCAGCGACCTCCCAGACATCACCGAAGAAGATAAGAGGAGGTTGCACTGATGCATATATTAGACGAAGAGTTAGAGCTGATCGCTGACTTGGCCTATAGCGCATCAATGGACTGTGACTGCGCGATAGAAAATTTAGAAGACCGTGAAACAGCGCGATGGGTCTTACAGGGTCACAGCGAAAAATGTTTGGCGCTTGTGGAAAAAATGAACACTGAACGAACCAAAAGACTGCAGGCTAAGAAAAATGTCAAAACAAGAAAAGGTGTTTGATATAGTGGATTCTGTCGAAGACTCCATCATGTCCGTTTTTTATCAACAACATTGCGATATTCCTTTAAATTACCTGATGGTTGCTTGCGAACGGCTCGCGGCCCGCATGGCTTCTGACATAGGCGTCAATCCTTCCGATTACGTCAAATGTTCTGAGCAAATGATCAAACAAGTTCAACGAGAAAAGAAAGAAAATTCGGATGAAGCTTTTTCTGAGCATTAAAAAGAAGTGCAATCCCGTTGAGTGTTTACATTGTGGCGTAAGTTTTGTTCCTAAAAAACCTGATCACAAAGTATGCACCCATGATTGCCGTCAAGCGTGGCGAAAAAAGAAAAGGTACGAAGACCGAGTAACAAAAGCTTGCGATCACTGCGGAAAACCTTTTTTGGCAAAGAACGTAAACCACCGTTTTTGTTGCGCGGCATGCTCTAGCGTAAAAAATGTGACTCCGGACGTGCTAAAAAAGTCAGTCTGCGCCGACATGGACGAATACAAACAGATGCAAGTAAATAACAAAGGTTTCGACCTTTGGTTTAACGAAAACACCGGAAAAGACAAATGAAATGCCCCCCACTGACCACGGCCCGCGGGACTTATCCAGGTATGAGCAAGGGGCGATATGTGTCCTACAAGCGCGGCTGGGAAGCAGCAGATAAACGTTTGACACCCGTTAAACGCAGGCGTAAGGTGTCTTAGAACCGTGAGATCGGTTTTTATATTGTGTTTTACTTCCCGTGTGTTTTAAAACCCCAGACTTGTTCCGGGGTTTTTTTTGCCTATAATATTGTCTAATGTCATTCAGCGAAGACAATCTGGACACCGCCTGCATTTACGCCGAGAACGCCTACGGCGACAACATCGTCGGTGCCACCAAAATCGAGTGTAAGAGAACGTCTACGACGGCTTTCGTCCACCGGACCCCGCACCTCGACATTGTGGTTTTTCGTGGCACACAGCAGCTCAGAGACTGGATGTACAACGTTCTCAGCTTCCCCCGACCGTACAAAGGCAGACTCTGCCACGCAGGTTTCGTCAGGGCCCATCGCTCAGTTTGGCCGGATATCAGAAAACTCCTGGACCCAGCTAAAAAACTGTTGATTTGTGGGCACAGTTTGGGCGGGGCCCTGGCGGAACTCTCCGCCTGGTCCTGCAAAGAATTCCAAGACGTCCACCTCATCACTATGGGCAAGCCTAATGTGTTTTTCCGACCCGCCTACCACGGCAAGATGCCCTGGGCGAAGACGCAACTCTCCGTGGTTTGCGGCTCTGACGCCGTCCCCCGCGTCCCACGGTTCTTCTTCGGCCCCGATGGAGGCCAGACGCAGCTTTATTTCGACAACACAGAGAAGAAGGCCCACTTCAATCCCACCAAGGATTTCAAACGAGCCGACTGGCATGCGTCAGACTCGGTGTCCGATCACTTCATGGATTCCTACCGTGAGTGCATCGAGGCTTTTGACAAGAAACGACTGAACTTCCCCCTCGACCACCTGAAATTTTAACCCAAACCCTGGAAAATGAATGAAATACTAGACTGGTGCGACGAACACTGGGCCAAGGTCAAATGCTCTATCGGAATGCACGACTGGTTGGTGTTCGTGAACCACGGCTCACGGGCCAGGATATGCAAGCAGTGCAGCGCCAAGGAAAAGGAGATCGTGATCCACACCTGGATCGAGGACACATGGTAACGTTACAAAAAACACTTCCCCTTTATATATAGGCTCAGAAAATAAAAATATTTTTTTTCATTTAAAATGCCGTAACCGGTGTAACCGTGTAACTTGGCTCTGGAGAGCCCGTATTTTCTGCGTTTAGCGGTTACACCGAGGTTACAAAGGTTACAGGAGAGGAGTTTAGATCAAAAACTTGTTAAGGGGGTCTAAAGTTTTTTTTATTTTTTTTTATTTTCTGGCTCTATATACTACTGCGGCATGAAGAGCGCAGCCTTAGCTAAAGCAAAGTACCGTGATCCTGATAAGAAACCTGGCAAGCCAGGACGACCCAAGATCACTCCAGATTCCCCACTTACCCGCAAGCAAGAGCTTTTTGTCAAAGAACTGGTCTCGAAAGATGGCCAGATAACTCTGAGAGAAGCAGCCGTGAACGCGGGCTATCCTGAATCATCTGCTCACACCAGAGCCTACGAGATGACCAACCCGGCTATCTGTCCGCATGTGGTCAAAGCAATCAATCAATACCGTGCTGAGCTAGACCGCAAATACGGCATAGACTTCAGCCGACACCTGCGTGACTTACAGAAAATTAGGGATGCGGCTTTTTCCGACAAAAATTACTCCGCTGCCGTGATGGCGGAATACCGTCGCGGTCAGGCTCATGGCAATATTTACATCAACAAGTCTGAAATCAGACATGGCACGATAGATAGCATGTCGAAAGAAGAGGTTATAAAGGCCATTGCAGAACTTAGAGGTACCGTGGGAAGAACCATCGAAGGGGAAGCGGCGGAAGACGCCGATTACGAGGAAATCGACAGAGAGCCAGTTTTGGTCAAGCATGAAGCGCCAGATAGCGAAGCAGATGCCAAAATGGAAAGTAACACGGCTTGAGAGTTGGGCGTCGCAAGGGGTTCCAGACGTCATGGTCTTGGACTCCAAAGCTCGATTTCAGTTAATCGAACTGAAGAACACCACCTCCAACAAAGTAACAATTAGTCCACATCAGGTAAGTTTTCTTACCACACATGCGGATGCTCCTGTCTGGCTAGTCGTTCGTCGAATGCGGGCGGAAGGCACAGACTATCTCCTGTTCTCTGGCGATCAGGCCGAGGACGTCAAGAAACATGGGCTCGAAGTGGTTGAGCCTGTGGTCCAATCCGGCACAATCAATGCAGTGATAGAGCATATTGACGCCAGTTAAAAAGCCCCATATAATAATGTCTCATATTTAGGAGGCATAATGTTTGTATTTTATTTACTCGAAAAATGGATCAGGGGTCCAGGAACGAAAGAAACCATTAGACGATTGAAGGAAAAGGAAAAAAGGAGACGCAGGAATGAAATTGACAATCACAGACGAAAGTAGCTTCGGAGAGATCACCGAATTGGCTGAGTCATTAGGGTGGAAAGACACCTTCGGCAGCGGCGAGGATTGGACGCCGGAAGAATCAGATGCTTGTTTTTCATCTGCCATTGATCACTTGGTGAAATGGTTTGGTGAGGATAACGTCGTTTTTGAGGCTTGACGTACACATAAAAGGCGTATATATTAGTCCTTTATCCACCATAAAACGGGAATCAAAATGAAACTATTAGACACCAGTGGCGCGAATACAAAGCTACGCAAAAACAATCGAGACAAAGCTATACGGGTAGCGGGTTTATCCTTAAAACCAAATGATTCGCTTTGTCCTATGCGTAAACCCGCGGAATGTGAATTGCCTTGCCTTGAGGCTGCGGGCCGCGGCGGTATGTCCAACGTTAGTGAGGGGCGGCAGCGTAAAACCGATTTTTATATGCAAGATCGGTCGGGCTTTCTGGAATTGCTCTATAACGAATTGCACAACTTCCAAAAGCTTTGCGAGCGTAATAACGTCGAGCCCTACGTGCGTTTGAATGTGCTTTCTGACGTCCAATGGGAATTAGAAACCAATGGCGCAATACCGCAGAACTTCCCGAAATTGAATTTGTTCGACTACACCAAAATAGCCAAAAGGCTAAACCGCGTCCCTAATAACTATCAGCTAATGTTTAGCTATTCCAAAGCCGAACAATATCAGAGCCAGGTTGAAATAGCGGTAAAGACAGATAGACCAATTTCAGCGGTATTCCATGGCGGCATGCCAAAAACGTTTTTGAGTCGGCTAGTGGTAAATGGTGATAACAGCGATATAGTAAATCTGCAGCAACGCGGAAAAATTGTCGGCCTAAAATACAAGCCACCACGCGGTAGGCAGATTGATCCACTGCACTCAAGTTTCGTTATTGACGCTAACAGAATCCCGGCCTTTTCTTTGGGTTGACGTACACATAAATAACGCATATAGTGCAATCTCAATCAATCAAAGCGGGAGAATAAAACAATGGATATATATTGCAGACACTGCGGGGAACCATGGGAAATTGAGACCTTGCACGATTTCGACGATACCTTTCAACAGCGCGCCAAGCTATTTGCAGAACTGGGGTGCAATGCACTATATGACGATGGCGACCGGACGGACCCTTGCAACCGACCAGTGGTCGATCCTAAACGTGCGGCGATTAGCGCACAGCTACAGGATTTTTCGGATTTTCCAGATGAGTGGTCGCCAGATGATTATTTGATGATGGCGGGGGAATTCTAAATGACGGATCAAGACATTATCGATTTATTCGACAGCACCAACATTACACTGGCCGAACTTTCTAGAAGGTCCGGTAAATCGGTTTCTTACCTCAAATCTATTTTAATGGGGACAGACAAATGACAACATTTGAAGCGATAGAGATAGCGGAAGGATTAGATGATACCGCGCAGCCGGATGACATAATCGAAGCTTGGCAATACTTGCACGATACCGGCCTTGCCTACCAATTACAGGGCTTTTTCGGTCGCAATTGCGCGGCATTGTTAGAAGCCGGAATAATTCACGATTAGCAGTTAAACAAGCGCCCCGCGGGCCGCCCCTGTCAAGCGAAACTTTTTGACCCGCGGGCCGCGGGTTTCGGGGGTTGACACATATGCAATGGATATGTGTATAATGGACCCTCAACTAAAACGGGAGTTAAAACAATGACAGATAAAAATTGCGTGATATGTGATCAATCGCTCGCGGCCAACGCGAGCGCGAAAAACCGCGCTATTGAGTGGTTCGATGGCAATAATCCCTGGCCTTTGGGCGGCGGGGAATTTGGAGATACAGGTCGCGCTTGCGACCTGTGCAATGATGAATTGGTACTGCCAGCGCGGTTGCGCGGCATGGGGGTAACGGCATGAAACTGTTTACGAAAGAAATTGAAAAGGCGCTCGCGGCTAACTATGCGAGCGCGGACGAATCCACGCACCGACCGGTCGTTAAATTATTTGGGGGCGGTGCGTGTACCTGGCTAATTTCGGAGAGGGTTGACGATGATACTCTGTTTGGTCTTTGCGATCTGGGTATGGGCTGCCCTGAGCTGGGCTATGTTTCCCAGTCGGAACTTGAGGGGTTGCGGTTTCCGCCGCTGGGTTTACCCATTGAGCGCGATCTGTATTTCACTGCTGATAAGACTTTGTCGGAGTATTTTGACGAAGCCAGAGAATCGGGCCGCATTGTGGCCTGATCGCTACCACTCCACGGGTAGCGAGCCGTGAGCCGTGGGGCGGGACTTGTCCCCGTTTGTCCTGGACTCGCGGACCGGCGGGCCCGCCCTCGAAAGGGGGCGGGTTTTTTTGTCCCCCAAGTGAAACGACCCCGCAGGGGGTGGGGGAGGCCTGTTACAATTTGTTACAATTGAGTAATTGACATACACATAAGGATCGCATATAATGGGCGTTCACTTACTAACCGTGGAGATTTTATTATGTATGCAAGTGTAGATATTGAGATTAACGACAGCGATATATTCGATGCTATTAGTGACGACCTACCAGACATAGAAGACTTAGAGGATCGATTGAGTAAACTGGAAGAGATCGCGAAGGACTCTGACGTTAGCGTGATTCACCTCGACCGTAACGTTCAAAAATTAGCGGTAGCCTTAAAGCACATAAAACTAAACTACAACTACAGCCACCGCCAGCTTCAACGAGAGATCCGGCGCAATCGCTATGCCAGGTATCAATAATGATTATTACCGGAGATCAAATCCCTCTGGCTAGACTGATTACCCTGAAGCATGGATTAAAGCTTGAAATGAAGGGGATGCGAGTGAGCCGTGGTCGAACGTGCTACTCCGTTATCAAGGAGGAGCTGGGGTTGCGGGGCAATCGCCAAAGAGTACTGGATCAGCTCGAAGACATATTGGAGATAGTTGGCGCGGCTGCGCGGCGTGGGAGGGGTGATGCATAAATTTTTACTGGGACTAGGATTCGTGGCCGCTGCTCTGGGAGCGGCCACGTTCTGGTATTTCCTGACTGTGCTGATCTTCCTGTTGGATTGACATGCACATATCCATTGCATACAATGACACCTCATTCATTGAAACGTGGAGATTGAACGATGAGTCAGAGAGATGAAGCTATAGCCCAGTCGGCCAACAGCAATAACCAGATTGACTGGTTATTCGCGGGGGTCGGTCACCGACCCCAGGGCGAACGATCCCCTTGGATCGTTGGATATAAAACGCCCGAAGAACTGCGGGCCTTTGTGTCCGCCACCCTGTCTGGTGGAGACCAGAGCCCAGAGTTTTTGCTGTGGATGATAGGCGCAAGCTTTCGTAATTTTATTCAAGAAGAACTTGACCGTAGGGCCGAAGTATAAGATACTTATGTGCATGGGGCGTCGTCGCCCCATGTAAACTTAAACAATCGTGGAGATTAAAATGAAAAACATTACTACTTCAGAATTAACCGCAAAAGAAGCCAAGTCTATAGCGCATGCATTAGATATCGCGCGTAAGATAACTCAAATGGAGACTGAAGATAGGCCAGAAGGCTTTAAGTATGCATCTGGTGACGCGCAAACAATTAAAGATCTTAGCTATAAATTTTACGCAAACCTGATTACTGGTGCGACAATCACCCAGGTAGAAAACACCGACGATTAACCTGTTCCACGACTGGCGGTTTTCGGGCCGCCTACCCCAAACCAAAGCCCAGTTCACCTGGGCTTTTTTGTGCCTGCTGCTCTGACTGTGCGACCTGACCCCTACGCAGCCGAATAGCGCCGCGTGTCCCACATTACCCCGGTAATGTGGGACGTGGCACGTTGCGCGCCCTCCCCCAGGGTACCGGTCCGTGATCCACGGAGGGGGAGGGCGCGTGTGTCTAGGAGTCCC
>Ga0070749_10003329_pt1 | contig 10757 bp, 5 predicted proteins | sample VirMetDEL_Nov_18_FD_75180 | JGI IMG/M metagenome (GOLD analysis project Ga0070749, IMG submission 75180) | Aqueous microbial communities from the Delaware River and Bay under freshwater to marine salinity gradient to study organic matter... | ecosystem: Environmental > Aquatic > Marine > Coastal...
CTTCGGTTGATTCTACAACGACCTTCTTTGGGCCAACGCCAACGCTTTCCCAATCGCAGCCTTCTAGGAACATCTTAACATCATTTGAGTTTGACATAATACTATCCTCGTAAAAGTATTTATCCATCTAACATATAAATAAGTTTATTTTTTATTATTTTAGGTTTGAATGCTAATGCCTACAGGAATCTGAGTTATCTCTTCGTCATAGTAAACTTGACCACCAATCTCCATTCCTGTTCTTACAGCAATAACTAACCTATCATATGTAGCCTTTTTATTAGATCCTATTCTAGTTGGGAATACGTTTGATATATTCTCAAAGTTTGAGATTTCTAATGTATCTTCATCCAAACTAAGAGGATTAGACAGAGTAGATCTTACACCTCTTATACCATAAACATTAAGTATTGTTAATCTAACCTTAATTGGTTGGGATAAGAGAGAAGCGTAAGCAGGTAAACCTTGTGCGCCCGATCTTGTGGTTACTGGTAATCCTGGGTAGTTTCTTATTTGTCTAATTACTTTAGACTCTCTATCTAATACATCAATTGGAGTGTAAGCATCTGAAGGTTTGATTGTAAGAGGAAAAACTCTTACGAGTTCGTAGTGAGAGAAGTTTCCTGCTATATCATTTACTCTTCTGTAAGATGCAGAAAGAGGTCTTGTAGGATAAACTATCTCTGGGTAATCGCTAATGACGACTCGCTCTTCAGGATCAGCAGCAGTCCCAGAAGACTTGGATAAGGGTTCATTCACGAATACTCTACCCGCTCCAACACATAGAGTTAGGTCTCCACAACTTAACGGAGCTAACTCTAAACCTATGGGCTTGCTATTGATTGTAACATTAGGGGTAGTTGGAAGTATCACCCCAACATGTGTAGAATCAGCGCCACAATAGTTGTGTGGGACAAACGGATCTCCAGTGACCAATGCAAACTTGCCCATTGTAAGAACTCTTTGATTGGTTGGTGTAATGCACACAGTAGGAGCACAACCATGCCCTACAGTAGTATGATTCTCTATGTTAAGAACGCGAGGCATTTCTAATCCTATCTGTTAGTATTACAGAGTCTTCTTGTTGTCCTTCTTTTAATTTAAGGACAGAGGATATTGCTCCATCCCGATCAAGAACAGACTTAACTGTGTATCCCTTGAAACCTGATTCTAACTGTTTCATCAATCGGACAGGAACTGAGTAAATGAAGCTAGTAAATTCATTTATCTTCATTCGCCTAAAGATATCCCACCAAGTTAGGTAATCAAAAGTATACTTAATAGAAAGTTTATCTTCTAATATATTATAGAACATATGCCCAATAGGAGATCTACCATTAACAGTAAACACGTTTGGAAACTTAGATTTCTCAAAAGTATAATAAACATTCTGAGTATCTGCGTCTTCTAGTAAACCTAACTTGTAAGTTTTATCTTTTTCGTAGATAAGACTCTGTGTTAGGATTGGTGAAGATTGCTCCTCTTCGCTTAAACCAAAATGAGGTCTGATAGTTAATGTTCTTGTTACTCGACTGTCTGATACTGTATCCATTGTTGAATAAGCAAATAGTGGGTTGTCTTTAGTCTCTTTTACTGGATAGATGATCAAACCGTCTGGAATAGAACGGGTGAGTATTGAGTAATCTCCGCTGCTTCTTCTAGGATTTACTTGTCTGAATGTCACGTCTTTCTGTTCTAACGACATCTCCCCAGAGATGTCGGCGTATTGTATGAATGGGTCGTCGTATTGAACGTTTACCTGAGAGACCTTTCCTCCATATGTCTTGGAGTGCTTCTCTATCTCAATTGGATCAGTTAGCTTAATGTAATTAGCTCTCACTGTTTCTACGATGCTTTCTGAAGTTTCTCCTTGAGTTATATTTGTCAGGTCTAGTTTAAAGTAAATAGCACTAACTGTATTAGTTGTCTTATATTCACTTCCCAATTCAGACTTATCGAAGGTAGAGCCTACAGTTAGTCGCGTGTAGTGATCTTCTCCCAATAATGTGAGAGCAAGCTTTCTCGTAGCAGAATCAGCGTAGTAAGCTTTGGTAATTGCGGTATCTAATTCTAGAGGAATCTCTTCGCCATCAACTGTTTCAAGGACAAAGTAATAGCCGCCACCTTCACCCAATGGAACATAATCAGCAACAGCAGAGACTGAAGAGACTGCAATACCTGCATCTTCTAAAGGCACTGTAAATGTTTCTTGAGCGACAGTCTCCACTATAGTTGCAGCTTCTATATCCGTAGGTAAGAACTTAGTTCTGTTAAGTTCAATTACCTTTTGAGGGTCTCCGAACTTCTTACTATCTGCTGGTCTAACGAAGCTAGCCAAGAATCCTAGAGCTGCTCTTCTGTTTATTTCTTGTTCGTCACTTAACTTTAAAGTAATCTTAGCATATTTTCTATGATCTTCTGCTAAATTAATATAATAATCTGGATTAAATTCGTCAATGGTTCCGTTTAGTAAATGACGCTTAATTAAGCCAAGAAAGTGATCAATAGATATTTCTTGCTGATCAATATCAACTATTGTCTTAAATGCTTGATACAATCTACCATTTAAAGACTTAATAATCTTAGCTTTATTAAGCCCTAAAGTATATCTTTCCTCCCACTCAATGTTAGAGTTTTTATTTTCTAACATGTAAGCAACTTCTTCAGGAATATAATCAGCAAAGACTTCTAGATTGTGGTAGTTAGAAGTAAATCCTCCATCACGAGTTGGGAAGTCTTCGTAATCAAAAATGTTGTAAACTTTATGATACACTCCACCTTGACTGCTTGTGTTATTATCAATGTAGGTAGAGTTAGCAAAGTCGTTGACATCTATAATGCTTGTTTCAGTAAACGACGGAATGTTCCTAGACTCAAATAAATCAACGTCATTTATAAGTGTAGCTGTAATATCTTCGAGATTTGGAGTTATGGGATCTATTGGCTCATTAGGTGGAATTGTCCCAGGTCTCTCATAAATAGTTTGTGTGTCTTCAAGACACGGATAATAAGTTGGAGATACCGCACAATACCTTCTACAAGATTGGGCACTTCTGTAGGAGTAGGGTGGTGGAGGCGGGAAACTGTTAATAAGAATTGATTGACATTTCCACTCTACCTTTCTTACAGTTTCGCCGTCGGGGCAATAAGAAGATACCTCAACACATCCCCACCATTCAGTCGGGGTCGAAGGACCAGGAACACTAGACGTTGTGGGGTTAGAAGTAGTTCTACCTCCCCCGCCACCTCCGGGATCTCCAGGAACAACAGGAGGAAGACGATCCTCATCGCATTGCTCATCTTTACAAGCTGCTTGACAGGCACCTAATTTATCGAATATGTATGGACCAAATTTATCTCTAGCTAAAATACCAAAACAAGTTCGTAAAGCTCTGATCTGTGTGCTAGGGTATGGGCACTGTTCAAATTGCTCTACACATTGATAAACAGCCCTAGAGCATGGGGCTTCTCCAAATCCTACTCGCTCACACTCATCCTTACTAAAGAACGATCTTGTTTTAGGAACATTACCAATTTGGCTTGTGGGGAGACATTGCCTATTTCCTCCGTCTATGGAGCATCCACCTAATTCGTCTCTCGTTCCGGGACAGATACAAGCCCAGTTATCGACAGGAACTTTAGGGATTCTCCTACCGGGAGGTCCAGGAAGACCAAATGGATCTGTTGGAATATAGTTTGGTGTTGGTGGAGGCTTAATCCTGGGACCAGATATTGTCCTTGTCCCAGGAACATATTCACCACAACCAAATCGAACTTCAGTCATTTTATCACGTTAGGTTAAGAAGAGGCTCTACTCCTGCGAAGCTATTTCTAGTTCCTGCGTAGTTTGTAGGAACTCCTACAACTTGGAATGTTATACTTGGGTATAGTGCGACACCACCTCTAGATTCTTTTGGAGATCTACTACTTCCGGTAAGAGCATCTCTCAGACCTGTTTGTGCATAGATCTCATCAGTCATTACGAAGAACCCACCGTAGTTCTTAGAGTCTCTGTTGAAATATGGTAGCGTTGAGTTACCTCCAACATCATTACCTTCAGCAACCCAAGCGCAGTAAATTGTGAATCTGTCTGGCCTCTTTGAAATCCAGATATCGGCTGCTCCTGGGAATGTTCTGTCGTCAATTGAATTGTATCGGTTAGATAGAGGAACACAGTTTAGGAATTGAGCATTTACAAAGTAATCGCCCATCCAACCTGGTTTTGCAATACGAATTGTCTTCTTAACAAAGTGAATGTTTGCGTTACCTTCAAACCTATCAGATCCGAATCGACGAATAAACTCGTCTCTGTCTGCGTCTGTGTAGAAGCCGTAATCAGTGTATTGTCTTAGATCGTTTGGGTTTTGATCTGATTGTCTGTAGTAAGTATTGATATAATCATTTCTAGAGAAACCAGGATCATCAACACTTAAAGCCCACTTAGCAATATCCCAATCGGGAAGTTCAGGAATGATAAGATTTGAGTTATATCCATGCCGAGCTAAAATGATAGCATTGAGTTCAGCAGGAGTCTTTTGTCCTAGAGTTTGAGTATACATGTCATGTAAGACAGCTTCAACTCCATGAAGGTTGCCTCCAAGGATGTAACCATTTCCTACAATTCTAGGAATCTCTTCGGAACTACCTGTATTCTGTAAAGCCGCAAACTTACTCGTATAATCTTCAAAAAGTCTCTTCGTCTCATAACGAAGTTCTAGCTTTGAAACAACAGGGTTAGAGATTGAAAGTTGTGGGATAGCAGCAGCAATCCCTGCTCTTTCTGAATAGGTAAGCTCTGTTGTTCTGAAGAATGGTCTGATATCTACAAGAGAAGTGTCCGAAAGAACTTGAACACCATTGGCATTTGTTGAGGTGTCCTTTCTAACAACGATGTATGCGACTGGGAGAATGCTCTGACCAATTAGAAGAGGGTCATTAGTCTCTAGCTGTTCAGCGATTAAAGGAGCAACGTTCATTAGGTCATCAGGAGATGGGAATGATCCATGAATACCTGATGCTGTGAAGCCACCGGCAGTTGTCTTTGAATCTGCTACAGATGCTACAATTTGGGTGTTGCCGTTTTCGTCTTGGCCTCCGTCATCAAATTGTGGGACAATCCTATCTCCTGTAGGTGCTTTGCTGAAGATAGCGCCTGCACCCTTTACGATACCTAGCTCTGCCTTATTAATAACTCTGATACCGTTCCCAGAAGTTTTATCAATAACTCTAGACTCTAGAGCGTCAATAGGCTTTGAGTAAATGAATACTAGGTCGATTCTTACTTCCGCATTATCACGTCTTACTGAGTTACCATTCTCATCAAAGTAATCAAAATCAGCGATATTAAATGCTGGGATTTCTATGGATAGCTCTTCGGGAACATCTACGACTGCTGTTCGTGCAATCCCTCGCCAGAACTTCATGAAGAGTGGCTGAAGTTGAGTATCGCCTGTAAAACCTCCCCCACTTCTCCAATCAACCCAGTTACTCGTTGTGATGCTTTGCTCATTACCGTTTGTCCAAAAGCTAATGTCTTTCAGCGGTAATGCTGGATTCCAGGGGTTTGTTTGGGCTCTGTAATCAACATATGGTGTGAATGGATCTTTAGATGGATAAGTAAATGCTCTCTCCATTAAACCATTCATGAACGTAGCATCATCAGCAACCTCTGAAACAATCTTATCAATGTTATCCTTGATACCAGGAGTATTGTAGGTTGCAAGTCTCCATGTTGGCCGTTCGCTAAATAATTCACCAGCAATCCGCTGAATGGTCATAAACTTTAGTGAGGCAGTCGTGTCGTTGATTCTTGCTGTGAATCTACCTGGCTTTACTCTCACTAAGTTATCGGTATTATTTACATAAGGCTTAAGCTCATTAAAGTCTCTACGATCAACACCATCTTTTGTTGAGAGAGTTCTAACTTGGTCTCGAAGCCATAGGTCATTCTCCATTAACTGTTGAAGTGGGATGTTATCCACTTCCCAGTAATATGGGTCGTTAGCTGTGAAATAACGGACGGGAGAGTGAAACCTATAGTCACTTTCATAAAAGTTTACTTCAGCCATGTCAGTTCTCTTCTAATAAATCAAATATGTTGCTACTCTTAAAGCCTTTACCTTTAATGCCTGCCGCCGCTATTCTACCTTCGCCTGTAGCATTTATCTTCGCAGAATAAATCATACAGATCTGAGGTCTATTGGATGTTCCCATTGCACCGTTCTTAGCGTTAGCAAATAAGTTTGCGCCGGACTCATCTAGTATAATAGCGTTTGGATTACTATCAACAAACTCATTTCCATAATAGAATCCAGAAGTTTGAAGTTCTCCCGTTGTATCATTTATTCGCAATACCTTACCATAAACAGCACTCAGTGTAGTGTCTGAAGCTGCGTTCCCAGAGGGGTTATACCCTTGAGCAAATATTTGTTGAATAACCCCATACCCACCACCATGCACGAGCAAGTTAGCTAGAGAATCTACACCACAGTAAATTCTAAATGGTCCTTGGTTTTCAAATGTGGCATTACCATATATCTGGAACGTCCCATCTGGGAGAGGCCAAGATGCTCCTACTCCTGAGCCGACTCCAAAGAAATCTAGCACAGAAAGGGATGACGTATCAGGAGTGCTTGAAGGTGCTCCATAGGCTGGTAAACCTGCCCCGCTAACCCACACAGCAGAAGGACCATGATAGCCAGCAGAAGCAGGATACACGCCGCTGACGCTCACATGATCAACGTGCATTGTCGAATTGTTAGCAATGTTCCAGATAAAGAGCTTGCTACAGAACTCATCTGCTGCAATAGTATCGTAATAGACTGAGCTTGCATTCCACCAACCACAAGGGAAGTGGACATTCTTAACTCTAACGTGTGAGTTATTCAAAGCTCGTAAGCACATGCCTCCATGCGTGACAGAGGACAGAGCATAAGGATCTGTGCCCCATGGATTCTCACCAAAGAAGAACTTGTTAGAACCAGCATCAGCTAAAACACACTCTGATCCCCGAGTTTCAAGAACTGTTGAAATTGGGATTGTTGCGTAATCCTCTGCTTCATTTGGGTTAGGCAGGAATTGGAAGTATCCTGCTGAAACATAAGGAGTAAAGTTCAGATCCCCTTCTGTATCATAGTTTGAATACTCAGCGTCAGCTAATCCCCATAACTCATTGTAGTCACCAAGATCCTCCATCACGATGGTTGAGTTTTTATCAGCAACGATGCAAGAGTTATAAGCCTTCAACTCGATCATTGTGTGGGATCTAGGATTAGTTAGACTAAAGCCTTCCACATCGAGATATCCATTCTGCTTCTTATGAGGCTCAAAGATAATGTTTGAGTTATTCTTGGCATAGATGTTAACGGCACCATCGTAAATTATATTTGGCCCTCTAAATCTAGCAGTGGAGTTATCATCAATAGAAATTGCTGCGTATCTCTGCATTTCTCCGTATACAGGACTTGTTGTGCCTGCAAAGTATCCACAAATTGCACTAACAGTGCCTAGAGATAATAACTCTGACCCATTTGTAGCATACACATGAGCCCCATTAGCGGGTTTCTGGCTAATGCCTGTCCTGAAGGATGTTGCGTTGACAAGTTCAGCAATGGACGCATTCAGCTCAATTCCTGGAAGCAGGCCCTCTACATTTACGTCGTCAACACCATGAGCCTCAATAAACATCATTCTTCCATAATAACTCTCCATCCCTCCAGGGTATCTGTTTGGTCTGAAAGTCGCGTTACGTAGAACTAAGTGCTGACCATTGTGGAGGAATTTGTAGGTATATTGCTTAGTATATCTATAGACAGGATTCAATGACATACTATTGTAATCAAATCTATCAGTAGAAGAAACACCATTTAGATTGTAACGGAACTCGCTATTATCCATATGAATTCCGTAAATATGGTTGTTCTCGATAGTGAACTCTTCAATATTGAAATTACTGTTTGTTGCTCTGACTCCTCGGGTGTTGCCAAAGACTTCCAGTCTCCCATCGAAAGTAAACCGGCTGTTCTCAATCTCTAAACCATAGTTAGCATTACCTTCTACAGAGAGAATATCCATAAACTTGAAGCCACTCTCTTGATCTAGTAGGTTAGCAGGTCTTGGTTTTCCTCCACGGACGATTGAGTTAATCAGTCTCATTCCTGTAGAATTTCTTGTGATTACTCTAAGGAAGTTACCGGCATTGAAGACACCGAACTGGGATGTATGTGCCTCAGTCGTATCAAAGAAGATTTCTGAGTTAAGAGCTTCGATACCCGCTGAATCGTCTCTCGGTGCATCAAAAGACTTGCTGTTTATAGTGGCCCAAGGCTTTGACAGTCGATTATTACTACCATCAAGACCATAACATCTGTAAATAAATAGATCTCGTTTGAAGTCTACTGTTGAGTTCTTCAGATGAATGCCTTTAGAAACATAATGAGCAACAGCTAGTGATTCTAGACTGACTGTAGAATCTGAGATATCTACACCTACCTGAGAAGTTAGGCCATCACCTGAGCAATAGAATCCTCGAATATAGATAGGTCCGTTACAGTTAGCTACGACAATCTTATTTAGGTTGTTCCCGTAAGCTACAAACCTTTGGTAAGTTTCGACATCACCTGGGGTGTAGCTAAATGATCTATAAGTTTCGTTAGCAATATCTAAGCTTTCGTATTGCAAATAAGCACTAGGATCATACAAAGCTACTTCATCTCCTGCTCCTTCTTCATAGACAGACGCTGTTACTTCTAAAGATCCAATGAATGCGTTAGATAAAGCTAAATCAGCAACAGACAGTCTAGTAAACTCTTGATTGGTGGCTTCCTGCGCTGCTGCTCTTGTTCCATAGAATCCTTTGTAAGAATTTCTTATTCTAGCATCTGTGTTAAGATTACCGTTAGCTACACCCGCTGAAAGGATAGCTCCGCCTAGTAATAAAGAAGAAGGGCCGTCCCCAACAAAGTTCGTAAAGAACTTGAACATGGAGTCTTGAGACGTGGCCGAGACGTTCTTCCAGATATTATCGTAAGCTCCATGAGGGCCTGTGGAAACACGGCTGATTCCTGAACACTCAACACCATCAATGACTGGAATTGCGTAAGTAGTTCTGTTGATAATCTCAAGACTACCGTTTGGACCCATTGTGACATCTCTAATAACTAGATCACCGAGATCACCAAAGTTAGCGACTTCAATAATCAGAGGATAGTTGAGATACTTAGGAACAACCTTCAGAGCAGAGCTTAGGTCAAGGAAGATATTTCTGTTGCATCCAATAGATGTAGCGGGTGCATCAGCAGAGACTAGGAACACCATTCCAGGAATGGACGATAGTGGGTATCCTAGCTGCTCCCATAAGAGTTCATCACGCTCCTCCAGATCATAGAGGGGCATGTTATCCTGCTCGTAGTTGTAGAAGGAGCCTGGGTGGAACTTGGTTACAGCCTCAGTCCAACAGCCATATATTTTCGCAGAGCCAGAAGCTGAATAAATATCATTAAGTAAGTAAGCCATCAGAAGTTCAGAGTCCACCTAAAAATTAGAGCAAAGTCGCTCGTCTTAGCTATTGGGCTAAAAGTTCTATATGCTACAAGCACAGAAGTATCTGCTCCTACACCGAATCTATCCCCTAGAGGATTCTTCATGAACAGACCTACTTCATTGAGAGGCGTATCAACACCATTTCTAGAAATATCGTTTGCAGCATCTGCGTCAAGAGTTAGCGTATATCGAACACTGTTCGCGCCTACGCGAGATACCTTATGAGAAGGGATATAACCAAACCACTTAGGACCAATCACTGTGGTTAAATTAGTCATCTGATAACCACTAACAATCAGCACTCTAGCTTGATCTCCATACTCCGAAAGAGAACTTAAAGGCTCTAGAAGAGATGCTGTAGAAACAACTTCGCGTGCTGCTGACCCACTGACACCCACTTGGAATCGGTCGATCTGGTATTCGAGGATTGAGCCTGGGCCTGACAAGCTGAACAGATGAGCTAATCCTAACCCCATGCCTGAAACAATGATATTGTGGTCATCAAATACAATTTCCTCAGACCCATCTTTATGGGCCTTGGCTATTTGGAGGTGACCAGTAATACCAAGATCTTCAATAAAATTGTAACTCATTAGAATACCCAGCGCCAAACAAATTTTAAATCACTTGTTGTTCCGGTGACAACTTGGATAAGTCCCGCAACGTCCTCGTCATCAGCGTAGTAAGTGATGTCTCGTGTGAATGTCTTTCTAGCTAAAAGTTTATACTCCATATCATCTGATGCAGTCAGATCATATGGTGGTAGCATACCTTTATTTATCATCTTCTTTAGGTCAATTCCCCAAAGTCCTATATTATATACTCCCCCATAAGCATTTAATACAATTAAGTCTTCAGGAGATATACCAATTACTGCTCTGACATCTAGATTACCTGTGCCCCAATCAGAATCGTGGGAGATCAGAACACCTCTATAAGTCTCTGCATCTTCTAAATCTTTACCTTCAGCCACTGAATTTACTGTGTTTACTATGAAACCCCGGGAGTCTATGGCTGAGGGATTCTGGAAGGAGTTGAACCCTCTAGTATTGTTCAAGGTTGCTGACACAATTACTTTCTGATCAACGTCTCCTACTTCCACAGGACCAGATACAATGTAAACTTTGAACTCACCACTAGGCGCATAGCAACCGAACTTCTTGTCATCTAAACTAAGCCCCACCCTATTCACATTATGACCATAATCATACAGACCA
>Ga0070749_10003332_pt1 | contig 10756 bp, 29 predicted proteins | sample VirMetDEL_Nov_18_FD_75180 | JGI IMG/M metagenome (GOLD analysis project Ga0070749, IMG submission 75180) | Aqueous microbial communities from the Delaware River and Bay under freshwater to marine salinity gradient to study organic matter... | ecosystem: Environmental > Aquatic > Marine >...
AGAAAAATATGATGGGCACAACGTTGCCGAGCTTGCGAAAGCCCTGAGCAAGTCTGAAAGGTCAATAATTGGTAAACTCAGCCGACTAGGAATCTACCAAAAGAAGGAATATGTGAGTAAAACCGGTGAAAGACCAGTGACAAAACTAGAATTAGTGGCTAATCTAGCTGCGCAACTTCAGTGCGAACCCGATGAACTCGAAGGACTAGAAAAAGCACCCAAACAAGTGCTAAGGAGACTTTTAGGATGTTTTGGTACTATTTGCTCGGACTAATAATCCTTTATTACGCTTTCGATTTTCTAAGAAGGATATATAATGAAGGAGTTATTTTTATCGTGATTTTCACAGCGGCTATGTGGCTTACAAGTTATTGGCTAGAAAAGGTGCTGTGGTGAGGGGCGCTACGATGATGCTAAGAAAAAGCTTCTTCCAGAAACGTGAAATTTTCAGTATACTTTTTACGTTAGAAATCGCGAGAACCGTATGAGTTTTTAAATTATATTTCCCCCATTTATACTTTAAACCCGCTTCAGCTTGATTGCTTTAGCGGGTTTTGTTTACTTCAGAAACGAGCTTATTTCAAAGAAATTCAAGTTTGTTTTTATCCTCCTTTCGAGGTATCGGATAGTAACTGCTTAGCAAAAGCTATGTCACTGGGGATTCCGTAGGAACTCCATCCCCTAGACTAACTTCTTGCTAGCTTACAACCTCTACCTCTCCGAGGTGAGAATAATTTAGAAAAAAGCTAAAAAGTTTTCTCCAAACTTATGAATATAATTATAGCACATCGAATGGATGGATGTCAAGAACTTTTTTTCCCATCATGAGTTGGACATAACTGGAAGAAGATTAGACAAAATTTTTGCTAACCCCAGTGCAATATCTGCGTGTTCTTTTTGAGTGCCATTTTCACTTCGTAGCTCCACATAGTGAACCCAGGAGCGAAGAGTGCCATTCATATACAGGCGAGAGACTGTTAGCCCTTCTGGAAGGATCGCCCTGGCTTGTTCTTTAGCAATACCATTTGCGAGTGCCCACTGGTAGGAGGCCTTCGCCTCAGCAATAATATTTTTCTGACACTGTTCCCACTGATAGGCTATGCGACGTTGCGCATCATCTTCGATATCAAGTTCTATTGAGTTCTGCCTATTTTTGTCGTCCTGAAAGCGACATTCACGCACGACAAAATCCTCGGAAACTGCGTAACGCTGACTAAACTCCTGAAAAGAGAAGGAGCGATGCCTCAGCATTTGACGAGCAATATCACGAGTAGTAGTTATCTCAAAGCAGGCGGAGACCATCTCAAGAGGAGACCAGTGCTTGTGCTTAATCAAATACTTTATCAAGCGTTCACTCGTTTCGTAGTTGTTCTGGTTCTCCGGATTGCTCACACGAGCGCAGAAAGCCACAAGTTCCTGTGGACTTTTGTAGGCACAAACTTCGGGAGTTTGTGAGTAGCTAATTAGTTTAATTTCCACGGCAGTATTATCTCATTTTTGTAGATCAAACGAAAAGGGTGTAGACTATAAACTTCATAGTCCACACCCTTGTAAGTAATTATGTCACCTATTCGCATTTTTAATAACCTTCTACTTGCACGTCATCATAGCCCTCTGCTTTCCAATAACACGCAGACAATTCCGCACTCACTTCATCATCAAAATAGTCGGCAACACCGCCCACCCATACCGCATACAATTTCATTTTCTAGTCCTCTATTAGTTTCATTATGACGAAGAATTCATAACCTTTGCAATAACTTCGGGGGAGTAACAATCCATCATAAGTATGTAGGCTATCGCTTCTTCTTTTGAACAACCATCGTGCATCATTCCGTAAAGTATTGTTTGCACTTCAAATTCTTCCATTTCTTCCTCCCTTAATTTCAATATGTATATTATAAAGGTTTATAGCTAAAATGTCAATCATTATCTACCCATTTTGTGACAAAAGTTTTAATTTTATGCTCTTTAGTCCAACTTTTAGCATATTCATTGTCTTCATCGAATAGACGCAGGGCTTCTTTTTTGTCGATAATACGATGAGATAAGATTGTTTCTCCTACGTGTTTTTGAGAAAATTCTTCTGCTTCTTTCCAAGTTACTGTGTCAAGTGCCCACAATGATTTGTCATTACCAAAATCATCAATGCCAACAGGTACTTCTACTACGTAACGATGACGAAACTGTGAAATTGTTTCTACCAAAACTAATTGCGTTTCACTCTCCAAATTCATCTTCTCTCTCCAAGTAGTATTTATACAGTTTTAGGTGATAATTGAACTTTATCGGTTCGTGTTTTGGGTTCGGAAGATTCGGAAACATCTCCAGTATCTTCTTTATGTGGTGTTGCCTGTGCTTTCGTCTTTCTTTCTTGTTCATACCAAATTCTATCAAATAATCTTTTGTTCATAAATAATGTCTCGGTTAAGTATTGCTCTTAATCTTCCATCAATTTTTAAATACGACCAATCTCCTTTTATCCCTGCGTACATATATCTCGCAGGGATAAGACCGGTTTTTGTTTTTACGAAAACTATCATTTACCACTCCTGTGCTAAGTATAGTTCTGTTAAGTATTTTTCAGCAGCATTCGCTTCGATTTCCCATGGCTGTTCTTCGTATCCTATGTCAGTCATGTCATCTCCCAACCAGAACCAACCATCTGATGTGGAAGCCAGGCGACCTTGCGCAAACTGTTTAACGTGTATCAGCTCGTGAAAGAGAACCTGCAGCTTCGTGAACGGACACTCAACGCCAGGGTTAAGTTCTATATCAAACTCGTAGGCGTCTAAGTGATTCGTCAGTCCGAAAAAGAAAGCCTTGTGTAAAGGTGTTAATGCAACCTTGACATGACTCAGCTTTTCCTTGTCCAGAAACCAGCGAATTGCGTGCCGGTAAAGGGCTTTTTCTGATTTTGTGAATTTCATAGCGTTTCTCCAATTTATTATATTATACGCCATTTTAGATAAAATGTCAAGAAAAAAGGGAGACCGAAGCCTCCCCTTTGCCAGAGTTGGATAACAAGGCTCTGGTCAACCCCGTCCAGTGCCTAAGCAGCTAGAGAGTAAATGTCATCATTGGCATTTATTTTATTGTCTTGCGATTAGGGTCGCTCGCTCACCCGATTCTCCTCACTCCTCTGCTCGTCTGTCGAATCCAAATCGCCCCCATCAGAAGAACACTGCTCCGATTCGAACGGCGTCCTAGTGTTGTCCATCTGCGCTTCCCAACAGCACCGACAGTGTTCTTTTGGTGGAGGCGGCGGGGTACGATCCCGCGTCCAAACTTACTTTAGTAATGTATCAGCAAATCAAGAAAAGTTTTGGTTAGAAGCCTCAGCAAGTTTTTCAACTTCAACTATTACATTTATCTGGGGGCAGTACCAGGCTAACGTACGCCAAAACTCTTCTTGATTTGCTCTGGTTAGGGGTCTGAGCTACCGTTTAACCCCAACTATTTCATTCATCGCATGAATCTGCGGCTCAAGAACTCCAGAACATATGTATATTATAAGGGCTGTGAGTTAAAAAGTCAAGAATTATTTTTCTAATGACTCTAAATAATTTTTTATACTAAGTCACTCCACTGTTTAAGTTTCTCTCTCTTGATTTCTACTCTCTCCAACATCGAGAACCAGTTAATCATGCTATAATGATTTAGTAATTCAATCATACAAAATACGTCACCAACTTCTTCAAGTAGTTGAGTTGCATATTTTTCTTCTATCTCGTCAAAGTTATTATACCTACGAAGTATTTTAGAACAAGCCTGGGTAAGCTCTCCACACTCCTCCATAGTAAGAACCATAAGATCAAATAATTGTTTATCCATTACGTCTATCCTGTGCTTGCTCTTTTGTATCTTCAATCGGTGGTTGTTGTTGTTGAGGTTGTGCCATCGAATTCATCCTTTACATAGTAACAAAGTGGTGGCATAGCCACATTTATATTTACACTCAGTGCGAGTGCGATTAGAGTTTTAAGTATTCCCGAATCTGATGGCATATTTTTATAATTTCCTCCTCTTGCTCTTTAATTGAATTGCGAGATTGAGCACACTCCACACGAATTATTTCTAGCCGTGTTCGGAGCTGCTCTAGCTCTTTCTCATTTTCCTTCTGTTTTCGCTTTCTGAACCACATATTCTAGCATCTCCAATTTATCTTGATATTCTGCCATTTTACCCAGTTCACACTCAATAGCTTCCATTATATCAGAGTGTTCTCCGATACCAACAGGATTGGTTAAGTAAACTTCTACATTCATTCGGTGTTTTTCAATGTGAGCCTCAAAATGATGACGGCTCGCAGTTATTAGTGCATTTCTCATGTGTATAATTTCTCCTGTAATTCTTTAGGCCACCAAGTCGGCGCACCTCGGCGCTTCCAAGAACCTATGTATGCTTTGTCTCCAATATAATATTTGCGATAGGCTTCGACAGAGTCATTACACTTGTATTGATCTGGCATAGCTTGTGCAGGTTGAGTAAAGTGTGTCCACTTGAAATAAGGCGTGGGAAGGCTGCGAATAACATCACACGCTTTGAGAGAAGGCTTACCATAACGATAAGTATACTCTTTCTCAAGAGCCAGAGCGTAATTGACCGCCCAAGCGTAGTTTTGATACGAGCTACGCATCCAAATAGTGCAAGGATGATTTGGCATAACCGGAAGGTAAGGGACGAGGCGCTCCTCTTGCGAAAGACTGCGCTGCGAAGCAGCAAACTCTCGCATTTGAGCAAGTTCGTCCTTTGTGATAAAACGATCAGAAGCCTCGATCTCCAGGTGGTCAAGAGCAACCACCGTGCAAGCCATTTGAGCTACCTCAAGTGACATCTTCACTACGTGCTTGTCTACGTGCATCTGTGCTGCTGCTTCGTAGTTTCTGTCTAGATAAAATATGTTCATACACTAATCCCATGAAAATAATTGTAAAAATAGGCGATATTATTACAAGAGAAGTTGCAACTACTACCGCCGTCAACATAAGCATATTATACTCCCTTTTTACTATCTGTGTCAAGAGTATTTAGGAAGTAAAGGCGTCGATATTCGTACCAATAATCGCTGTATATCGGGTATGGATTATACCCGATATCGCGACCTATGCCTATATCTATCTTTACTTGTTTTTCGGGGGCGTAAAGGTGAGGTTTTATAACGGGTCTGTTCATTGCATTGTGTCGTCCGCGCCCACCATAAAAACTAGATCGTCATCTTCATCTGTTGAGCCGATATGAAAAATTTCTCCCGTAACAAAAGAGATAAATTTATTTGCTTCTTCAAAGACATCAGATACGTTATCTACTATAAAAGTATAAGACGCATCAGTCTCATTATCATCATCATAATAAGTTATAGTTATACGTTCGCTCATGGCTCTACCCATTCCATAGTTTGAGGTGTTAAAATATATTCCCAACCATCGTATTCTGCAATTTGATACTTTTCAGTCTCAAGTTCCACAACAACCAGGTCAGACCAATCTCCAGAGGCAGCTTTTTCTCCCAATTTTTCTACTACTAATACGAGTTCTGGCATATGTCGAGGCACTTTTGAATCGTCAAAGTAACCTTCTTCATCGACAAAAAACCTACGTTTTTCATTAGAAAGAATCTTGAGAAACATCTCCCCTGCTTTCTTACTAAGACGAAAGCCACCATAGCCTTCGTTAATTACTAACTTAATTGTTTTTTTCATAGTTCACCGTATAGTCAAAATATTCTTCACTAATATTTTCGGTTCCTATTCGTTTTAAATACTTACCGAATTCAATATCATAGATTGCCTGTAAATCAGCAATTTTATTTTCTAAAAGTACAAGCTCATCGTATTGAGTATGAAGTTTCTCATAAGCAATATCGAGAGCGTTTTTTATCTCATCAAGATCTTTCAAGCTAGTAGATTTAAACGAAACAACTGTTCCCATTTTACCCTCCAGTGAAAAATAAAAAAGCCTTCTGGCATTGCTGCCAGAAGGCCGTTGACATAGTCCTCGCTGCCGCCTATGTCCGACTACCCTTTAGCTCGCGCGATGCTATACTTTAGTCGCCTACTCTTTGCTCATGTTTCACCCGAAGATGAGGACGTGGATAAAGAGCCAAAACAACACCCTACAATAGTTTTAACGACAAAACATTGCTAGAAACGCTCAGTTTGGTTGAGAAACCGTCAATTATACAACCGTCTATTGACAGACCACTTGATTGAAATGGGGATCCTCCCTTAATTTCAATATGTATATTATAAAGGCTTATAGCTAAAATGTCAAGAATTATTTTTGCCCACCAGGTAAATAATTTTCTTATTAACATAGGGGACATTTTCTTCCCAGTCTATTCTTATACCATATACTCCTTCTTTATCGGCAGCAACATAAGAGTCTTGCCAGCCAGGGTTTTCCCTAAAGAATACTTCTAGTGCAAAATGTAGCTCATCCGCCCTGCATAAGAGATGTTTCTTCACTATTTCTCTCCCCCAGTTCGTAATCAATCATTTCCAACATAAAATTTAATCTGTGAGACATTCTGTATTTTCCAAGATTATACTCATCAGGAGTATTGAAATATCTGTCTCTAGCGAGTGTATTTTCTTCTTTTATTTCGTTCTTTAGTGCTTCGTATGCTTTTTTATACTGGTTCACATTCTACTCCTTGAGGAACAACACGAGATTTGTGGTGTCCACCACACTCACCACACTCAAAACTAACTACATCTTCTCCAGCAAAATTTTCTTCAATATGATAGACTCTTGCGAAACAAGTTTCTACCCAAATATCTTTTTTCGGACACCATAAAAAGTGCATAATATACTTTCCTCCAATTTATAGATATTATAAAGCGAATTGAGTAAAAATGTCAACAATTTTATATCTGTTCTTTGTATTTTTCTTTAAGTTCTTTTAGCATATTCTCTTTACTAAATCGTCGATCAAGTTCTACTTTGTAGATTTTTCTACCAATATCCTCGATTTCATCTCTGTTAAGTTGAAAAAACATAAGATCCAAAGTAGCTACTTTATCGTCCAAGTTCTTAGAATAATGCACTTTTGCAAACATTCTAAAGATTTCTTTAGTAAGGGGAGGAGCGGGAACAGGTAGTTCAACCACTTTTTTTACTCTCTCTTCTTTCTTTTTAAATAAATTCAAAAACCATCTAATCATAATTACCTCCTGGGAAGGTTTAACCTAATCGCATCTATAGCAGACTGTGTCTGTGTAATTTCACGATTTTTTTCTATAAGAGTTGCTTCGAGACTTCTTACTCTTTGCTCATCTGCGGGAGATAGTTTCCCACCCTGGCTAACCATTTTAGCCATGTACATTTCAATCGTACTTTTCAGTCTTTCTACTTCAGAACTAAGTATTTTATTGTTCGTTACAAAATAGTTAATACTATCATTTAGTTCGGCTATTTTAATAGCCTCTTCTACAGAAGTTTCAGTATTTTGTTTGTTTGCGTATCGTTCTTCAAAAAACAAAAACCCAAGCACAGTAGAGCTTACGAGTCCAAAAATCGCCGCCACTATTCCTAAATTGTGTTTGAGATTATATCTCATACAACACCAAAAACTACCGAAGCCACATACAGAGAAAAACATATTACTAGCAAGACTTTGAAAAGAACCTCCTCTGGCAACATATCTTCATCAAAGTTTTCTGGTTTCTTTTTCATTTACTCGTTTCTCCAAATAACCTAATAAGTTCTTTTTCTGTTTGTTTTAAACTATACCACTCATAATACAAAGCCTCCACCACTTCGGGTGAAGTTCCGTATTTTTCCGACATTTTTATAAACCATTCCCTCAACATTTTAAGCATCCAGTTCACCTGTGCTCTCCTTTTCTAACTTATCCAATCTTTCATCAAGTCTGTAATAACTAGCAGAGTTCTGAAATACAATCGTAGCTCCAATCATAAGTGCCAGACTAATATCAAAAACCAGGCTAATTATTACACACACCATAATCATTGAAAAAGTTTCAATGTATGCTCTTCCCACTAAAAACTCCTACTCAAATACATGAGTGAAACGACGACCATTGTATTCAAAAGTTACAATCTCGCCACGTTGTTCTTGATAAGGCTCTCTCCAACATCGAGAACCTCGATTAATATTTTGCCCAATTCTTTGGCCCAGTATTGTACCTGCGATTGTAGCAGCAGTTTGGCCGGAGCCATCGCCGATCTGATGACCGGCGACTCCTCCAAGCACTCCACCAATTAAGGCTCCTGTACCGTTCGGTTCTGGATTGTTATTTGATTCACACACTGTTTGATATACAGTAACATATTTAGGTGTTACAGAAATTATACTAACATCAGCGTATACTGAACCACTTATAAATCCAAATACTATTAATAACAATAATTTCTTCACTAGCCAATAACCTCCACGAGGATGGCAATTACAATGACAACTGCCATAATAGTTAGAATTGGTTTCTTTTTACCCCAAGTAGTAATTTTTCCAGCTACTACACGAATTGGGTTTGAAACGTCTTGACCTTCTGTATCTTTCATAATTTACTCCTATTCTGCGTTTTTCCAGGTAAAAGCCCCAAAAAACATCTCGTCCTCTGACATCTGACCCCACGGAACAACCCTACTCGGGTCAGGGTTCATCGGATTTTGTTCAGAGTTATCAAATACTCCTTCCACAAACAAACGAGTTCCTTTTGGAAGGGGTTTCGGTTCTTTCCAAGTATAGGAAAGTTGCCATGCGTAATCATATCTCGGAAGATTAATAAGTTCTTCCTCTGTTCCATCAGGATAGTACGCAGTTGCTCTCATAGACTTACCACGGAAGTGCATATGTGGCAAGAAAGTATGAAGGTTAACATCATTTTGTAATGTAACTTCTGCTGTTTGCATAAAAGCTGGGTCATACGCTGCGATTGGTGTCCAATCAGGCGTAAAAATACAAGCACAGTCACCCGCCATTCTCTCCGCAGGAACCTTTCCATCTTCGTGGAAATACAGTCCTATTCTCGCCCTATCAGTAGTTTCTTTACCGTTAGGAGTATAGTGCAGTTGTAAATTGACTCTCGAGCCTGCTCGAAGCAGTGCACCAGTATTCTCATCATAGTAATCAGGGTCACCGCCTGGCACATAAGCACTAATACCTGCTAAATTTCTTTCTTCTTGTCTATCACCGCTCACTCCGAGTATTCCAAATAATCCTGAGGTATCTCCAGGCACAACAACAGAGTTTAGCATATGGTGCATGACTTCTCGATTAGACGGAAGATATTCTGATCCACGCAACCATTTATCTTCTGTAAGTCCCAAATCAACAGAAACATACCGATAAGGAATATTTACTGGGCCAGCGGGTATTTCTTGCGGAGGCACATCAATAATCATATCAGGCTCTCCGTGTACCCACTCTGAAGTAGAATATACAGTTTCTGTTAGTGGGTCAGTATCAAAATAAGATCTTGGTGCGCCACGATTTACCCAAGCTACTAAAGTTCTCATGTCTTGGTCAGTAAGAGTTCTATGGTTCTCAATAACATCACTATACTTAGGGTCAATCTGACCTGGGGGCATTTGCCTTGTTAGCACAGCTTCTTTTATGAGAGGAGCAAACCCATTTACAACTTGATAGCTGTCCATTGCAAAAGGAGCGATTCCGCCCTTTCTATGACAAGTTTGACAGTTCTCAATGATAATGGGAGCCACATCTGTAATGTAATCTGGAACTTCTTTGACAGAATATTCAATAGGAACAGTACCAAAAGTTCTCGCAGTCACTTTCATAGACTCAGGATTTAGTACAATAATATCCCCATAATTTCTTACATCTAATTCTTCAGCCACAATAAATGAAGTATCAAGCAGAGTCGGCCAAGGGTAAGTAAAATTATCACCACGACCACCAGGACTCAATATAAACTTTTTAGCGTTGGGATATAAGTTATTAACTATAGATTCATTATACTCAAATCTATCTGCGCTCTCCACTACAATAACAATATGATTATAGTTGTTGTAGTAACTCATTTTATGATAGTTACCTTCTTCGTCAATCAATGCAAAATCATTAGCAAGCAAGGCTAATGGCAGGCACATCAGACCAAATAATATTAAATACGTTCTAAGTTTCATTTCTCTCCTTCTAGAAAAAAGTTAGGACTCCTACCGAAGCAGGAGTCCTGGGTTAGTTTAATTTGATGCCATCATTCTTTCTGTCATCAATGTTGCATAGCCTTCATCATCCAAGTGAGTTATCGCAATCCATGCATGAGACATTTCATCACCTGTGCGACTACCATCATACACCCATTGGTCTGGATCAGGATTATTTGGATTATCAGCAGTATTATCGTACCACTGTTTGATTACAAGGACTGCTCCAGCAGGAACCAGCGGGGCTACGTCCCTTTCATACAAATGACTGTGATGCCAAGTTGCAGACCAGTTAGAAATCTGGCTAATTTGTTCTGTGCGTCCAGTTTGAGGATAGAAAATCTCTAGAGATGCTGCTCGCATACGCAAGTGACCATGAGGCTGAAAACTATCAATTCGAACTGGATGATCGAACGAATGAAAGCCTTGAGTCATTGCAGTGCCGTGAGGAGGAATCAAAAGATTTCCGTTCTGATAACCTTCACGCAAACCATACAATGACAAGTCTTGTTTGTAGGCAGTTTCAGCATAACCTGGTTCATGAAACCAAAGACCAATTTCGACAACATTATCTTCTATCATTTCTCCCTGTGCTGTCGCACCAACGCCACCAGGAAACATATG
>Ga0070749_10003334_pt1 | contig 10752 bp, 9 predicted proteins | sample VirMetDEL_Nov_18_FD_75180 | JGI IMG/M metagenome (GOLD analysis project Ga0070749, IMG submission 75180) | Aqueous microbial communities from the Delaware River and Bay under freshwater to marine salinity gradient to study organic matter... | ecosystem: Environmental > Aquatic > Marine > Coastal...
AAATACTAAAGAAGATGCTATTACTTCAGCTGACGATTTAGTTAGAGCTGGTTATACTTACCCAATTAAAGTAAAAGACAACGCTAACATAATAGCTGACAAAGGTATTATAGAAGTGACACATGCTCCTACAGGATGTATGTTAATTAAAAGAAAAGTATTAGAGGGTATGATTAGACATTACCCTGAGCTAGAAATATTTCAACCTACTTACATTAATGGTAAAGAAGAGAAAAAAGATAATATGTATAATCTTTTTGATACTATTCATGACCCTGAAACAAAACGTTATTTTGGAGAAGACTTTGGATTCTGTCAAAGGTGGGGTGATATGGGTGGTAAGGTTCATATCTATGTTATGGATGTAATAACACATGTTGGAGAGTTTCAGTATTGTGGTCGATTTTATGATGATTTATATCAAGGTCATAGGCCTGCAAAACATGCCAAACCTCTTGACGAAGATAAAAAAATCAAATAAAGTATAGTATTTTCAGGACGTCTGTGCCTGCTCAACAATGCAAATATATTTAAATTATGACAATATCAAGAATGCAAGTACCTAGAGAACAATACGGATTAGGAAGTATCTTCAAAGGCATTAAAAAAGCTGTATCTGGTGTAGTTAAAGGTGTTAAAAAAGTTGCTAAAAGTCCTATAGGTAAAGCTGCTATGCTTTACTTTGCGCCTATGGCTTTTGGACAATCTGCTGGTTTAGCTGGATATCAAAGTGGTTTATCAGGAATTATGAGTTCATTAAAAGGAACAGCTTTAGGTGAAGCATTGACAACTAGTGGAAAAGGTTCAGCTTTAGGAAATTTTGGTAAAGTGTTTGCGGGTGGTTCTGCATTAGGAGCATTAGCTGCATTGAGTGCAGAAGAGCAAGAAGCTGCAACTAGAGATGTTGGGTCCCTAAGACAATACTTATCATCTTATTATCAAAATTTAGGTTACAGTGCAGATCAAATAGCAGAAAGTGTTGAAAGAGATACTTCTGAATATACATCAGGTCAAGGTGGTTATGCTGATGGTGGACGTATTGGTTATGCTTTTGGTGACAAAGTAGAAATGGCGTCAGGTATTGAAGGCTTACCAATTAATATAAATCCTCAAGGTGTTAAAGAATTAGATCTTAGAGAAACAGGTGGATTTATTCCTCCTGTTGGTATAAAAGAAAAGGCAGATGACATTCCAGCGATGTTATCAAACAATGAATTTGTATATACTGCCGATGCTGTAAAAGCAGCAGGTGGTGGAGATATAGAAAAAGGTGCTCAAGTTATGTATGACACCATGAAAAAATTAGAATCGAGAGTAGCATAATGGCAGTTCAAGAATCCAGAATATTACCACCAGAGTTTTTAGAAGCGGGAGGTAAAACTTTTTTAGACATGTTGTCTAAAGCAGTTGGTGGATACGCCGGTGCAGATCTTTCTAAAATATTTGGTCCACAATTTGTAGCTGGTCAAGACCAATTACAAAAAGATGCACAAGCTTTAGCACAAAAAGGTATAGGTGGTTATCAAAAATTTTTAGATGCTGCCCAAGCTTCAACAGGACCCAATGCTTACAAAGCATACATGTCTCCATATCAACAAGATGTTATTGATTCAACACTTGCAGAATATGATGTCCAAGCTCAAAAAGGAGCACAAGGTGTACCAGCAGCAGCGATTGCAGCAGGTGCTTTTGGTGGTGGTAGAGAAGGTGTACAAAGAGCAGAGTATCAATCTAATTCTGATAGAAATAGATCAGGTATCCAAGCAAATTTATTACAACAAGGTTTTGGTATGGCTAATCAATTGGCTCAACAAAATTATGCAAATCAATTAGGTCTAGGTTCAGCTCAACAGAATTTCTTAGGACAAGACGTTGCAGCGCTTTCAACTTTAGGTGCACAGAACCAAGCTCAGAATCAAGCAAATTTAACAGCTCAACAACAATTATTACAACAACAATTAATGCAACCTTTAAATGCAGCTAATCAATATGGTTCAGGGGTAACTAGTTTAATAGCAGGATACCCAGGACAAACACAACAAACCTTTACTCCAACACCTGGAATATTCCAGCAAGCTTTAGGAACCGGAGCAACGTTAGCTGGTATCTATAGAGGTTTTGGATTTGGTAGAAATCCTACGCAAGCATAAATATGAAAACTTTAAGAAGACCTATGTTTAGAAAAGGTGGTAACGTCGGCGAAGGTGTTATGACTGGTATTGTAGACAGAGGTAATTATAATGTAGGATCTACTAACCCTGCATTAAACGTTGGAGAACAAGACATTACAGATTTTATTTCTTTAGTTAGAGGTGGTGGACAAGACATGGGTGATCCGGTAACAGATTTTTTATTACAGTTTGGACCTGATTTATTATCTCGAACACCTCAAGGTAAAGGTCTATCAGGGGCTTTAGCAACAGCAGGTGCTGCAGCGAAAGAACCAATAAAAGACATGATTAAAAACAGAAGATCACAAAGAAGTGAAAACCTAGCACTAAGAGCCAAGGCTATTGATACATTAGGTGTGGATAATCTTAAAAAAGTAAGAACACAAGCCACAGCATCTGTAGGACCACAACTAGATATGGAAACTACAGAAGAATATAATGCAAGGATAGATTCTAAAATGAAAGAATTTATTGACTCTACTTATTCTAAACAACCATTTTTAAAAACAGATTCACCAGAAGAAAAAGTATTTAGTTATGCGGAGACTATGGTTAAATCAGGTGACATGAAAGATATGCCTACTGCTAAAAATAGATCAAACTTTGAATTAAGTGACTATGATAAATTAAAAGCTGCAAATATAAATATACAATTACCAAGAGCTAAAAAATTATATCGAAAAGGTAATCTTAAAAAAGATGTTAATCCAGGGGTTTACTACGATGATGTAACAGACACCTACACTAGAGTTGGTGTAGCTGAAAATGGAAATCCATTCATACAACAATCTAATATTTCATTTGAAGAACTAATACAAAACTAGGAGGCTAAATGGCATACGATACAGATTTCGATCCAGAAGGCTTCATGGGCTTAGGTGATGAGGAGTTAGGTAACGAAAGAAATGCATTTAACGCAGCGCTAGCAGGTGTAGCTTCAGGGTTAATTAAAGTACCTGAAGGTGTAGTTTCATTAGGAGCAGAGTTAATTGACTTAGGTGCAGGTACAGATCTTGCAACAGACGTAGAAGTATTTTTTGATAAGATAAATCCATTTGAAGAGATTGCACAGGAAAAAGCAGCAGGTAGATTAGTTGAAGCTTTGATACAAATTGGAGTTCCTGGATCTATAGGTTTTAATGTTGCACGTAAAATGGCAACGAAAGCTTTGTCTGGTAAAAAAGCTAATAAATATTTAGATCTTAAAAGACCTGACTTATTAAAAGGTGCAACCAAAGCTGATGAATTAAACAAAGCAGCTAGAACAAAAAGATTTGCAGCAGCAGTTGCTGGAGGTGCAGCGGGGGAAACGCTTGTAGCAGATGTTGAAAACATTGGAAGTATTGGAGATGTACTTGGTGGTCCAACAAACTTAGATGATGAAGCTTTAGCTGATTCATCAAAAGATGCTGGTAGAAAATTATTAAACCGGGTTAAGTTTGGTGGTGAATCTTTATTTATCACACCTGTTGTTTATGGAGTAGGTAGAGGAATTAAAGAAGCTGCTACTACAGGTAAAAATATTGAATTTAGTAATTCAAGACTTAGTAGATTTTTTAATAGTGTTTTTAGTGCAGTGAGATCTAGAGGAGCTAAACCACAAAAAATATTTGAAGAAAAAATGGCTGAAAAAGGAGCCACTATGGCTGACTCTAATGAAGCAATGCAGTTGGTTAAAGAAATAGATAAGCCACTTAATAAAATGTTTCCAACTGTAAAAACTATTTTTAATCAATCTACTGGTAAAGAAAAATCAGAGGTATTAGAAAGTATTAATGATGCTATGTTTTCTGGAGACTTAACTAAAGGTATTAAAGATGATGTAGTGATGGATCTTACAGAAAAATTAAAAGTAAAAGGATTAAAAAAACCAGAAATTAATGAATTGTTTGGAACATTAGGTAAAGCAAGAAATGCTTTTACTACTCTTATCTCAACAACTAGTAAGTTAGGTGGGGACATGACAAACATTAAACCACTAAAAGAAATAATGGGTCAAAGGGTAAAAGATTATTTAGGTGGAACATATAGAATTTTTGAAGATAAACCTATATTACCTTTTGTAAGATATACACCAACAGGTGATGCATATAAAAATGCTAGAGAATTATTTATAAGATACGCAGCTAAAGCTGGTAGACCTTTTGATAGTATTAACCAAGTAGATGAACAATTGAATAGATTAGTTGATACTGCAATAGCAGCTAAGAAACCAAACTCATTACCATTTTTTAAATACACATCTAAAACTGCAGAAGCTGATGATGGTTTAACTAAAAAATTTTTTAAACAAATATTAGCAAAAGATGCTGAGGGTAAAATACTAACAGGTAAAAGAAGAGCATCTGCATTAAGTGGTGCTGGTAAAAAAGGTGATAGTATAACACCTATTGGAAAAGGTAGTAAAATATTCAGAGAATTTTTTGGTGAAATGTCTGACCCTAGATTTTCTCTATACAATGGTATGACAAGATTATCTAGTGTGGCTAGAAAAAATCAAATGTTTCAAAGATTAGATGATCAAGATTATTTTAGAAAACAAGCTGTAAAAGAAATAGAACAAGGTGGAGGAGTCGTTGCACCAGGAACCAAAGGATTTTTCTTTGGAACTAGAAACGCAGCAGAAAATAGTTTACCTAATCAAGAGATTGTAAAGTTAGATGACTATGTAGCTAATGCATTTAAAGATGACTACGCTGTTAATCCTTTAGCTGGTAAATATACATCACGAGCTATTGCTGATGGATTATCAGAGAGTGGTAAGATTTTAAAATTTTTATTTGAACCAAGAAAAGATGCAACAGGCGTCGAAAAACTAGCAACATGGGGCTATCGTAATTTAATTTTATTTCCAAAAGCTGCATCACAAGTAGCTAAAACAATTCTTGCACCAGTAACTCACTTTAGAAACATATTTTCTGCAACAGGATTCTCTGCAGCTAATGGTATCTTTTTTGAAAACCCTGCAGTAGTTGCAAGAGCATTTAATGAAGCATTGAAAACAGTTCAACCAGGTGCAGGTATTAAAAAATTTGCATCTAAATACACTCCTTACAAATATAGTGAACAAGAATTTAATGAAGCATATAGAAAATTTTTAAGACTAGGTGTTGTTAACTCTCAGACAAACGTAAATGATTTTAAAAATATATTAGGGGACCTTGGTTATGGTGGTAATTTAAATTTAGAAAAACCATTAGAATCTATGGGGAGAAAACTTTTAGGTTCAGCTGGACGTGGAGCTAAAGCTGTTATGAAGGGCGCTGAAGATTTATACACAGCTGAGGATGATATGTTTAAAATAGCTAACTACGCTGTTGAAAGATACAGATTAAAAAATGCATATAGTAGAGCAGGTAGAGAATTTACAGAAGATATGTTAGATAATGAAGCAGCGGACATTGTAAGAAATACCGTTCCAAACTATGCTTACGTGTCAGATACTGTTAGAGCACTAAGACGTCTACCTCTGGGTACTTTTATGTCTTTCCCGTCTGAGATATTAAGAACAACAACTAACATTGGTCAAAGAGCTATTAAAGAAATAAAAGATCCAGCGTTAAGAAACATTGGTATTAAAAGATTATTAGGTATGACAACTGTATTAGCTGCAGCGCCTTATGGAATACAAAAAGGTTTCCAATCTTTATACGATGTTACTAACGAAGAACTTGAAGCTATTAAAAGATACTTACCTAAATGGTCAGAGAACTCAACTATCTTACCTATTAGAGATGAAGAGACAGGTGATTTAAAATACATAGACTTTAGTCATGGTAATGCATATGACATAGCTATTAGACCCTTACAAACAGTATTAAATAATATTCAAAATGGAATTGAGGATGAAGAAGTTTTAATGCAAGGGTTGTTAGAAGGAATGGCTTCAGCTGCTGGTGAACTTGCATCACCATTTATATCAGAATCTATTTACACAGAAGCATTAACAGATTTAACATTAAGGAATGGAGTAACAGATGATGGTAGAGCATTATGGAATGACAATACTCCAGGTGGTGACAAAATTAAAATTGGTATTGATCACCTCGCACAATCAATGTTACCTTTTTCATATCCACAGTTAACAAGATTGTATCAAGCAGCAGCTGATAAACCATCAGGTCGTGGTGAGTTCTTTGAATTACCTGACGAGCTTTTAGGTTTTGCTGGATACAGAGCTGTTAAACTAGACCCAGTTAGATCAATGGGATTTAAAATTTCTCAATACCAAAGAGGTATTAGAGAGTCTAGAGGTTTGTTTACAGGAGGTGCAGACTCATTGTTAGCTGGAGGACCTAAAACTCCGGTGGAAGTTATAGATAAATTTATTAAAGCAAACGAAGCAAAATTTAATGTACAAAAAGATATGTTAAAAAATCTTGAAGCTGCAGATATATTGGGTGCAGATGAAGATGATATCTTTACAGAGTTTAGAGACAGACAATTAAGAGGAGATTACAGAGATATAATTAATGATAGATTTGATCCTTATTATCCATCAAGAAATATTAGAAAAGAATTTGCAGAAATAGCGGAGAGAATTGGAGAAGATAATCCATTTGAAGAAGTAGAAGATATACTACAAGACATAAGAGATGATTTAAGAGATATATCATTTCAAGATCAATTTGATATTGATATTTCAGATTACATAACTGATGATATGTTTTCTGCAGGTATACAAACACCACCTTTACCAGGGAATGTAACTTCAGCTATGCCTAACCCAGAAGTAATACAAACAGCCCAAGCTAACCTAAGTAATGTACCCAATAATGGAGGATTGACAGCAAGTGAAATGGCCTTATTATCTCCTGAAGAACAACAAATAAGGTTAAGACAACGTGGAATGATTTCATAATGATTGAACCAAAAACTCAAAGAGAACACATTATTTCTTTACAAGGACATATGACAGGCATGAAAAAAGATTTAAGACATCTACATCAAGATGTAGAAAAATTGGGCGGCAAGATAGACAAAATCTATTGGGTAGTTTTGGCTACAGTGGGGGCTGTAGCTTTTCAATTGTTAGACAAATACGTTTTTTAAATCCAAGCTTTTAAATCTTCGCCCATAATTTGAGTGGCGATATTTACTTTGTCACGTAAAGCTTTAACAATTTTAGTATCAACTGTTTCTTCAGTTATAATATCTATATAAGTCATAGGGTATTCTTGTCCAATACGATCAATACGAGCTTCTGATTGTAAACGTTTTTCAAGATCATAACCATTAGAATAATAAATCATTGTGCTAGCAGCGGTCAATGTAATACCATACCCACCTGTTTGAGTTGTGCCTACAAAAAATCTACACTTATCATCTTCTTGAAATTTTTTTATATTATCTTGTCTAACATCTTGAGGTGTAAGACCATAATAGTCTACGACTATGTCATCACTCTCATATTTTTTTCTAATAGCTTTTAAAATTGTGTCTACATCTTTTTGATAGTTAGACCAGATAACAACTTTACCTTCTACTTCAGATAATATTTCCATTAGTTCTGTTATTCTGTGATTAGGAATATCTTGTATAGTTCCATCATCAGCAGTGAAATGACCACAAGTAATTTGATGAAGTCTCATTAATTGTACCATGACATTGTTTGTAGTTAATGCTTTACCTTCTAACTCTGCCATTGCATATTTTTTCATAGCTTTGTAAACTTTCTCTTGTTGAGGTGTCATTGTTATTTGACGTTTCATAAAAGTTTTAGGAGGTAAATCTAAACAATCGTCTTTTAATACACGCATTGAAAAAGGTTCTATAAGTCTAGAAAGTTCTCCAAGATTTCTGTGTCCTATTACTACATTAACACTACGAGAACCAAGATTAATAGATTTCATAACAGAATATCTTGATCTAAAATCATAATAAGAATCTGTATTTAAGAGCCAAGATCCAAGAAACTCACATTGAGTGTATAAATCTAAAGGTGAATTAGTTACAGGAGAGCCTGTTAATATTCTTCTATACTTAGCTAAACTTTTTAATTTTAAAATATTCTTAGTTCTATTAGCAGTAGGTGTTTTTATACTAGTAGATTCATCTATGGCCATCAAAGCTTTATGTGAGTCTAAAAATCTACGTGCAAATTCTTTACCAAAATCATATGAAAAAGCTTCTACATTCATAATTAAAATGTGAAAGTCTGTGCCAGTTTGAAATAGTGTATTTAATTTTTTAGTTTGTTCACCTGATTTGTCTGAACTTTTCCAAAGAACAACTTTTTTATTTATATAATTTGGTAGGTGAGTAGGTATTTGATCTTCATACCAATTTTTATATACACCTTTAGGAGCTATTAAAAGCATACCATTTATAGAACCTTGATTGTAAAGCATCGCTGCATTATCAATTAAAACTTTAGATTTACCTGTACCCATTTCCATAAAGTACGCAAAATATTCTTTGTCCCAAGAACGCTCTAAGGCTTTTTGTTGATGAGCATAAGGCTCAGTTTTAAATTTATAATTTAACATTTACTTTTCTTTCTAAAAAGTTATATAGTGCATAGAAAGAAAAAAGTCAATGGATATAAAAGATTATAAAAAAATGATGGATCAGGTGACTAAAAAAGATCCTGAAGTTTACTTAGTGCAAGAAATACCTGTGTATAGAGAGGATGATAAATTTCATCCAGAAAAAGCTGGTAAACCTAAAATTGATATTACACCTGCATTAAAGTATGGCAAAATTAAGATTATGTTTCCACGTTTAAAACAAATGCAATTTTCTCCAGGGCCAATGGTAATGGAAATAAAAAATTCATTAAAAAATTTTACAACAGATGATCATTTATTACTTTATGGCGATCCTGCCATAATTGGTGTGGTCTGTGCAGTAGCTTCAGAAATTACAAACGGTAAATTTAAATTATTAAAATATGATAGAAGACAATTTTCTTATTACCCAATCGAATTAAATATTTTTCAAAACTAGTTGACAATAAAAATTATATCTTTATATAGGATAGTGCAAATATAAATTTAAACTATTAAACTATTAAGGAATAAAATGACAATAAACTTTAGAGCTGATGCGCCTAGTCAGGTGACACAGACAGACCCTGAAAAACTTTCAGAGGAAATAAAAAAACTCCAAGACATTCAAGAACAAATTCAAAATTACCAGGACAGAATTAAAGATCTTAAAGAAAGTGAAACTTATTTTTCTGAAGTTGTAATTCCAGATATGATGAACACTATGAATCTTAAAACTATGAAATTAAAAGATGGTTCTGAGATAGAAATATCAAATAAATTTTTTGCCACTGCGTTAGCTGAGAAAAGACCAGAGGCATATCAATGGCTTCGAGAAAACGGACTAGGCAATATTGTGAAAAATGAAATCACAGTAAGGTTTGGAAAGGACGAAGATAACAAGGCGCAGCAATATGCTACCCTTGCAAAAGGTCAAGGTTATGAACCGGAACAAAAAGTTGCTGTTCATGCTTCGACTTTAAGAGTTGCTCTGGAGGATTTCCATTCACGTGGTGGTAAGATTCCTTCAGAGTACTTTAGTACGTTTGATGGATATCGAACGAAAATAACTAACAAACCAAAACAATAGACTAACAAAGGAGTAAACTATGGAAAGTCAAGTAACAAAGAAGGCTAATGCAGGTGCATTGGCAACAATCAATTTCAGAGCAGATGCAGGTAAAGGAGCTGAGGAGATTAAAGCAGATGACGTGTCAACACCGATTCTTAAAATCTTACACCAACTCTCTCCAGAATGTAATGAAAGAGATTCAAAACATGTAGAAGGATCTAAACCTGGTATGATTTATGCATCAGGGTTTGGTAAACTTATAAATGGGGAAGAGGGATTAGATGTTGTAGTTGCTCATACTCAAACTAGGTATCCTGAATGGCAGGAAAGAGGAGAGAGTTCGTCTGCTCCGGTAGCGACTCACTTAGAAATTCCAGCCGATGCTGTGGAAGAAAGAAATGGAAGATACAGATTACCAAATGGTAACTATGTTGAGAAAACTGCATACTTCTATGTACTAGCAATGGTAGATGGTGAGTTAAAACCTGCAGTGATCCCAATGAGATCTTCTAATTTGTCTCCAGCGAGAGAACTAAATAATCTTATTACGAATCTTAGATTCAATGATGATGGTGGTTCTTATAATCCAGCAACTTATTCATCTGTATATAAATTAAATACAATGGGTAAAGTTTCTGGAAGTAAAAGCTGGCATGTTTATAAACCATCAAGAGTTAGAATTCTTGATGCGTCAGATAAAAATGATGCGTCTATTTATGAGATAGCAGGGAAACTTCAGAAACAAGTTTCTAAAGGTACTGCTAAACCTAAATATGATGCTAGTCAAAAACAAGAAGACATAGTATAATACACTGTTATGACAACGGCGCTGAAGGGAGACTGGAGGCGCCGTATAAATTATGAAAGAATTTAGAAAATATTTTGGTGGACTAGAAAGAGACTTTGGTTTCTGTAATGTAAACAATGGTTATCATGATCCACAAACAAACAAATTAAAATTTGATCCAGGTGATTATGGTTGGTCTAAAAGAAATATATCTGATCAAGATTATCAAGATCA
>Ga0070749_10003346_pt1 | contig 10736 bp, 5 predicted proteins | sample VirMetDEL_Nov_18_FD_75180 | JGI IMG/M metagenome (GOLD analysis project Ga0070749, IMG submission 75180) | Aqueous microbial communities from the Delaware River and Bay under freshwater to marine salinity gradient to study organic matter... | ecosystem: Environmental > Aquatic > Marine > Coastal...
AAGCTAGGGTGATCGTTATAGAAAGTTAAGGCTTGTGATACTCCATCAGGCCCTTTGTCGGTTTCATCTATTGGGTATTGTAACTCATTTAGACTATAGAAATTTCCATTCACATCACCTTCGTAATTAAACCCAGGATCATCAAGTATGTTCCTAGTATATGGAAGCTCGTTATAGTTCCATAGAGATTTCACAGGGACTTGCGCTACAGCAGTATCGTAGTTACTGGCTCTAGTATGTGTCGTAAGTGATTCAAACCACAGATCGTCCCTACCAGCACCAGCCTCATCAGTATGAACTAGAATAGCAGATGTTCCGTTTGGAGTGGTGTGGTTTACCACAGAGATCGAACTAACTTCAGTTCCAGAAATAATGTAGCCTGGGCCACCATTCAACCAATCAATTATGTTAGCTACATCGTTCTTACCAGGAACAGTAGTTCCTACAGAATAGTTAACTTCACCACTCTTCTCAGATCCAGTGTTAGCAAGGATTGGAGCAGAGAACAATGCCTTACCATAAGGCGCTCCTGAATAGTCACCAAACCCAAAGGTCATAGATGCTATATCACCTTCAACTGCACCCTCACCTCTAAGAAGACCTTTCACAGAGTTTCTAAACTTGAACCAACCGTCTTCTATATGTTCAATAGCTACTTCTTGGTTTCCTGATAGATTTCCATAGTGGTAGAGTTGACCACCATCCCACCATGCTTTAGCTCTGTAAGTGTTGGTAGGTGAGGTCTCATCATCTATAGTAAGCTCTATTGTCTTCTGAGCATGGTGATAAGGGATTGCTGATACACTAGGCCAATCTGCTCCACTCACTCTCTGATATGCTGTTGGTGGAGATAGTTTAGGAGCATCCTTGGCAACTATCTCAATCATAGGACGCATAATATATGTTGCTTCCTTGGTTGCGTATGATGAAGTATCAGCCCAAGAACCAACGCTATCAAAAGGATATAGTATGGGAGATATTTGATCCCCTGCAACAAGATTTGAGTTTGCTACAGCGTAGTCTGAAATCCTATACCAACCGTCACCGACTTCTTCAGAATGGAAGTCATTAGATGGTTGAGCAGTGTAAGGAACACCACTTGCATTGAAGTTAATATTGAACGCTTGAGCTTGAGATGCAGGGGCAGTGTAGTCTTGTAGAACCATACGGAATCCTGGGTGAATTCTTAGAAGCTCGTCAATGCTTGGTTCGTTTCCGTTTACTTCATCAATCCTTGGACCCCAGAACCATGCTTCATCCCCAGCATTTGATGGGTTGTTATACATAAATGCTCTAACACCAGCAGCAGCATTATCACTATCAAACAAGAATGTGTATTGGTTATAATCATTACTACCACCATCATTCGGGTAATAGGTTCCATCCATACCATAAACACCAGCATCAGGATCAATAGTTATTGGAGTTGCTGTTCCTGCTGGATGAATGAAGCCAACTGCTAAATACCACTCGTCTTGTGTTGGAAGGACTCTATTAGCGAAGAAATAATTATTAGTGCTGTCTGCTCCATCACTTCCATTTTTATGAATCATCTCATCATCAGTATATGATGTATTAGAATAATTAGGTCTGGATGGTCCAAAATACATTCTTGGAAGTGTTGCGTCACCGTCAACATTTCTTGATTTCATCCATACCGATAATCTATACTTTTTAGTTGGGTCAATTGGTCCTTGACCATAATCGAAGCCACCTTCATAAGGGTCTATTCCAGTTGAGGAGTCGAATGATTTCCAAATAATGCTAGATTCACCAAAAGGATCAGTATCGTATTCTCTGAGGTTTTCTTCTAAATCACCGTAGGTGGTCCAACCACCATCCGCTAGTTCACCTAGACCATCAGTTCCACTACCAGCAGACCAAGCAGATGGATCAACCCAAGAACCATTAATAGCAGGGTATTTCTTGTCAGCTTGTGATAGAAGTTGTTCAATGCTAGGTTCGTTTCCGTCACAGATTTCAACTCTTGGATGCCAGAAATCAACTGTGTCTGGATTAGCGGAGCGGTTGTAATATGACAACCCTCTAATCATTGTTTCAGTAGTGGTTGAACTGAAAACAAAATCTCTAAAGTAAGGACTGTTATCAACTAGATTACCACTCATGTCATAAAGACCAGTCTCGACATCTTTAATAGGAGTGGATGTTCCTTCTGGATGAATGTGAGCTACCATTAAATACCATTCATCAGAAGAAGGAAGCCTGTAACTCGCTGCGAAGTAGTGATAGTTTTCAGCAGGAAGTCCATCATCAGCTTTTATTGTTTGTCTACCGCTAGGATTTGTGCTTATACTTTCGACATGTCCAAGGTAAATAGCGGTATCATTATGAGTGCTAGTTCTTACAAATTGACAGAATCTGTATTTTTTGGTTCTATCTATGTCAAAGTATGTTGATCTATAACCTCCCTCACCATCATTGTCTGTATCTAGGTTTGTTCCTCTCCACACAACATCTAACCCACCAAACGGAGTGTCTAAATAAAGTCGTTCGTTTTCGTTTAGGTCTGGGTTCTCACCCCAATCCGTAGAAGGATCATCACCTGTTCCCACAGTCCATTTATCAAGCCCACTTAGATTAGAGTTGATTGGAGGCATGTAGATATTATCAAAAGCTCTCTTGACATACATGCTTGCTATGTAATCTGCACTAGCATCGTAGTATAGAGTATTTAAGTTAGATCCACTAATATAAGGATACTGCTCATCCTGTGCAATTACTCGATAACACTTTTCTCCATTCAGTAAAGCATCTTCTATTGAGCTTACAGTAAGATCAATACCAACGGTGTTATAACCTTCAAGATACTCAGTATAGTTCAACCAGTTATGCCTATGCACATTCGCAGGAATAGCATCGTTTCCTACATATGGAGTTGCTTTGGTTACTGGTGGGTAGTTAGGGTTGTCTATTGGGTTCAGAAGATCTGAGATGCTTGGTTCGTTTCCGTCAAGCTTGTCTATTCTAGGAGCCCAGAATTCTACCTCATCACCTTGACCAGCGGGGTTTCTATAGTGGAAAATTCTAAACTCTGTTGATGTTGTGGTGGAGCTAAATTCAAAGCTCTTACCGTCAAGTGTGAACTTATTACCATTTAAATCATATGCCCCTTGATCAGGATGTATTGCACCTCTAGCAGTTCCATCGGCATCAATGAATCCTGTAAATAAATACCACTCTCCTACATTGAACTCTTGACCATTGTAATATGAAAAATCATCCCGTGTTATGATAAAATAAGGGTTATTGGATAGAGTTCCCGAATCAGCATTCTTAATAGCTAAAGTTGGATCAGATCCAAAATTAGCTGCTAATCCCATGTAAAGGGTTCTATCGTCGGCTGCTCTTGTATTCCTCTTTACAAAGCATGAGAACCTGTATGAAGAGTTTGGATCTAACGATACATTTGGAGCAGTTCCAAAACCACCATCACTATCATTGGAGTCTAAATCCTTACCAATCCACACTACACTTTCTTTACCAAAAGGATCGGTTCTCTCTTCTCTAACATTTTCTAATTGAGCCCCTTTAGTGTTCCAGCTTCCAACGACAGCACCAGATCCTTCTAGGAATGGAAGTCTTCCTGAGAGTTCGTTATGAGACCAGCTTGGTTTGGTTTTTGGATGAGCTTCAAACTGTGGGGCTGCGAAGATCATTTCATACTCAGAATAAAGAGTAAGACCATCTGCTCTCAACTCTACGGTCCTAAGATCTCCAGAATTAAGAGCGGGTGGGTATTCAATATCCGTAACCCGACAATAAAGTCTATACCAACCATCACCTACTGGTTCAATACCTGCCGAGTCAACATTCCCATTAACAGGATATTCGTTATAAGTTAAGTAACTTCCAGAGGAATCCAAAAACCAAGTATCTTCCTGCTCATTCCAATAAAAGAAAATACTAGGGTATGATGCTACTGGCGTAAAGTCATTTTGCATGATACGGAATTGCCTAATAACTTTTGACCTATCTTCTGGAGGTTTTATATAAATACTAAAAATACCATTGATATTTTCATCATGAGGATGCAGAGTATACCCTCTACTACTAAGAAAGGTATGGTAGTTGTAGTTTTCGTTATTTAGAGTAACCTTTATAGGTGTGACACCTGGAACAGGACCCTCCTCGTCTAATTCCTGCCAAACACCTCTGTCACCATTAAATTTAGACCAATAAATACCAAGACTAGTGGAAGAAGTAAACCCTGGATCGTCGGCTGGGTTATTAGAATAAGGAAGCTCATTGTAGTTCCACAAAGACTTCGTGAATACAGCAGCACCTACTGAATTGTCAGGATCAAAGGTAGCATAAGGGTAATCAACAGAAGAACCATGTTGAGTAAACTTGAGGGATTTACCACTAACACCACTAGTAGAAATAATGTCGTAAGCAGAGAAAGATCTTAGACCCGTTACTTGCGTTTGGTTAACTGATTCAATACCTGAACCAACAGCCATGTGTGGTTGGACATTCGTAGTCAACGCCTCTGTATAGAATAGCTTGTTCTTGGCAAATATCTTGAAGCCATCCGCAAAGCGTGTTGTAATCTTGTGGATTACTCTCTTTGCCATTCGATACAGGTTTCCTTGCTGATCGAACAGCGTCCGAACAGTTCTAAGAGCTTTGAATGATTTGAACATTAGTTTCCTCTACTAGAAAGATTGTCTCTTAAAGTATTTGCTAACTTCACATTTCCGTAAGTTACAGAATACATAGTGTCGTCTAAGGTGTTGTGAGAAATCTTAATCTTAGAGGTTTTTTCAGATAAAGAAAGAGTAGCTACTCCTGTCTCTCTGTTAGCAACTATACCTACAACACCTGAAGCTGAATTCTCTTGAATGGTTGCTGCCGTAGGTTGGTTTGCATACTCTTTTGTAGATCTAATATCAGGTGTGACGAAGAAGTATCCGTCAACACTGCTCGCAGCAGCAGCTACCTGAATGTAGTTGCATTCAAAGGCTTCCCCTGCGGAGTCAGTCAGGGTAACTTCTACGGCGTTAAGATCTCCACCTAACTGAACTAATTTAGTGTATGGTATATATGCTTCTCTCATCATTCATCTCCTAGATCAGGGGAGTCGAGTAAGTCCTCGATCTCTTTAACCTTTTTCATGAAATCCTCTACGGACTCACCGTCCTCCTCAATAGCATCCTCTTCCTCAGTAGATTCTGAGTCTGGCTTCTTCTTTGAGGCTGGCTTCTTCTTCTCAGCCACAGCCTGCTCCTCTTCTATAGCGTGGTCGTAAAGCTCAGACAGGATGAAATCTACGTCCTCTTTACTATCGGTTAGAGGAGAGTTAAGAGCAAAGTCGCTGACAGGGCGGTCTGCGTAAACAGAGTCGAACCCAGACTCAGTGAAGAGGAACCTTAAACCAGAGTTTACGTCAATGGCCTGGACGCCGTTCTTACCCTTTAGCAAGGTAGACATAGAGGTTAAAGCCTCGCGCACAACGCTACCACGTGGAGCCTCTTTAGCAAGACACTCAAATATAAGAGACTGAGTGTTTAAGAGTGTGCGGAAGGTAGGAGCTTCTTTGAGGTTATTGATGTTAACACCATACTTCTCGCTAAGAAGAGTTCCGATTAGGTCTTTTAGAGGCTTCTTCATCTCAAACAATGTTGAGACGAACTCCTTTAGATCAGACTTGTTATACTCAAAGTCTTCTGCCACAATGTTTAAGCATCTAGAAACAGTGTTGGAAAGCTGCTTCTTGCTGATAAGGGCGAGGTAAGGAACCTCAGCAACTGCCTCCACAAGAGCCTTTTGAATCTCCTTCTGATCTGTAGAGAAGATCTTCTCAGCTAGAGCATTAATCTTAGGCTCGGAAACCCAGATCTGGTCGAACGACTTCTTGCTCTCTAGGATCTCACGGCTCACAAGCTCCTGCTGGCAGACCATCTCGTAAATGCTGCGGTTATCACCGAAGTCTACCTCATATCGAGCTTTCTCGGCAAGCTGCTCAAGACTCATACGATCAAGGTTGAATGCACGCGATACGGTATCAGAAAGTCTAAGAGCATGAGTAATCTCTTGGTTGGCAGCAAGAGACTCTTTATTCTCATTCATCCACTTGCTAATGTTCTCGGATACCTCTAGGAATCGCTGAAACTCGTCAGTGCCAACTATGTCAAAGGTAGCATTGAAAGAAGAAGCCTGTTCAGTAAGACGATCAACAGTCTTGTTAAACTTTAGCTGCGTGCCCCAGGACTGGATAATGTCTTCAAATGCGTCAGCAGCGGTCACCAGATCGTCTGAGTAAATGCTCTCAATTAAAGAAGAGACTCGGGCGCGGTTAGCTTCCTCGAATCTCTTCTCATCACTGAACACTTCTCCTGACTCGACCACGATATTATCGAATACCAGCTTCTCACCAAAGTAATACTGGCCTTGGATAACCTGACCGCTCTCTGTAACGAATGTAGCGATTGAATCTACATCGTCCACGGAGAACAGTCTAACTCCTTCACGAATAGAGTGTGATAAAGAGTCGGCAAGAAGATTTAGGTTTGATACTTTGCGGTTTCGCTGCTCGAAGAAGTCCATGGATATAGTTAGGGCTAGTTTCTATATAGCCTGCCAAATTGGCACATAACCCGTTAATTATCATATTTCTTCAAAATACGTAGCAAAGCTCTTGCTCTGGGGCTGTCTGCACCCTCTTCTAGGATAATCTGGTTACGAAGTGACTGTAGTTCTTCGTTCTTCTTCTTAGGCTTGGCTGCTGGCTTAGGCTTGGGTCTGGACTTCTCCACTCTAACGTCATTCTTAGCCTGATTATCAGCCACTTGCATGTCGTTCTGAGCTTGGTTATTGGATACAGCCATGTCAGTTTGGCCTTGAACCTGCGTCTGCTGCATCTGTCCAGCGGCCTGAGCCTGTTGCTGCTGCGCCATCATATCGGCCTCACGCTGCATCTGCTCTTCCTGCTCCTTCTCAGCCTCTGCCATGAGCATCTCGATCTCCGTTTCCGTCATATCGTAGAACTCTTTGTAGATGTAGGACTTAGGGAACAGACCTGTTGCCATAACATTGGTGATAACCTCTGCCTTCTGAGCATCCACAGCCATCTTACGCTTGATGAAGATATCAGAACCATCAGGAAGAACAACTTCCATGCTGTTAATCTGGCTCTTAGGGTAGCCAATCATCTCCAAATGGCGTCTTGCAATGAGTGTAAAGCCTTGAGACACGCTTTGAATGACCCTTTGGACAACTCTAGCGAACTTTACGTCCAGTTGGTCGAGGTTTGCCTTGCGCTCGGCTGATTTATCGTATTCTACGATGTAATCCTTGGGAACTTTGAGGGTTGCTAAGAGCTTATCTCTGAAATACTTAACGTCATCGACCTCTCCAAGGTTCTCAGCGCCCTTTAAGGTGTCTACTTTGGTGCCTTGGTTACCTCTAATGGGGATGAAGAAGTCCTCATCGACCGCTAGAGGGTTGTGGCGGCTATCAACACGGTTCTGATTGGCGTATTTCTCCTTCTTGAAGCGCATTTTCATGGTTTCCATGAACTGTTCGGCCTTACCAGAGGGTAAATTACCCACATCGACGTAGAAAATGCGTCTTTCAGGTGCTCTAGAGAGGCGATAGACGATCATCGCGTCCTCCATTAGCTTAAGAGAGCGGTAAACTCGAATTGCACCGCTCATAATTGAACGTCCGTAGGGGTAATATTTGGGGTCAGACGTATGAAGGCGGAAGTGAACGATCTGATTCTTGTCCAACTCTAGATATTTCGAGTTGGAATTCATCCAATCGCCCTGATTTACCTGTCTTTCTGGTATTTCCTGTAGGAAAGTCTTTAGTTGACCGAACTTATCCTCGATTCTGAGGATGTAGTAGGGGTTCAGGACCTTGATCTTACGAACGCCTTGGTCCATAGCGTTGGCATTAGCTACAACTTCAATGAAGGAGTCACCATACTTACAGGTGCCACGGACGATGTCCCAGTAAACGTGGTCAAGCCTAATGCGCTTAAATAGGTTTTCAATCTCTTTAATGACCTCTTCTGAGTCTGACTTGACGATCCAACGCTTGTTACGAAGGTCTTTTTGAGTAGATTCATCAGCGTAGATGTCTAGAGCAGCCGTAATTTCAGGATACTCGTCCATCTTCTCGAACTCATCATACCTACGCTTACGGTTTAGCTCTGCCTCAGGCATAAAAGGCAGACCTCTACTGTAGCTCATCCCAGGCTGACCGAGATCGACTACAGGAGAGTCAGGATTTACAAGAAGGTCTCCTTCAACATTGCGCGGATCACCTTTGATAGCGTTCTTTCGCTTAACCTCAGTGCTAAAGAACTTTCCAAAGATCTTAGCCATGTAACCTGTCGTGTATAGGTTCGACAGATCACCATATCGGGTGGGGTTCCATGTGGTCATTCCAGGACCACTGTTCTCGTTCAGTCTCTCATCAGCCATGTGATGTCCTCATTACGTCCTTCTCCGAAGCTATACGACTTAAGAGGTGAGAGTGGTTTCTGTTCTCGGAACGTCTTATTCATAACGATCCCAGGGTTCTCCTCTCTGTAACGTCTAGCTCCATAGATAGATAGTGCTAATGACATCACTAGGTCATCATTTTGACCTGTATCTGCTTGGAAACGACCATTATCGCTGATAATGAACGTATTTAACTCCATTACAGTGCGCTTGGAGTTTAATTTTACTTCAGATGTGCGTAGTGCTTCTTCCATCTCAATCAGAACTTGATCCCTGGTTTTAGTGGTTGTTTGGAACCCAGGCAGGCCCTTCTCATCGAACCACACGTTGTCATATTCTAATTGTTCCCACAGGTAGTCGATTAGATTATTTCCAATCGTATTACGCTCAATAAGTATGGGAGCTAGGTTATACCTGTTCCCTTGATCAAATAAGATACGTGCAAACTCGTTTATGGGGGTGGTGTTGCTGTAAAACTCAGCTACCTGCTCACCAGTCTGGAGATCGACCACCTGGAATGCGGAGTAATCACGCTCACGACCTAGAGCTACGTCAGCAGCAATGAAGTAAGAGGTAGTAGGATCAGGATCCTTCCAGACATACATTCGGTTGTTGTAAAGCCTATAGAAGTCCTCAGATATATTCTCCAGTAACGAGTTTAGCACTTGCCCTTCTATAAAGGTGTCGCCCGTTCCTAGGAATTCACACTCATACTCTTGTAGCCATTTCTTGTGACTTAGGTTAGCGCGTGTAGTCTTCTCCCATTCATCAATATTCATGGGAGGGTCTCGCTGCTCCATCTCCTTGTATAGCCAATCAAAGCCATCAACCCTGTTATACTCAGGGTGATCTTTCCAGTTGATTTGAATAGGGTTGAATGAGTTAGTCCCCTCTACAGCCCCTTCCCAGATCTGATGATACCAGTTGCCTATACCGTTCACAGTAGACAGCACGAAAGCACGACCACCAGTCGAGATGATAGGATACACAGCAGCCCAAATAGTATCAATATGCTCAATGAAAGCAGCCTCGTCAATAATGAGTAGTGATCCAGATAGACCACGGCCTGATTGTTTACCAGAAGGACGAGACTTAATGTGGCTATTGTTTTCTAGTTTAAGGTTGTGAGCGTTAATCTGAGTAGCCTTAGGTCGCATCCACTCAGGAGTCTCATCATACATGATCTTAATACGATCAAGAACCTCAGTAGATTCAGTATCACCCACAGATAGGATAACTATAGTTTGGTGTGAATTAAACAAGCACTTCCATACAGAATATGCAGCAGCGATGGTGGTGCATCCTGCTTGGCGAAACTTACGAAGTATGTTGAATCGCTCTGTCTCAAGAGCGTTAAGTATCACCTTCTGGAAAGGGTATAGCTTGAATGGCACCATACCACGTATAGGGTGGACGACCTTGATATACTTACTAATGAAGTATATTGGATCTTTCTTGCACCTTAGATACTCTTCCTTGTAATCCATATCCTATTATACCGATGAAATGATCTACGCTTTTATCTGCACGCGCTCTAAGGAACTGACTGATACAGCACATAACCTCTCTACCTATCTATCAGACGCAGGAGTGAAGGTTAAGTTTCTGGTTAATCAGAAGTCTATCTTCGGAGGATACCAGAAGGCGTTAGACTCCAGTGACGTGAAGGACGACGACATTGTAATCCTGTGTCACGACGATATCGAGATCATGTCCAGCAAGTGGGTCTTTAGGGACTGCCTCATGCAATGCCTAGCACACGATGCAGGATTCATTGGTGTGGCTGGGACTGCTAAACTTCTAGAGGATGCTGTTTGGTGGAATGGTCAGGCGTGGAGAGAGGGACATCACTCAGGCATTGTCTGGCATGGTCCTCATGCTCTAGAGTCTACTCCAACCTACTATGGACCATACAAGACAGTCGTGGTCATGGATGGCCTGTTCCTTGCAGCGTCAGGAAAGACACTAAGGAAGGTCGGTCTAGCAAAGCCCAGCTACCTAGAAGGTGAGTGGGATTACTACGATATCCACTATACCCTCACTGCCCACAAGCTAGGTCTAAAGAATAGAAAAGTCCCTATAAATGTCCTACATAACTCCAGGGGCGAGTTAGCGGGAAGAGAGTCTTGGCACGTCAACAGAGCCAAGTTCATAGAAGAGCATCGCCTGCCGATCACTGCTTCTTGATCTTATTGATGGCACGTTTGTTGAACATGCCCTTCTTCTTCATCTGCTTAAACTTCCTAGCAATAGCATTTAACATAC
>Ga0070749_10003347_pt1 | contig 10736 bp, 15 predicted proteins | sample VirMetDEL_Nov_18_FD_75180 | JGI IMG/M metagenome (GOLD analysis project Ga0070749, IMG submission 75180) | Aqueous microbial communities from the Delaware River and Bay under freshwater to marine salinity gradient to study organic matter... | ecosystem: Environmental > Aquatic > Marine >...
GGGGGCTACCCTTCCCCTCACAAGAATGTTGCCTTGTCGTGGCGTGGGGGCTTTCCACCAAACACATTCAGTACACTACAACCATCACTATATAAGGAGGCCCTAAAATGGCCGACAATACACTAAAAGAGAAGATCATTCGTAAGATTTTGGCTGCTAAGAAATTGGTAGCTCAAGGATCAGGTGGGGAGGCTGAAAATGCCGCTTCAGCCGTAGCTAAGCTCATGGCGCGTCACGCCATCACCGAAGCAGATTTGCAAGGCTCAGAGCCACGCAATGAAGCCAAGATGGTGCGTTATCCGGTCAAGTGCCCGGGCGTGGCATGGCAACGTCGTCTCATGTTCGCTGTCGCTGAGTTTTGCTCGGTGTTTGCAGCATACAGCAAAAGTCACATGTATCTTTATGGCGAGGAGCAAGACTGCGTCTATGCCGAGTATATCATCGGTGTAGCTCAAGATCAGATTGCAGCCAAATGGCGTGAGTATTCGGCTGAATACAAGGCCGAATTCCTCATGGAATGTGGCTATGAGCCTGACCGCTCTCAGATGTTCGATGTGGGCAAATCCTATCGTGATTCTGCTGTAACGGGCTTTCATGCGCATTTGCGCACTGTGACGGCTCAGGAGGCTGCTGCTGCGGATGTGGACAGCGGTCGATCGGTGGGCAGCACTGCATTGGTGCTGACGACACGTCGTGAGGTTGCAACGTCATGGGCACGCGACAAGTATAAATTTTCCAAGGGAAAATCAATACGTCGCTACAACCACAGCGCACGCGGCTATTCAGATGGCAATGCCATTCGTGTCAATCGAGGTTTATCTGATGCAGCTCCAAAAAAGCGCATTGGTGGCGGATCTTCTCACTAAGCTCGTTAAGTCCAGAGCGTCATCCACCCGCCCATTTGGGCGAGTGGTATGGGTCGAGAAATCGAGGTCACTGTCTGGACAGTGGCCACTACTACAACACTATTGCAAGAGAAGATAAATGAACACTAAACTAGGAATGTCTATGACACGTACAGTCACATGCTCAACCTGTGGGGGTGTTGGTCACAACAGCCGCACTTGCATTCATCAATCATCACTACACAGTCTGCGAGCCAACAGCTATGCCATTCAAGACTATTTGGACACCATAGCTGAGGTTATGCTCCAACCATTCAGCATTGCTGGATGTGGGGAAATAATGACCCTCATAGAGTGTGCTCAAGCCGATTTAAATCGCATTATCAACACGATAGACAATCTGCCTATCCTAGATGCCAAAGCGGTTGAAAAAGGCGATTTAGAGGCTATTCCTGAGCCTTCATCTGATGAACCTGATACCTCGTCTGATGCAGCGTCAGGAGCAGCCAATTACGGCAATGGCCCCTCTCCATTGGAAGGGCCGCACGATCTTCGATGGATCGGGTCAAATCAGTGGCTTGTCATGCGCTACATTGACAAGCAACCGAAAAAGACTGCCGACTATTGGTGCATGATCTATACCTTGACCGATAAGGATAAGGTTTTTCGCTGCACATCAGAGGCTCAGTATTGTATTGATCGACTGGAGGAGCGTGGATTGCTAATTCACGATCGTAACACCGGTGAGGTCATCGCAACCCATTAAACCCGTTAAGCCCAAAGCGTTGCAAGCTCCTTTCGGGGAGCCTTGCAGGTCGGGATACCGAGGTCATTGTTTGGGCAATGATCAACTACATACACACAAGGAGACAGCAATGTCTAATATAGTGAATTTTCCGCAGCAGGCGAACCTTGCTGTGGAGGTCAAGCCGCGAAAGCGGAACAGTCACCATGCTCGGTGGTACAATCAATTTAAGGAAGGCAAATTGTCTTCCGATGATGCTATCGCCAAGCTAGCACGATCGGTAAAAAAGGCTGATGAAGGATTCGAGCGCGGCTCCCTCATCATGACCCCTACGGTGAATGCAGGGCTTGACATGAGCGAACTGCAATGGGATCGCCTCGTGTGCTGCTACATGTTCTATTCTGCCAAATATTGGGGGGATGGAGACTGGTTGGCGTGCGATGCAGCTTTGGAGAATGGGGATGCTATTTTGGCTTCCTACATCCTTCCAGAGGTTGATTTTGTTATCACCACATCACCTGATCGTGACATTACAATGTTCATGACCAAGGCTGATGTCGAGCACCATTTGTAGGAGGCGGACATGAGCGACAAAAAAACAGTCATCGTGGAAGCGGCTTTCACAGCCCAATATACGTTTGAATTTGAGGTTCCAAGCGGAAAGCTTTATGACGAGAGATACATCATTGAACGCTTATGCAACAAGGATATTTTCACCTCATTTTCAGCCTATGGCGAAGATGATGAAAATGGCCTAACCAAATTGGGATTGAATGAACATGTTCTTCGAGAATATGGTATTCGAGCCACCCTTGACTTTTGGGATGGTGATCCCTCTCCAACTGGTGCTGAACGCTCTCGACGAGATTGGGAAATCTATGAAAAGTGCGAGGATGAAGAATGAAAAAGACAATCATCCATGTAAATCAACACAAGATCAAAAGCAACCGCAAAAACGGTGTTGTGGAGCCTGTGCTGACCTGCAAGACATATAACAGCAATGTATATGCTCATGAAGCCATTATCTTAGATGCTCAGGGAAATGAGGTAGCTCGGGTCGTGTATCGACCTGACAAGCCTCTTTCCTGTGGGGCGCATGTTTGGATCGAAACGAATTGTGAGGTTCAGCATGTGATCAAAGAAGAATCACCCGCCAAGTGAGATTTTACAAAGGTCAGCCATGTGCTGGCCTTTTTTGTTTTTAGGCCTAAAAAAAGTGACCCCCCGGGAAGGGGAGCCACAAAAGATACTACAACTACATCACTACACAAGGATCACCTGTGCATACCAGTAGTATAAGGCGCAAAATGCATTTGGTCAATAAAATATGTTATTTGCTATGATCTTTTCGGTGGCTTGACCTTAGCTGCCTTGTACATTGCAAGCCTAGCCCACTCAGATAATTTCATATCGGCTTCGGCTGCTGCGCTTCTAAATACCAATTCATCTTCATCACAGACACAGATGGAAATGCAATGGTCTCTCCGACTGCGCCGCTTTTTTCTCTTGGGCCTTTGCTCAGTCCTCAGTCGCTCCAATAGCTCATCAGCCTCAATCGGTTCTTCTTCTTCTTCTTCTTCTTCAATCGGTTCTGGAGGTGGAGAAGCCTCAGGTTGATCTCTATATTGGATGTTAATTCTTTTGGGTGTGAAAATAGACCGCTCGGCTCTAGGGGCTTCATCTTCCTTATTTTGAACCCTCGACCATATGTTCATTTTACGCTTTGACATATAATATAGTATACCTTTTTTTGAATGCAGGATTGCCAAAACAGTGTAACTGATTATTCTTGACCTGACCAAACCTAAATCTAGCCAAGGAGATAGTATGCCTCGTGCAAAAAAATCTTCTGCTGCCAAAAATTCGGCAGTAGAGGAAACCCCGACCATTACTGAAGATTCTCAGTTTGAAGAAGCAGACATTGATGAGCCTTCAGAACAACCTCAACCCACAGAAGACAAGCTCAAAGCAAAGCTAGCTGCACCTCTCGATCATGAACCCATCGGCTTTGATGACAATTCTGATGATGAGGACAGCGAAGATATTTTGCAGACCTTGCAATCAAGGCGCAAGTCCTTAGACAACCTCTCTAGCCTCGATCACAGCAATTTATTTGCCAATTTCGATCCCGAGGAAGAAGACGACATTGAAAATGACATAGAGTCATCCCGGGTCACAAAGCTCGATCAACCACCAATGATCGGTGGCGCAGGTGCAAGAAGCAGCATGTTTGGGCGTGGTGCGTCAAGTCCGGCAGGGCGTGCAATCAGCCCTCGTCTTTATGCTCAAGCAGCCCAATTTCCAACATGCACACAGCTACGCGTTTGGAAATGGGAAAACGGCATCCCTGTGGGCTTGGGTGCAATTGATGCCATGGCTTCTGAGGAAGACTTGGTGCGTGAATTCTACAATGCCATGCCTAAGAAAGGCGAAGGTCGCTGCCAATTCAAAATGCGCCCTATCGACATCAATGGAAACGAGCTTGGTACTGAGGTCAACATCGTGATCTCAGAACACCATGCAGCCATCCAAAAAATCAGACGAATGAAAGAAATGGGCGAAGATGATGGCCCTACATTTTCACATCGACGTGGCGGTTGGTTTGAGGATGACGGATCTAATGATGAACCTGCATTTGTATCTCAGTTTGACCGTATGATGACCAGTGCGGAAAAGCGAGCCGAGATCCTTGAGCGACAATTGGAAGAAGAACGATCTGAAATCCGACGTCGCGAAGAACAGCGCATGCAAGAGCAAGTCGATTTGGCGACCTCAGCCGCACAAGGTGTTCAGGTACTGACTGAGCGAATGATGGCTGATGAGAGTAAGCGAGCCGAGCGTGCCATGCAAATGCAGACTGAGCAGAGCCAAACGCTAATTACGACCCTCACATCGATCTTTGCCCAGCAGCAGACAATGTTGCAAGCTCAGATGGAAACACAGCGTCGGCAAGACGAATACCGATTGGAGCAAGAGCGTCAGCGTGCCCAACGGGAGCGTGTGGAAGCCGATCAACGTCGTGAGCGTGAGCGAATTGAGCTTGAGGAGCGACGATTGAGGGAGCGTGAAGAATACGATCGTCGGATGAATGCAGAGCGAGAAGCCTTAGAGCGTAAGCTGCTGCGTGAGCAGAAAGAAATGGAAATCCGTCTTCAGCGTGAAAAGGAAGAAATGCAGATCAAGATTTTGCGTGAGAAAGAGGAGCGCGAATCTCGGGAGCGTTGGTTTGCTGAGGAACGCAGACGAAAAGAGCAGCAAGAGCGTGAAGATGCTCGGCAGCGTGAGCACGATCGTCAACGTCAGCATGAGCGAATGATGCGTGAGCTTGAGGTTCAACAGCAGAAAGATCGTGAACATGCTGAACGCATGATGATTCTATCGAAGCAAGAACTACAGAACAAAGCGATGGGTGGCTTAGGTGAAATGTTACCAATGGCGACTGGAATGCTAAAGAAGATGGGTCTTGAGCCGATGGATGTGGTGCAAAAGATATTTGCCCCAGAGCCTGAGCCAACAAGCGCATGGAGCGATACCCTTCCTAAGCTGCTTGGTGCAGGTGCTGACATTGCCCGGGCTGCATTGGGTTCTAAAAGTGCGCCTCCAATGCCGATAGCAAGTGCGCCACAGGCGTTACCACAATTGCCAATGGATGACGATTTCGAGGAGATTGACTATCAAGAGCGTCTTGCTGCATTGCGTCGGCAAGCCATCCCAAGAGAAGCCCCTATGGCCCCACGAACACCTCCACCACAAGCCTATCGACCACCACCCGAAGGAGGTGTCATAAGCTATCGTCAAACAAAGCTAGCTTCGGAACAGCCACCCATGCAATCTGCTCCACCTCAGCAAGAGGACAAGGTCAATCAAGCCGCACATGCTGGAATGACGCTTGGAGAACAGCGTGATGCTCGAAATGCAATGAGCGATTTGGTACAAGCCTTACATGGTTCTGATCAATCGCAATGGCAAGAGCTTATTACGAAAGGGATCATGGCAGAGCCTTTGATCTTCACATACATTCAAGCGATAACGGTCAGAGAAGCCATTCGTGAAACTGGAGCCGACAGCACATTAACCGAGAACATCGTCAATGCTTTGAAAGAGTCAAGCCTTGTTCCTAGCGATCTAAATTACGGGGTGTAACATGGAATACAAAATCGATCCTGAAGAATACATGTCTGTCATTGATTGTATGAACAATGCCATAGACGCAGTAAAAGAAATTGCCATTCTCAGTATTCAGAATGACCATGTTGTAAACCTAAAGCGATTGGACATAGAAGAACGTCGATTGGCTTTAGAGGAGCGCAAGTATGCTCAAGACATTGAAGCAGCTAAGACAATCAAAGCTGACAAGGTTGTTGAGAATACCAAATACATGCAACCCGATGAGGCTGAGGTTGAGGTGAAAGTAGAGCCTGCTGCTGAAGAACCAATATACGACATACACCATTATTATTTTCCTGAACCTGAGCTAACCGAGATCCAAAGCATAGGAAGGGATGAATTGTTGGATATGGTTACCATGTGGCTTAAGGGTTTTCGTGTGGATGGTGCAGAACAACCCGATCGTGGTGGATACATGGTAGACCTAAGCAACGATGGTAAGAGAGCAGGTCAAGTCATAAGCTACTGTCGGGCTGTGGGTGGATTGACCAAAGCATGTTGGAATATGTGTCATCATCTAGTCCATGAACAAGAGGAGATCGAGGATTATGACCTTGATTCTCTGAATGCAGAAGAAATCCGTTATTTGGCTGCCAACATTACTCAGGTTGCCAGTTGCCACCTCGGCTTCCTAGCTGATGAATTTGAGTATCCCAATCCAATTGCACATATGAAATAGGAGATAAAATGTTGCAAAATCAATTCACATGCGCCATGAGCGGTATTAAATCAAAACTAGACGAAGATGATGATATGGATTTCCCCGATGGATGGATTGAGGTGAAGATCACCCGTCGATTTGTAAATCCAAAGTGGGATGCCATTCAGTATGTCAAGCAAGGGCTGATAGCTCAACATTTGCAGAACATACCTGAAGAACATCGTGAGGAGCAGTTTTTGGCGATCACCATCCAAGTGGAGGCTCAGTTTGCAATGATTGAGGGCCAAACAGATCAGTACATCGAGGAGGAGGTGACCAAATACATCGCCAATCCCGATAGCAATGTAGCTCTCATGGCAGAGTACAACAAATTGCGTAAAATGCTTGGCTTAAAACCAGAGCAAGCGGCTCCACCTGAGCAGCCTGCTCAAATCGAGCAAGCACCTCAGCAATCTGTGCAAACAGAGCAGCCACAAAAACAGACTGTCACTGAAGAAGCACCGAAAGCATAGCACTCTATTTAATAGAGACACTTGCAAGGGTGGTGGGCTTACAGTATTCTAAGCCTATCACCCTTTTATATGTGTAGCTATGGAACAAGTCCCGAGATTTAGTGGCGCAAAGACCAACACGCTGACTTTAGAGCAACCAAAGACCTATCATTTGCCCGATTGGGATGGATACAAAGATCCTAAGAAACTGGCAATCTTGCGTGACATTGTGATGCAATACGGTCGAGATCCTCGCATTGCTCAGTTGGCTGTTGAGATATGCCGTCAGGCTGGCTGCAAGCCAAGAGAATATGAGAAGCAAGCAGCTTGTCTGCTCAAGTGGGTTCAGACTGAGATTTACTATGTGAATGAACCGGGCGAGAGATTGCAATCTCCACTGTACACATTGAAAACCCGAATGGGTGACTGTGACGACATGGTTATTCTGCTGTGTTCTTTTTATGAGTGCTTAAGGCTAGATTGGAAATTGGTCATTTCTGCCAACACTGAAAATGGAATAGAGCGGTATCATGAAGGGGATGTAGATTTCAGACCGCTGCCTTTCAGTCACATTTATTGCATGGTCGGAGATCGGCCGTTCACCCCATCGAAATGGCATTACTGTGAGCCGACATTGAATGTTCCGTTTGGTTGGGACATTGGTCAAGCGCAAAGTGATCCAGAAGCGCGCAAACATCTTCCTGAGCTTGCTGGTGTAACGACCGCAACGATTGCAGGGTCTGTAGCTGAGGCTGCTGGCAGTGCTGAACAAGAAGGCACATTGACCAAGTATGGAAAACAGATCCTTGTGGCGGTCATCGTTGGCTCCATGACTGCTGTAGCAACAGAAATGATGCTCGAATACATTCGCACTAGTCCACAGTACAAGGCTTGGCGAAAAGGCCGAAAAATAGCAAAATGATTGATACCTCCCTAAGCAATTGTTATACTGCTTAAAGGAGGTAGATATGGGAAGAATTGAACTTGATGAATTCGTAAATTTCAAGAGTGTCGAGTATGCATATGCTCGATCAATTAAAGAGCGAGATCGTCATAATCAAGCATTTGGAGAATTGGGTTTGAGGGTAGCTAAGGCTCGTGACCCAAAGTTACTGATGGTCTTGGACAAAGCTGCAAATGTCATGATCAAAGAAGATGACAAGCAGCGTGGACAAACGCGCCATACCAGCGAAAATGAAAGTGAAAGACGCTACACCACCGAAACACAAATGTGGCGTGAGGCTTATCGCATGGTGGATGAAGGCAAGGCTGCTGAGGTTCCTCACTTGATGTGGATATATGCGGCTGCTGCATTCTTGTGCGGATACCAATTATGAGCGACATCCAAAAGGTCAAAGTAGAATTGGATGATGAGCTTGACCGTTTGGCTGCCTTTGTTCAGAAGGCCTACAAATCTAAAATCCGATGGCTGAGGACTGGCGAACCGCTTAAGACGATACAGGCTGAGGTTGGCACAGCGATAGCTATGGGCCGAATGGATTTGGTGTCAAATCTGCTTGATAGGCAAAGGCGAATAGAGTATCTGATGAATATATTGCAGTCTGCTGAGTATCAACAACGCTTTATTGAGGCTGCTCCGTTGCCCGATGAATTGGGTGAGAAAGATAGCACTCTATTTTTAGATGAACCAAAATGACCGCTTGCTAGACAAGCAAAGCAGTAGTATGCTATCAAAGTGATCACTTTGAAAGATATGGAGCTTTGATGTTTTACGGTCAAACACTACCTAGAATTGAGATAGAGGTTCCGACTGCACTTAATCAGCAGTCAGGCCCAACAATGCAAATGGGACAGTCAATCAGTGCACCTCCAATGCCTGAAGCACCTTTGATTGATGTGAGTGCTGCGGCTTCTGCTGTGCATACTGCTGCCCCAAGAACAACAACACAGACCATCCAAAAGCTATCTGACCATGAAGCCTTACCTACAAGCGAAGGTGTGGTGGCTTCGGTTCTGCCTGTTATTACATTGGCAATTAAGAAAGGTGGTACAGGCATTAAAGCAATGAAAGCCCTTGGTTCACAGGCTGCTCAAGACTTGGCAACATGCAAATACCGCTTTGCTAATTTGGTGGCTAAAGCTGAAACAGATGCTCGATTTGCTGGTGTTTTGGTAATCATGTCTGAGATCGAAAAAGATCCTGTTGTTAAGAAACGCCTTGCAAATATCAAGCTACAGCAGCAGCGTGTTCTTCTCATTGATAAAGAAATCCGCTTATTGGCCCGAATGAATTCACCGAAAGCCATGATCATGGCTCAGACAGCCCTTGCTGATGCTGAAATGGCATTGGATTCCAGTGAGGCTTCTTTTCAAACATTTCTCTCCACCCGGGGAGCAGAGCTTGAAGATATGCAAAGTGGCGCAAGTGAGTTTTTGTCAGACCTTGTATGTATGGCAAAAGCGGAAGGTGCTCTTGAGTTTGAAACAATGGAAGGCTCAGACCTTGACTCAGCAGAAGACCAATTGCAATCAGGTGCGGGTTCTGCTGAAGATGTTGTGCGCAATGTTGAGGGTGCAGCCATCCTAGAGCAAGCCGCTCAAGCGGGTGTCGCTTCCACAGGTGGTGTTGTATCTGAAACACCAAGCGATGCAATGGCCTCACAACAGCTTAAGGCTGAAAACGGATTTAAGATCGAAGACTTGCTCACCAAGCAAAATCTGATGATTGCAGGTGGAGCACTTTTACTGTACACGCTTCTGAAATAGAGGATGTCATGGTGTTTTCATTCTCAGGCTCAGGCTCAGATTCAACCGAATTCCCAAAGTCCAAATTGATCCCCCTTATCATCAAGCTAGGCGACTACTTGAAAAAGGGCTTTGATCATTATGTACAGATGTCAGTTGCTGGAACGACGATGGATGCGGACACTTTGTCTGCATTTATCTTTATTCAGATGGGCAATTGGAATCCAATGGTGGGTACCAAAGAGGTCTTGGACAGTGAAACAAAGCATGCAGCCGCTCGATTTCTAGCAGGTGTGGCAATCAATTTAGCAAAGAAAGGAGATCAGTGATGATCGGACAGAAGAATTATGTACAGCCTTACATTCCAATGAATACTCAGACCCCTTATGTGGGTGCAGAGCTACAAGAGTTGACCACAGACACACCATTTTACAGAGCGCAAGGCATTCCTGTATACAGCGGATATGGCGCAGTCACCCGTCAAATCCATTTTGGTGGTGCTTATGGTGGTATTCAAGGCTTGGCTTATGATGCAAGCAAAGTTGGTCAAGTCAATAATGATGTTAAGGAGCTACAAAACAAGCTCATTAAAGCCGGTTATTCTGTGGGGCCTACTGGCGCAGATGGTAAGTTTGGGCCACAAACACTGAATGCATTAAATCTCTTTCAAGTAGCCAAGGGCATTACAGATGAAAGCGGTGTGGTTGGCACTAAAACGGCTGCTGCATTGAACGGTACGGCTAGCAAAGACAGCAAAGACAGTAAAGATGGCAAAAGTGGCAGCAGAGGTCAAAATTTCTTGAGCTTTCTTGATACGGGATTTTCTTCTTTCCTCGACACACAGCAAGAGCTTGCTCCACAGGCTGCTCCAATCACCATCACTCAAGAACCTACATTTTGGGACAGTCTTGGAACTGGTGGTAAAATTGCAGTTGGTGCAGGGGTTGCCATATTCGGATTAGCTGTCGTTGGCATGATTACAAGGAAATAGTTATGAAACACATGGAACGAGCATTAGAGGAATTAGCCTTTCCTCAAGTACAATATAGATTGATTGGCAATTATGGTGAAACAGAAAGCACTGCTACCACCACTGCCACATCCCAAGCACCAAGCGAGGA
>Ga0070749_10003348_pt1 | contig 10731 bp, 13 predicted proteins | sample VirMetDEL_Nov_18_FD_75180 | JGI IMG/M metagenome (GOLD analysis project Ga0070749, IMG submission 75180) | Aqueous microbial communities from the Delaware River and Bay under freshwater to marine salinity gradient to study organic matter... | ecosystem: Environmental > Aquatic > Marine >...
CAATGTCAATGGTGAATGCTGTATTGTTGGGAAAGTCGAAACAGAGGTTAAATGAGTCGTCCCCATTAGTCCCGAGCGTCTTGCCAGCTATGGAGGGAAACGTCAACTGCACGGTGAACTTCTGCCACGCAGTTGTGAGGTTTACGCTTTGGAGGTCGATGTCGCTAATACCAGCGCTAGGTGATCCACCCGTACCGAACTGATGCTGGCCGAAAACCTCAAGCGACCGCGCCGCGTCGGCCTTCGCGTAAAACGACACTGTGAAGGTCTTGCCGGAGGACAATCTAACATTCTCGATATGCTGCCTTAGCCGGTGGAAGGTCTGACCACTTGGTGCCGTCGTTTGCGTCATACGCAAGAAGTACCGAGGATTGTCCGGCACATCCGTCTGCCCGACGGTGAACGCTTGTCGGCTCAGTGAGCCAGTGCCACCAGTCCCGTCGGTATCGCTTTTCCAACGGTCCGCTAAAAAGAATGAGGTAACGGGAGACACCCACATCCCCGAGGAGGTCCCTCGTTGCCAGATGTCGAACCCACCATTGATGATTTTATTGCGGAAACTAAATGGAGTGTTTACCGCTTGACTTAAGTTGAAATTGTTACTCATTCATAACTCCGTTTAACTAGGTTCCGCATTATAGTTCCGCGTCGGCACGAACGCTGTCGGCCACCCACACTGCCGGTCCGGTAGCGGTCACCTTCGCGTAGAGATACACGGAGTCCGCGTACTGGTTGGCCACAGTAAGGTCGCTTGCGTTGCTGAATGTCGTGGTGCCGATGGTGACTACCGGGTTCACACGCTTCCGCGTTCGCCACCTGTAGACGGTGCCGAAAAAGTTAGCAGTAGCACCGTAGCTACTCATTTGAAGATAAGTAGCGACCTCGTAGTACCGTTCGCACAACGATAACTCCAGACCAATCGGGCGCTGCTCGAAAGGGGTGGCAACGTCGCCCTCCTCGACCTGAATGTCATTGACCACGAACGCACTGCCAGACCCGAAAGTACCCTGCGCTGCCGGGAACCCGATGTAGAACTCCAGTGAGTCGTCGCCGTTGGTCCCGAAGGTCTTGGCAGTAAGGCTGGGGATGGTGAAGGTGAAGGAGAACCGCTGCTCCGCCGTCGTGGCGACGAACGCCTGCGCTGTCACTTGTTCACTGGCCGAGGGGCTACCACCTGTCCCATAGTGGAGAATGAACCCAACCGCGAACGTCTTGGAACTTCCGCTTTCCATCAACCCCGTAAAGGAAACCGTGACAGTTTTGCCGGAGAACTTCCTCAGCCCTTCGATCTTCTGGTACACGCTGGCCTGATTCGTGCCGCTGACAACGCTTCGCACGACGTATAGCGCGGAACTCCCGGTCCGGCCCATCACCATCGTGTGACCGGCCCGCCAAAGGCCCCAACGATCCGCGCTCGCGTAACCGTCCGTTGACTGCGCATCCCCGCGCTGCCAGATGTCGAACCCACCGTTAATAATCTTATTCCTGAAACTAAACGGAGTGCTCGGGACAATATTATCAGCGGATAGAGTACCTGTGATGCTGACATCACCAGTGATAGAGTAATTACCAGTCATTACATCGCCGGTTTTCTCCACCATATTAGCCAGATCAAAGACCCCAAAGGCAACCACTTCAACAATATCTCCGGCAGTCAAGCCAGTGGCCATTGTGAAGGTAGAACCGTCTGTTGCTGTGTAGTCTGTACCACTTAGGAAGCGAACACCGTTGACGTATACATCGAGGAACCCAACAGTGTAACCCCCGGTCACGTTAAACAATATCTGACCGGCAGTGGCTGTGAACGATTCCTTCTTAGTAGTGGACGCCGCAGCGGCCTGCCAGTTTGTACCATTCCAAACGCGCATCTCGTTAGAGACACTGTTGAAGTACAGAGCACCGACAACTAAAGCATTACCGTCATTATCCAATGTTGGATTAGCGGCTTTGACACCTAGATAACGATCGTCGAACTGATCGTAGACAGCCTCAGTCGCTGCTAGAGAGCTAGCCGCGTTGGTTGCGCTCATGGCAGCAGACGAGGCCGAACTAGCTGCATTAGTAGACGAATTAGCAGCAGACGATGCTGAATTGGCGGCGTTTGTTGCACTAGTGGCAGCAGCAGAGGCTGAACTGGCAGCGCTAGCCGCACTGGCCTGCGCGGCGATGCGGTTGTTGTTCGAGTCGATAGCATTCGCGGATGCATTAGCCGCGCTGTTCGCCGCACTGGCCTCAGCTGTCTCTGCATTCGTTTCCGCAGTCTCTGCCGCAGTCTGAGCGATCAAGGCCGCATCTCTAGCATTCTCTGCAGCGAGTTGAGCCGCCTCTGCGTTTGCTTCAGCAGAAGCAGCGTTAGCAGCGTTCTGCGCGGTGACATCATTAAGCTGGTTAATAATCCCTAACTGTTGACTCCCGACGCCGCCAGCCACAGCGCCTTGTTCTTGTCTGTAGCCCATATTGCGGCTCCTTAAATCATTCCATTAGTATTAACATTAATACGGACATTTCCACCTTTGGCCCGACGATAACGTTCTTCTCTATTCAGATTTTCAATGGTATCCTTAGTACGTCCTGCATAGGTAGCTTCCATTTCCTGATCAAACAGGTAGGCACCAACATGGTACAGAGAAGCCCAAAGGAGTAGCTGTTCCTTTTCATCCCGTAGCCAGTTCGCCGCTTCTCTACCAACGTAATACTTAGTGGTCACTGTTGGATCATAAGCCGCTGCTTCTGCATAAGTGTCGAACACCCGCTCCGTACCACCAGAAGTAGAGAAGTACAGGGGTGTATCAGACAGGACACCTGTCAACTCCAAGAATGGCTGGTCTGCATCTGCGACACCAATAATGTAGTTAGCAGAGATAACAGAATAGGTTGCATTCAGGAGAGCCAGCCGTTTGTAATACTGAAACTCAAGTACTTCGCCGACTGCTAACTGAGGACGAATATACAGATAATCATCCTTCCAAGCGAAGTGATAGCGATTGTACTTCTCCGCATAAGGATCAAAGAAAGTTCTATTGTCGGTGATCTCATTGTAGATAATACCGGGATCACCAGTGGAGCCCGGTAGACGTCGGACATAGATAAACTCAATGAAGTCTAGCGGGAGTGGAATCTTAGAATAGTCTGCATTAGCCGGGTTATCATCAGCGGTAATAACGTACTCTACATTCTCCTCTAATGGAGGAACCCGAAGATGCTGGTAACAGTCCTCTGCACCGTACTTCAGGCAGTCTTCCACAACAGAGTCAGGGATTGTTGCAGTACTTCTGCGATTAGCCCAATCCCTTACTTTTGCCTTTAAGGCGTTATACAGAGGTGTAGCCATATTAGTTTACATCCTTAGCTTTTGTATTTAGATAGGAGTAACAGAGGAAACTGTTCTGCTACAATCCGTTTAAACTTCTTCTTGGCCTCTTCGTCATGCATGAAGTTAGGGTCATGCATATCTACCCCATAATTGGTCTTGATATGAATCCAGACAATATCAGGGATAACAGCGAAAGGTTGCATGTGATGCCTATTTGGGTTCAGCTCATTGAGCCTACGCTGTTCAGCGGCGTACTCCAAATAAGGTTGAATATCTTGATCTAACCTGTAGTTCCATTCGTCTGTCTTGACTAGGAAGCTATTAGGGTTGTCGTCTTGTGATCTGAAAGGCATATGTGTAAAGCTCCGTGTGTGTATATCTTAAGGTTATCTGTTGGAGATAGCAGCGGGCCAAATCCCATCAGGATCGTAATATCCCCACTCGTAGAGAACGTTTGAACCATTGTACTGCGTCAACCAGATTCGTAGTCAAAACAACAGCCAGACCAGCTGTGAGACCATCATTTAAGTTAGCCATAATGTATATATCCTTTAGTTACTCAGCCAGGTGTGCATTTTACCCTCTTGGGTTAGTAGACCGACCTCGTATTTTGTGTTAGCCCCGTTGTACGCCGGAATGGCAGCAACAGTTGTAGCCCCGTAAATAACTTCCGTAATTTTGTTCGCGGCACTGACGGTCACTTTAATGACATCATCAGAGTAGATGGTGGAACCATCTGTATTAGTGATCTTGAGTTCCATAGTGCTTATGTATCCTAAAATAGAAAGAGGGAAAGGGATTTCTCCCAATCCCTCTAGAGGTTATTTACTTATTAAGCACCCGACAGGCCGATGATCAGACCAGCACCTTTTGGATTCTTGCACTCAAGAGTGCCTTCTTCCACAATCTGGCCGATGATCGAGTCACCCAGCTGACCAAGGTCAACTTCCTGCATTGGCCGAAGGGTAGCCCATGCAAACCACATTGGATCATACAGGAGAGCCGAGAAGTCCGCTGCATCATCAAGACCGCTAACAGCAGTGTTAGCAAGACCCATAATGTAGTTGGGGACAACCATCACGTCACCGAAGTCGGACATGTAGATCTCGACCGACTGACGGAGTTTACCATCAGAGTCGATGTTACGACGGACGTTACCATCACCAGCGTTGCTAGTCGAAGAGCCAGCAGCTTGGGCACGAGCCGAGAACGCACGACGGTTAGCAGGCGAAAGCATAAGCTTAGTCGCTTTACCACCCTGCTCATAGATCTCCTGCATCAGCGAATCGACGTGCGACAGCTGAAGAGGATTCTTGTCAGCAGAAGTGACAGTCGTAAAGGCACCCACAACACCGGCACCCTTATTGGTAGGCGCAGTGTACTCGTTGGCAGTAGTCAGAGCGTTGACAACGTTGTAGTTCATCCACGACTGGTAACCACCGAAGGTACGAGTACCGGCACCATTCGAGGATTTCCAACCATGAACAAGGTCAAACTCTTGGTCACGCTTCATCTCAATACCGCGCTTCTTCAGCTGGTAGGCGTATTCATCCGCAACACCGGCTTGATCGACAGCACGTTTAGTACCAGTAACGTTGATAACCTTCGAGTTAATCTGGCAGTAGTTAGCCAGACGAGTACGGAAAGGTTCAGCAGCTTGCGCAGCAGCTTGAGTAGCGTACGAGACGCCTTCAGCGACAGCACCTGAAGCAGGGGGTGCCAGCTCGTCAGTTTGCCATTCGTGGAGAATAGCGGTCGCTTTAGTACGACCAATCGAGGACATAAAGGGAGTTTCATCCCGAGACAAATATGTTTACTCTGCGATCGTTACTCGCAGGCAATGATATCCTCTGTGGTGGCTCCTTTCTCCGGTAGCCACTCTTTGCATACAACTTTGCCTGATATTGTTTTCTTTGCACCATTCCCAAAGATGGACATTGGTAACCCGGTAGCCATCATCTCTCCAGATGGTGTACAAATACTTGTGGTTACGCTTGGTCAATTCTTCTTTGAATTCTTTTGTGTGCCTAGCTGGTTCCCTGTGCTTTAGGGTTCGTTCCCAATGCTCCCTCTGTTTCTCAAGGGACTGCTGCTTGGGTACCACGCCTCCTGCACATATATTCCAACCAATTTGTTCTTTTGGTCTAAGACAAATCTCTTTAGTCTTGCACTCTTCCAGAGTACCTTGGAATAACACTTCAACCTTTAGATTACCCCACCCATATTTACGGATAGCTGCATGAACAGGGTAACTACTGCCTTTTCTAGCAGATCGTTTATGTTCTCTACATCTCTTTTTCAGGTTTTTAGTGATCCCAATATAACCGTCTTTATCAGGTTCAGTTTGTAGCTTGTTGTGTATCCAATACACATAACAGATTCCAGTCATTCAGTATGACTCCTCATTCACAATATCACTATTGTGTTCAGACTATATCATCACCCTCATGTTTATACATAAGGGGCCAAGTGCTTCGGATCGACTTCGACCCTACTCCCTAACGGGATAGTCGTTGAACCTTCCTCTTTCGAGGCTCGGCTGCTGATTGCCTCCCTACGGAGGTTTCCCAGCAATTCACTTGGTTTTCGATGGTGGTTACCCACCAAAGGATCTCTAATTAAATCATGGAGATGAGGTTGGCAAGGTCTTCGCGTTCCGAGACATTACCGGCATTGCCCGTAGCCGAAGCTGAACGAGCAGCGGCCTTAGGACCGCCTGAGGAGAAAGTTGTAGTAGCCATTTCTTTTTATCACCCTAATATATATAGTGAAGAGTTTACAGTTTTTGGCTAACCTTGGAAATACGTTTGAGGAATTCTTTCTGTTCTGCTTCAGAAGCTTCACCAGAAAGGACTCGTTGGCGAGCATCCTTCTCAGCCCTCTTTGTCTTCACAGACTGATCTGGGCCTTTCTTAGTTGGAATACTCTTGGCTTTAGGGGTTGCTTTACGCTTCTGGACACCTGTATCTTTGGCCTTCGCAAGCTTCCGATAATCATTGATAAATTTAACGACACGCGCATCGTAAATATATGCCAGTAGTTCTTCAGGGATACCTTGCTCAATAGCGAATTCGCGGATACTCGTAGCTAGCTTCTCGTTGAACTCCGGGAGGATTTCTTTAATCTCTTTGTCAAAGTTCTCGCGCATTTGCAGCGCTTCTTCCGCTTGCTTATCACTAATTTGCTTGGCAATCTTCTGAAGGTTAGCTTCCCGCTTGCTTCGGAGTTCGTGATACTGCTCTTGGACCTCTTCTTGTTTTTCTTTGAGGTCTTGGAGGGTATAACGATCACCATCGGCTTTAGCCTTCTTAATCTGATCCGCTAGATTGTGATACTCTGTTGCTAACTCTTGCTCCTTTGAGGAGAGTTCAGTTTGCAGGAGAGTACCTAATTGGACTAGTTCATCCAATTTAGTCTTGCGTTCAGTCTCTAGTTGTTTCCTTAGTTCACCTAGTTCACGTCCCTTCTGAGACAAATGTTGATCAGTAGCGTAACCCTTTCGAATTTCTTCTAGGGTAACGTGGACTACTTTCCCGTCAATTTTAACAGGTACTTTGTATTCCCAATCAATATCTTCTTCATCAGGAAGGTCAGCATCTTGGGTAGACTCTTGGTCATCCTCATCTTCTTCCTCTTCAGTAGACTCTTGATCGCTGTCTTCATCTGAGTCATCATCGGCGTCCTCGTCTGTCTCAGGGACTTCTTCATTTTCTTCAGACGATTCTTCCGGAGTCTCTTCCGCATCTTCCTCAGTTGGTAGAGATTCTTCGTCATCATTCCCTTTAATGCCAATCAGTTTGGCAGCAGGGGAATTACGGAGAATGTCATCGAGGCTAGGCATCTGCGACTCGTCACTATTTCCAGTCATCTCACTCCGCTCGAAATCAGCACGGCTGATCTTACTGGCGGGAGTCGAGGTAGAGAGGTGTGGTAGCATAATAGTTATTCCTTAACGAGACTCTGAGTCGAGTCTTTAGTAGAAGTATCTTTAGCGGCACGGACTTTAGCCATGCGCTCGGCATCAGCAGCTTTCTTTGCTTCACCCGGGTCAATAAGATTGTCCAGGATAGTAAGCGCTGCATCCAGATTGACCAAGATGGGAGCATAGTTTTGTGCTCGACCAACTCCACCGTTATTACCACATACGGCAATCTCACGGATAATCTGGTCTTGTGCCTTGGTTAGTACTTCCTTAGCTAGTTTAGTTTGTTCCAAATTCATTATTCAGTATCCTCTTGTGAACCCTCTTGGTTCTTCTTAAAGTATTGTGCATTAGCACCGTAGGTTTCAAACTGGATGAGTTGTGCTTTGACTGAACCCAAAGCTAAGGCACAATGATAAAGGTATTCCCTTTCTTTCTGTGCATGGGGTTCTGTTTTAAGCCACTGCTCAAACAGGCTCAGGAGGATATCCTCATAAGCATCTTGGAAAAACTCTTCTTTAATCTTTTCGGCAAAAGCTGCCCTAGCCAAAGCTCGTTGAGCATCCTTAAAGGGCTCAATGACTTTGCGACCATCAGGCATAATTGTGGGTTTCGCCTTCTCGTGAATACCCTTCTTATACTTTTCCATAATTTCCTTGTGTATATAGGCTAACTGGTCCAAATAAAAATTTTTCTATTAGGAGCCAGCTAACCTATTGTTTTAATACAATCAGGCAGGTGCTGAAGTCGTACCTTATGGCGACGAAGTCGTATCAGCAGGAGGTGCCATAGCTGCCGGACCACCTTCAGGGAGAACAACCTGAGGAGAACCTAAGGGAGCTGCTGCATCCTGTGCCGTATGCTGAACTGCCAAGGCCCACATTTCTTCAATAGAAGGAATGACAGGTTGAGGGATAGAAATACCCTCTTTAGCGGCGTCAATATACAGCTTCATCATATCCTGATAGTGCTTCGACATGGCAATAACCATCTGACGCGTGTTATCTTGGATGGCGTTCTTAGACTGGATATTTGTTAGGGCAATAGTGGCTTCCCTCTGTCGGATATCCAACCTAGTAATTTCCTCATCCAACTGACGCTTCTTCTCGGTTGCTTGCTGTTCTGCTTGCCTTGCTTGTTCTGCCTGTTCTTGGAACTCAGGGGTTGTATAATCCACCAGATAATCCAAGGGATCCAGATCCAGAGCCTTAATGGTTTCAGCCGCAATATGCACAGCTGCTTGTGGGTTGACAGCACCACCGGCACCGGCAGTTTGCAAAGCAGGGATAACCTCTTTGCCAACTAACTGCATTTTACGGAGCATATCCGTGTTACCGAAACCACCGACGTCAGCATCAATAATCAGCTGTTCACAATCAGGTAACTCAGCAGGATCCACCGAGGCTAGATAACCCTTCTCGTCATAGAATTCTACCTTGCCGGTAGTCATCTTCTCGCGCATTAAGGTGTAGACACCCTCGACAAACCTCTTGAGACCTGTCTCGACATATCGGCGAGCCATGTACTGGAGGCGAACTTGGGCAGCACTTTGAACCATGCTAACTTTCTGTTCACTGTTTCCAGAGACATACAGGGTATCGTTCAGACCTTGTGCAGCCTTAGAGAGACCAGTAGATTGCTCTTTATGGATCTGCAGGAATTCCATCAGAGGGACAGTACCCTGGCTGATAGTGTCAGGTGTCAAGGGGAATACTGCTGCCTGGGGATTACCAATAGTGGGGATAACAGACTTGGGTTTCAAGTTCTGTAATGCACCAAAATCCACAATATTAGGGTCAGCCAACTTGGGTGCATAGTTCGTCATGTAGACGTTCTCAATGAACCCACGGAGGATGGCAGTACTAGCCAAAGTGCTAGGACGGATCATGTCTGCCATTGACAACCCAATGAACTCGTGAGGGACTTCAAACGGGCAGAGAGATGCAATAGGGATCTTCTGTGCGTCTTCCTCTAGGGCAATCTGACCACCAACAATGACAATGTGCTTGAGTTCAGCAATCCCATCACCATCCCGGTCAATCTTCATCCAGCATTCAACGTGTTGAATAGGGATGTTAGCTTCTGTATCAATAGCCAACTGTTTGTTGTGATAGGTGGCTTCAACAGCAGTTAGGACTTTACGGGTGGCTTCTTCAGAGGAAATGAGCTTAGTAGTTAACCCTACAGTCCCTAGGTCATCCCAATCAATATCAGCATCAGGATATGCCTTCTTGAGCTCAGACTTAGTCAGTTCTGACTCAATACCAACAAAAGCAGCATCATCAATGTTTGTTGCATCCCTGCTAATACGGAAGTTCTCAGGAGGGATTAAGTCAATGCGGACTCGAGATTTGTCTTTCTTCCTGCGAACCCTGACGTCATGATACATGTTGACGTAGGTCTGTTCCCCGTCAATCTCAATAACCTCTGGGCTATATTCCAGTGTACCAGAGACTTCGACGTCGTCATCTGCCAGCATAAGATCCAGACTGTTCTGGTCAATCTGCTCAAATTCTTCAAATTTATATTCGTGATCTTCTACCCAGCCCCACCGGACAATAGTGTTCTTCCAGATCAGGGAGGATTTAACCCAGCTGTTTAAGATACTCCAACCATCGTTCTGCTTAAAGATAACGTAGTTGGTCAGTTGGGAGGCTACTTTAGCCCTATGGAAATCCGCTGGGGACTTACTCTTAGGGTTAAATTTAGCTAGTTTGTTGTTGTCAAACAGTAATTCTGATAGGATGGCCACGTAGCCTTCTACTGCTTCCACTGTATCGGAGGAAACAATCTGGCTTACACCTTGGGGTGACAGGTGACCTGTAGGGATCATCCCATACTCTAGTGTACTCTTTTCTCGTTCACCACTTAAAGCAGTACCGGCTAACCAGTCATTTGAGGCGTTAAGCAACCCTTGCTCAACTAGGGATACTAATTCCTCATCAGAGATCTTCTGGATCTCCCTTTCGGTTTTCTTCATCTTAGGCATATACATTCTCTCTTTTCTGATAAAGGAGACAATCAAACAGGAATGGTAATGAGGGTTGTTTTATTAGCAGACAAACCCACAAAACTGCTTATACACACACAAGGAGATCTTACTTGCGATTAGACCTAACAGATAAGTTAGGTTCCTGCTTTTGTTGTTTATCTTTATTCTCAGGTAACCTACCGGGATTATCCTTCAGGTACTTCTTGATATCTTGGGTAGTAGCTTTGTTGTTAACATAGGGAGTCATATATTAAATCCATTGGGTGTTATCTGGTTGATAGGTTCCAGACCTTTGGGTAAAAGGAATTCTGTTAGTGGTCAGCTTATCTCTGTGAGTCCTTAAGACTTCTAGAGCAATGGCCGTAGCAATAACTGTATCGTCATAATAGCCTGGAGAAGCCTCGGTTTTACCTCCACCGTCACTAACGTATGTAGATAACTCATGAATAATAGTCCTCGAAGGGATCCATATATCATCGTTCTCAATAGCATTTTTAAGAAAGC
>Ga0070749_10003352_pt1 | contig 10728 bp, 17 predicted proteins | sample VirMetDEL_Nov_18_FD_75180 | JGI IMG/M metagenome (GOLD analysis project Ga0070749, IMG submission 75180) | Aqueous microbial communities from the Delaware River and Bay under freshwater to marine salinity gradient to study organic matter... | ecosystem: Environmental > Aquatic > Marine >...
GCAAAATTAAATTTGATGTTGCTGAAGTTGTTCCAGTACCTTGAACTTGTAATTTTGCAGTTATTGAAGTAATTCCTAAACCTAAATTACCTGATGGACTTAATCGCATTTTTTCAGTTGCTAAACTTATTGTTCCATCACCTCCTTGAGTAAAAAATGCTAATGAACCGCTTGCCCATGAACCATCAGTAATGCATTTTATTGCACCATGTGAAGTTGTTGTTGAATTTGGATAAAATCCATATTGCAAATTGCCAACAACTTGACCAGTTGTTCCAGCATCTTGCAATTGAGTATTGACAATAAAATATGTTGGCACACCATATTTTGCTTGAGTAACTTGATATGCTGGAGAAGTTGCAACAGCACCAATTCCAATATTTCCATCATCACGAACAAGCATAATTTGTGATGCTGAACTATTTTGAAATAAAGCATTTGTTGTTGCTGATGTTGTTCCTGAACCTTTAACACCTAATCTTGCAGTATTTGCAGCATTACCAACAAGCCAATTATAATTTATTGAACCATATTGTAAATATGACAAACTTATTTTTGTTCCACTCGCTTCAGCAGACCATCCACTTGAATTAGTGTAAAAAAGTTCAGGGCCAATATAAGCAGTATTACCACCATTAAACATTGTCATATATCCAGTTGTATTATACAATGATGCTGTATTTATGCCAATAGCTTTATTACTAATTGATAAAGATAAATCATTGCCTAAACCATCTGATAAAAATTTACCAGTAGCCCCTACAATTGAATTGTCACCAAATTTAATTAATCCCTGATAAGTTGCTGCTGGAGTTAATCCAGTTAATGATGTTCCCATATTAATTCCAAGTTTCGTTTATTGTTTGCCATTGGTCGACAATCAATTGCCATTGATTTTGAGCAAATGGAGTTTTAAATGATGTTTTTAAATAACTTATAAGCGTGTTTTTAATTAAAAGCATATTAAGGATTTAATGTCGGATGATACATACATTTTACATTACCTGATATTATACGCACTTTAGCATAGTTACCAAACAATATTTGTCCAGCCTTAATTGTTACACCAGCCAATGTTGTTAAATCAACTAAATTACCTGAAGCATCTTGTTCAGTTGTTCCAGCAAGAGTTGTATCCAAAACACTATCAGTAATAAAATAAATAGCGTAATAATATGTTCCTAATGTTGTTGATTGTCCAGCACCTAAATATACATTTGTTCCCAATACACCCATTGCTGCTTTAGTCATATTATCAGTTGTCAATGATGTTTGCATTGCACCAGTTGCTGATACCTGAAGCGTTTGGTATGTTGATGTTGGAGTTATACCTGATATTGGTTGTCCAGCATCGCAAGTTCTTGCAGTTGAACCTGATGGTCTATTGTTAGAATTTTGTGTAATCATCTTATGCCATTGAATAAATTAAACAAGTTAATTCAGAATAACTTGTTGAACAACTATTAAAAGTATTGAATAACATTTGCCATTTAGTGATGTCAATCATACCTCTTTCAAATGTTTTTAATGTTGAATTGGGCTGCAATTTATAATTGTTTAAACTTATAGCACAATTACCAGTATTAATGAAGCAATAGCCAATTGTTTTTTCATCCCTGAAAACATAAGTTCCATTATCATTAGCAGTATAAGTTAAACTATCAATTACAAATTTATTGCTCATCTTTTTTAGAATTATTTGGGTTAAGTATTTTATAAATTGTTCCGATTCCAATAACAATCTGAACAATTGCTTGGGTTATATTTGCTATATCTTCGCTGCTGGGCATATGTTGCATTACATTTGGCACGATTTGTACAATTGAAGCTCCAACAACTCCAGTAGTTATTGTATGTATTTTATCGAGCATTATTTTGTTGATTTAATTTTATAATATTTTGTTACATCAGCAATAATATTATCAACTAATTCAGCATCAAATTTTCTTTTTAACAAAGATTTCAATGATTTAATTTTATCTTCTATTTTAACTGATGGTTTTAAATTTTCTCGTTCAAACCAAATATCTAAAGCCTTTTCAAAGTAAACCTTTTTAAAAAACTTAATAAGGATTCTAACAATCATTCCAGCCAATGTTTTATGGTCGGTTTCATTGTTTGACATATACTGGCATAATACTTCAGTATGGTCTTTAATTGCTGATTCTATTTTTTGGTCTAACATATTATTTTTTTTCTATTCCTATTGGTTTGGTTGCAATGATATTTATTACCTGATTGTATTCAGAATCTGATAATTTAGTATAAAGTTTACTCAATAAATCTTCATTGAATAATGTTTTATAAGCATCTACAATTGAAGCAACTTGTGTTTGATATCTTAACTTTCTAAATACACCAAATACTGCTTCTTCATCGTCGTTAAATGTTCCCCAAGCATCATCAATTTTTTTAGCAATGATATTGGCATCAGTTGCACTTAATAAATAAATTTTTTGACTTGGTTTAATCGTTGCTTTTAATGAAGCAACTCCAGCCCATATATTATGTCTTTTTTCTTGTTCTTCTAAATTCTTTTCTGCTTCTTTAGCATCTTTAGATTTACCAAAAAATTTATTAAAAGCCAAATAGCCACCAACAAGCAAACCAGCAACAATTAATAGATTGTAATTTATTTTGTTCATACCATTTTTCTTAATTGTCCTATAAGCATTTTAAAGAAATCAGGTTGTGTTTTAGCCAATTGAAGCAATCTTGCTAAATCTTCTTCAATTTCAGGATGTATTTGTTTAAACTCATCCATAATTGATGATTCAACACCATTTATTCCCTGATAATGATTTACTGGTTTATTTCGATTTGCTAACATACCTAATACGACATCAACTATTGTATCCAATTTACCGATTAAAGCATTGTTCATTGCTTCAGTAAATGTTTGTGGTGCAGCAGCACCAACTTCATCTTCATCTTCATCCTCTTCTTGCAAGAGTTCATCCATTTTCTCTTCCATTCTTTCAAGTTGAGCCTTTAATGTTGCATTTTCAGTTGCAACGGCAACATATTTGTCAACATCAATTGAACTGGATTGATTTTGTGGTTTAGAATAAAATGCACCAGTAGTGGTGGCAGCATCCTTGTGATTGAATGCCACGACCACTTTAACAACTGGTGAAAGTTTTGCATTTGGTTCAGGATTATAAGAACCAAATAATTCTAATTTATAGTCACGAAAATTGCTCGGTTCGATAAAATCATCATACCATTCAGTAAAATCGTTAACCAAATCTTCTTGTGATTCACCTTCTTTACAACGATGGATGTAAACAACTTCAGAGCCTTTTGATAATTTGATTTTTTGAAAATCAAATTTGCTCATATATTTTTTGATTTTTTCTATTCCTACAATTTCAGCAGCCATAAATTAAATGTTTCCTTTAGTGTAATAAACGCTAAATGCGAATGATTTTGATGCATATGATGCAATAACTGAAGCATCAGTTACATACATATATGATTTAGCCCAAACAATTACTTGACCAGCCAACATTGGAATCTCACCATAGAAAGTTGTTGAATTGTTTCTATATAAAGATAACGCTGGGACTTGAATAAAGTAACCTCCATCAAAATACAACGACACAACGGCTTTGGTTAACAAAGCTCTTGTCATATTGGTTGCACCTGAAAAAGTAACTGGTTGAGTTTCGTCAGAATATATTTCCATACCAAATATTTTGGCTTCACGCAAATTTGGGAGGTCATTAAAATATATTTTTTGGTTTGTGTTTCCAGTCGCAACTGGAACTTCAACATACTCTGCTCTTTTGATAAAAAATGGATTCATAAAATAATAATTTTTTTTTTAAGAAAGAGTGCGTATTGCTACGCACCCTAACAAGTTAAACACACCTTAACAATTATTTGTTCAAGTTTGAAGCACCAAGTGAAAGGAAACCTCTGAAAATCAAATTGATTTGGCAAGTATTGGTAACTGCTAAACTCGTTGGGAGAGTAAGCGTCACATCAATTTTTGCAGTACCCGATAGCTGAATGCTCGGCACGAGGGCTGTGAAACCATCTTCACCACGCACACTATTTTGACCAGTTGTATCACCACCAGTAGCGAAGATATTACCAGTTTGAACAATCGGAGTAGCATAGCAACGATACATATCAAAATTTTGCAAGTAAGCCACATTGTTTACTAAAATATTTAAATATGAGTTAGTAAATAATGCGTTTGCATTGGTAACACCAGCAGCAGTTAATGCTTCTGATTGATAATTGTATAATTGATAAGCACCAGCACTTGTTGCAGCACCAGCATCAGTTAATCCGCCAATGAATAAACCAATGTGTGTAGCAGTAAATGCATCTGCTCTATTTAAGAATCTATTTTCAGCCAATGTGTTGGTTGAATCCCCTTCTAAAACTGGGAATGTGTATGTTGTTTTGTTTGCAACAACATTTTGGATAAGGCGTAGCGTTGACGGAGTAGTTACTGGCTTACGACCTTTTGCAGCGTATGCTTTAGTGATTGTACTAAAGGCTTGTCTTTGTGCTAATGACATAATTTATTTTTTGAATAAGTTTTAAATATAACTTTTGTTTAGTAATCGTAATCTTCTGAATAACCGATTTCATCCATTCCGTTTAATTCAGCAATGTCTGCACCGATTTCATCCATTCCGTTTAATTCGCTGATATCAGTTCCTGATACAACAATTACATCATCACCTTCTGCTGCACCAAATGCTGCTGGAACGGCTGATTTTAATAATTCGTAACCACCACCAATCATCATACCTTTACCAAACGCATTAACATTGGCTGATTTGCTGCCAATTAAGTTTGCTAATGGTTGAGTTAAGAAACCCAAAGCAATTTGTCCAGCGGCTTTATTAGTAGCGTTAGCAGTAATAAATGGAACAACTTTACCTAATGAGTTAACGATAAATCTTGAAGCAACTGCACCACCTAATGCAAATGCAACTTCTTGTAGTTGAACAGCACCTACTTTACGAGCGTAAACTCTGTATTTGCGTGTTCCTCTTTTTTTCATTGACTTTCTTCTTTTAGCCATAATTTATATATTTACAAATTTAATATTTTTAAACGAATTTAGCACGAGTATTTAAATATGTTTTTAAAGCTTTATGTTGCAATTGAACAATTTTTAAATTTCGTCTATATTCAGGTTTTTGTGATGTATGTGAAATTTTAATTAAACCTTTTAGATAAGCAATATATTTATCTAATCTATATAATTCAGAACCAATTGTATTTAAATCAATTAATGATTTATTTGATTCTTTTTCAGATTTAACACCACTCATAACTCTAATATTTACATTGTGCGAGTTAGTATCCTTATGTTTGCTTACTGGAGTTCTTTTTGCTTTAGGTTTTACACCAGTAACCTTTTTTGATTTAGGCAATTTTTTAAACATAGTAATCATTCCATTTAAATCATAATCCATATCGTAGCCTTTTTGATTTAATGCTTTTTTAGCTCTTTCTAATTCTAAATAATTTCCACCATCATCAACTCTATCAATTATTCTTTTTACAGCAACTGGAGCATTTTTATAGGCTGAAAATCCACTAACTTTTTTGGCATAAACTTTTAGTTTGCCTTTAGCATTTGGTTTAGCATAAACTTTCATTTTTGCTGGTCTTCCAGTTTTCTTTTTACCTTTTGCTGCTCTTAAACGAGCCATAAAAGCCTTTGCTGCTGCTGAACCCTTCTTTAATTTAGCCATAATTATTTTCTTTTTTTGCCTTTTTTACGAGTTAACATATATCCAACAATTCCAATACCAGCAATACCACCAATAACAATCATTTTATTGTCTTTAATCCATTGAAATGCATTAGTTGCTTTTATTGGTTTATCATCGGCACTACTTTTTTGCTCAAGTTCTGACATATCTTTTGCTTTATCAGCAACTTTTTGAGCAGTTTCAGTAGTTGTTGGTTGCAAATCTTTGCTTGTCAATTCAGTTTTACTGGTTATTTTACCAGCCTCTTTTTTGAAAACTACATCTTTAATGTCTTTACCAGTTGCTTTTTTAAATTGTGCAGTTGCTTTTTTAGCAGCATCAATAATTGGCTTTGATTTAGCAGCAGTTTCTTTAGATTTTTTTAATATATCGGCAGCCTTAATCAAAATTGGTGCAGCAGTTGCAGCAGCAGTTGTAGCAACCACACCAACATAAACACCATCTGCTGAATAACCTTTAAATAATTCATTATAGGATTCATTTTCTTCCTGAACACCCATTATTCTTTTTTTAGATTTACCAGCATTTACTGCATTTGTAAACGCACTTCTATCACCACCCAAGTCTACCCACCATTTTATGCCTTCATCACCTTTAGAAGCAATTAAATCACTAAAATTAGTGGCTAATCCATTAAAATTTAATTTAACTAATTCTAAAAATGCATTGCGTGGAATGGCTAAACCAGTTGTTTTAGTGCCTTGAGCAATTTGTTTAGTAACTTTTTGTGCAGATGTTGCACCTTTTTTAATAGTTTCTTTTGCTTTTGAGAAATTAATGCCATTGATTTCACTAATTTCATCAGTTCCTGATAATCTATATAAACTCATATCGTAATCTTTTTTTATAGTCGGGGTTTTTTCGGTATCAAATGATGGTAAAACAGCATCCAGTATTGTATTTGATTTAGGTAAATACGAATAAATGTGCTGAAAATCTTTATTGTTTCTATAACCAGTTAATCTATATTTTGGTTTGTAACCACAAGCCTGAAGTATAGTGTTTGAAAACAATGCAAAATGTTTACAATCACCATTTCCATCCGCAAGAAACCTTGACATTGATTTTGTGGTTTGATGTGTTGATGGCTCAACTTTATATTCTATTTCGTTTTTGAGAAAATTAAATATATTTTTTGCAGTTTCCCTTTCATTCGCCCCTTTAAAATATTTACATAATTTTTGAGCATCAGGTAAATTAATAGCGTGTTGAATCGCAATTGCGTCAACAATGTTTTGAGTGTTTTGCCAACCATTGATTAATTTTGCCTTGTATAAAGGCTTGTCTAATTGTCTATATAGTGTTTGTCTTAAACTCATTTAGTAAGTTTAATATCTTTAATGTATTTAAATGGAACAACTAAACCTTCAGCGTTTATTTTAGCATCAATTTTAAAAGTTCCTTCAACCATTTTACTGATTGGTTTAGTTAAAATATCTTTTACCACATTAATTAAATCTAAATTCATTTTAACTGGTAATTGAATAGTTTTATCTTCTAATGGTTTTAAAACAAATGGTTGTCTAAAATCAATAGTTGCACCATAATTATCATTCCAAATTACATCCCCAACAATTGATTTAACGCTAACATTTGCATTTGCTGGATTAATTATCCTTACAAACACTACAAATGTTTTTGATTGCTTATTATAATCAACTTTTACCACATTTACATTTAAAGAATCAATTGCTTCTTTTTTTCTGAAAACAAAATAAGCAACTGCTCCAGTAGCAGCAACTAAACCACCTATAATTAAACCTTTATTTTTCATCGTATTCTACAATCATTAAAATCATCGCAATCAATTACAAATTGACCAGTTTTTTTATCGTTTTTCTTGGCTCTACCTTTGGCTTTTAATCCGATAACTATACCACTATTTTTTTTAGCCTTTTTTGCTAAATCAATCATTAAATCATCTCTTGAATCACCATCAACAACTTTAAAACCAAACCAAGTTTTAGGTAATTTATTCCTGAATACAACGGCAACTAATTTACCATCGTATAATGCTTCCATACAATTTTGGAAATTATTTACAAATTTACCAGTTGCCTTATCATAAAAATCCTCTCCACGAGAATAAGTTACAACATAATCATAACCACCAACTTTTCTGATACCAGCATTTTGTGGGAATTTAGTGTAATCATAAAATTTAACATTTTTTGGAATACCTTTCAATAATCCATATTTGTTCATCATTTCCAAAAATGGAATATCTGATGTTCCATTTAATCTAATAGCAACTTCTTTACCTAATGCTTTAGTTTGTCTTGTTGCTCTGATAATATCTTCTCTAACTTTTTCTAAAAACAATTTTTCGTAATGGATATAAAATTTAGATTTATCCAATCTTGCTTCTCTGACATTTTGAAATACACCTCTACCAGCAGTCGCTAAACACGACCAAATACAACCTGGTGTTGCCATAGGACAAAAATTAACACCTGATTGACTTGATGGAAGCAAGTATAAAATTTTTGTTGGTCTAAAATTTTTTGCAGTTTTCGCATTTGTGTTTCCATCAGACAATAACCAAGTTGATTTTTTTTCAAATCTTGATATGTCTTTAGTTTCACCTTTATGCTCATAAGTTAACGCACCAATTGATTCTAAATTCAATCGTTTAATCAGGTTTGTCGCATAATACGAAACCTTTTTAGGCTTTGCCTGAATATAATTATCCCACATATTGTCAGGTAAAACATCCAGTACAACTTCTTTTCGCATTTCACAAAATTAAAAATTATTTGCGAAAAAAAAAACTCTGCGAAAATTAAAATTTTTCAGCACCTTGTTAGGTAAATAATATACCCCCTATAGGGGTATATTTTTACCTACGGCTAAAAAACCCTACAAATTTGTATTAAATTACCCCTTTTTTCAATCAGTTTTTCAGCAAACCAAACTGGAATAATTTTCTTTTCAATAAAATAATTTGATTGATTTATATGGATTCGACAATTAGAAATTAAATCTTTGTAAGTTAATCCTATTTTACCAGCGAAAATTTGCTCAATTAATTCTAAATTATTAAAATTTACTGGTCGATTAATGTTGTGGATAACTTCGTATTTTTGATTGATATCATCGTAATCAATTTCAATTGGTTTAATGTCATCAGATGACCTTAAAAAAGTTGCTGATAGTGTAGATGTTCCTGATTCATTTTTTTCAATTGACAATTCGCTTTGTGCGTGTCGTGATGCAAATGAACCTAAATGTCCAAGACTAAAATTTGTGCCTTTATTTTGATGTAAAATGCCAACAATACCAATATTAAATTTGTCGCTTAATGTTTTTAGGTAATGTATTGCAGCTTTTGCTTCACGAACATCATTGATATCATTAACTAAATCAAGTAATCCATCAATGCAAAGCAATCCTATTTTGGGATTGTTTTCACATATAGTTGTAATAAGTTGAACAATTTCATCAACTGATAAACTTCTTGCTGAAAATGCTTTAAAATTTGTTGTTGATAACTTTTTATTTATAGTATTTTGTAATCGATTTAAACTCTGATGCAAATCATATAAAGATTGTTCAGTATCAATTAATATTACTTCATTTTTATCAGGCTTTAATTCTGATTGAATATCCCAAATATTTTGAGTTGTTAATGCAGAACCTATAAATGCGTGTAAAAAAGTTGTTTTTCTTGCTTTAGGCTTACCAGTCAAAATCATAAGTGAACCATAAGTTAAAATGATTTTTGATTGAATGGTAAATATTACTTCCTGACTAACTGGTTTGTCAAGGTCGACAAGATATGAATTGATGTCTATTTGTTTTAAAGCCTCTTGTTTTGGTTGTGGTGGTGTTTTTTTGGCTTTTGGGACTAACATATAATAAAATAAAATTTGATGTGTTTAAATAAAAAAAAATTGCCCTAAAATAAATTTAGGGCAATTGTAAAAGGATTTTTAAAAATCTGAATTTTTACCCCATTCAACTATGCTCCAATCTCCTCCAAGATAACGAACATATTTTTTGGCTCTAAATATCTTATCTTCCAAATATTTAGTGTTATGTGCTGCTGGATGAGTTCTAATGTATAATTGAACCTGACTATCATAAGCAACCATAGTTTGCATCATTCGGTCAATATCTGCTAATCTTTGCTTAAATAATCGTTTGTCTTCTGCTGGTAAATTAGCAGCCTCTTCTTCCAGCATTTCAAGTAAATCAGCAACAATTAACATTTGTTCTGATAACTTGGTTCTAATGCTTAATAATTGATGTTTAGATTGAGTTGTCATTGTCTGATTTTAATAGTTTAATTTTTTCTAAAATAGTGTTCAGGGCAGCAAAATAACCACGCTCCCAATCATCGACTGGGCGTTTGTCTTCAAGATATTCCCTGATTTGAGTTTCAAGTTCTAATAATTGTTTTTGTGACATAAGTTTTAAAATTAAATGTTTATTGATTGCTAAATTAAAGGTCATAAATAATTGGGTATTTTACTGAATTAGTTGATTCATTCTTCCATTTAATAAATTTATCAAAACAAGTTATTATTTCAATTGCTTCCTGATAAGTTTCAACCGAGCAATAAATGTCTTGATATTTTTCAGTATACCAAATAGGATATAAATTTACTTTCAATGTTGCCATCTTATCTATACCTTTCCAACAATATAAAAATGATTCCCTACATTGAGGAATAAAACTATTTTCAGATTTTTGTACAATTCTATATCTCATAAAATAATCTGCTTTGGTTTTTCTGATTTAAAAGTTATTACCTGATTGATTGGTATTAAAGTATCGTATTGAATTGAATCAATTTCATTGTACAAATAAACTGCTGGAATGCCTCCAAATTGTACAAAGCCTCCAAAGATACCAATTGCTTCTTTATCATCAATCAATTGCAAAATTACTCTTTTGCCTAACGGCATAAAAAATGTTTGTTCCATATGTTTAATCGTCTGAAGATTCTTTATATAATTGAATTGAATAGTAAATTGA
>Ga0070749_10003353_pt1 | contig 10727 bp, 18 predicted proteins | sample VirMetDEL_Nov_18_FD_75180 | JGI IMG/M metagenome (GOLD analysis project Ga0070749, IMG submission 75180) | Aqueous microbial communities from the Delaware River and Bay under freshwater to marine salinity gradient to study organic matter... | ecosystem: Environmental > Aquatic > Marine >...
AAGATTTTGATGATCTTTAGAGACCCAAGGCTCCCCCGAGACCCGCTTTCCCCGTAAGTTTGGCGTCTCGGGAGAGATGTGGTTTCCGTAATTTAAAGTTCGAATACGGATCTCCACATCGATGCGTATATACATATATACCCACAACAACAACCCAATTTCCATTTAACCCCTTTTGACATAAAGTACATGGGGTGTAAAATCTCTTTTTTATAAAATTTTTTATATCGACAAGATATATACGGATATACTGTTTTTGTTCCTACCCTTATATACCCAGGTTTTGTCTTACATTTTACTTATTGGATATCGTCCGTCAATACAAATTGCATATACCATTCCTTTTACAGCTGGGAGATATGGGATGGAAAAAACTTTTTCCTCCTCACTACCACCATAATGGAAACCAAGCAATGAATACAAAGCCACATTTTGTTCCATGTCAAGACTTCGACCGTCACAAATTAAATATCCTTCAATTTCATGTTCCCATGGGAACAACCTAATTTCTCCTAAAATAGGATCATCATTTCCAAACATACTATTTTTTAACTCTTTTATTAAACCCATAGTTCCAACAACAGCTAGACCTATTATTATACTAAAAATTACCCATATTATAAACCACATCAAGTTGCTCATCGTTCAACCTTATCTACTAACATACCTTTCTCATAATACTCTACTACATGGTCTATACCATTTTCACTAAAGAACTTAGAGAAAGCCTCTAATACCCTAATCTTATCTCGTTCGGCCACAACTAATTTAATTGAGTTATCACCTTGTTCTACCGTAAAGGTAAAAGGTAATGTATTAATAGTTGTTTTGATATTACCGGTTGTTGTACTGTACCACTTAGGATTAATAATACTCATTAGTCCATTTCCCCTGTTGTTCTACTATGTCGTGAATAAAGTTTTTTACCATACTTTATTAAGTATCGATAGTTTACATAATCATTCACATCATAAAGTAATGTTACTACTTGATTACCTACCATATAACTTGCTAATGAAATAGGTAAAACTAAATTAACATTCCATACACTTATCAACATTAAAGTTGCCACTAATAAGTTGATAGTACTGATTAAAACTGCTTTCATAATTACTTTGACGTTCTACGTGTTCTTGATTTTTTCTTTGTTTTAACTTGTTTCTGTGCTGCCTCTATTTTTTTCATTTGTCTAGCAACACGTTTTTGTTCTTTTAATTTCTTTAGTTCTTCCTTCATTTGTTTATCTGTTTTACCATATGTTGTAACCACACTAACGGGGTTAATTGGTGAAACATCTGTGTCGTAGTGCCAAACCGTCTTCTTAATATCCGCATCATCACTACCAAAAAACACTCTAGTATACTTCATTTCTAACTATAATATAATAAAATTTACCCTAAGAGCCAAACTTACTTACACATTTCTTTAGTATATACGGATATAGAAGTTATATATGTGCCCACGACGGGCCAAGAACCCCTCTTTTTCTTTTTAGTTTTCTTTTGTTATATTATGTAGTATGGAAAAGAGATCTTATAGAAAATCGGTTAAATCTAGAAAATGGTATCATGTTATGGATGCTGATGGTAATTTTTATGCTGGATTAAAAGGTGGTTATCCAATTTTCACACATGATTATAAAGAGTCTCATCCTGTTCCTGATTTGATAGCTGTAGCTAGAATTGAAAAAATGTCGGGTAGGGAACTTATTTATGAAGAAGAATTAATTTTTTAACCTTTTTTTCAAAAAGGCTTGGCTTCCCAAGATTTTTCCATTATCTTCACCCTCATTAAAGAGCAAGGGAATAAGTGAGAATGGATGAATGGAGAGAATGAGAAAAGGGAGAATGAGAAAAATGAATAAATAAGGTATAAGGTTAAAGCAGCTCTGCGCTAAACCTTGTATACATAAAGAATTTATATCTACATATATTTATATACATACATATGAGCAAAAAGTTGTTGTTAGAAGCTATCCATAGTAGCGGATTATTTAGAAACGTTAACTCCCTCCAATTATTTGTCTTAGGCCTTAATTACTGTATCCATTGTAATGAGCTTAAAGAGGCCCTGGATAGTAGGGGAGTATCTTATAAATTTATTGATGCCGATGCTAATGGTAAATTCTCCGATACTATTGAGGAACTAACTAACAATGAAAATTACCCAATGGTTATACTTTATGACGGTAGAAATGCTGAAGTTATAACTGATAATTTTGAAAATTTATTTTAATTTAATATGAGACAGAAACAACTAGTATCTAGAAAGCTAGATCAATTGGAAAATATGCTTAACAAGCTTAATTTCAAATTCCGTGAACTACCACTTTCTATTCAATCATCCCAGGAATTAAGAGAATTTGTTGATTATCTGAAGGAACATGTATCAGATATCCAGACATTGATTAATAATGAAGGTGACGAATGGAGATAAATTTGGCTCTCTAATTCCTCTTTATTATATTACCAGTATATGAGTTTAACACCAGAACAAATAGAGTCTAATTGGCAGCAGTTTTTAGGTCTAATCGACCTTTACATTTCTTCTCCTCGTAAAGAGAAATTACTTGAGTTCTACAATAAGTATGAAGAGCGTTTTTGTTTAATGCCTGCTAGTCACAAAAAAGAGTACCACAACTGTTTTCCAGGTGGTTACGTTGATCACGTATTGCGTGTTGTTAATGCTGCCTTAGACATCGACATGGTATGGAAAAAATATGGTGTTAAAGAAACTTATACCACTGAGGAATTGGTATTCGCAGCCTTAAATCATGATGTTGGAAAATTTGGTGATTTTGAAAACGAGGCTGTGATACCAAATCCTTCAGAATGGCATGTTAAAAATCGTGGTGAAATTTATGCCTTTAATCCGGCGCTTGCTTATATGACCGTTCCAGATCGTGGTTTGTGGTTACTTACCCAATTTGGAATTGAGTATTCTCAAAACGAAATGCTTGCCATTAAGTTGCATGATGGATTGTATAATGAGTCAAATAAACCTTATTTGATGACTTGGATGCCAGAAACTAAACCTAGGACATCTTTGATCTACATTGTTCATCAAGCTGACTTAATGGCAGCTCGTATTGAGTTTGAACACGAAGCATTAGATAGATTTGTTGATCCTAGAACTGTTGTAGCACCTAAAAAAGAACCTAGAGTAACAGCAGTTAAAAATAAAGAAGAAGCTTTCAAATCAATTAGCAAAAACAATCCTGGCTTTGCTGATATGTTAAAAAATTTATAATATTATGACATTTACAATAATAACCATACTAAATGTATCTCTTTGGGTTTTATCCATTGGTGGTTATATGGTATGGAACTTACTAAAGAAAAACGAGAAATTAGAAAATATTGTTAACCAACAGCAGATGTTGATTCAAGAAATTTCTCAAACAATTGAAGAATCTGCTAAATACCTTAAAGAAATTGATAAACGTGGTTCATTCTCATCTGATGATGAAATTGGATGGTTTTTTAAAGGTGTTAAAGAGATCCAATCAACATTAAACCAATTTATTATTAAATAATGGAAGTTGCGGTATTACCTGAATTGGATGTCCCTACAGTAGAACTCACTAAAAAGGGTACTGTACGTAAACGTAAACCTAAAAAGAAAAATACCTATTTTACTCAAGAAACAGAAGATGCTATTGTTAAATGGGCTAAAACAACTGATCAAGTTGAAAAAGATAGACTTTTTTCTGAACAGATTTATCACCCATTTTTCAAATTAACCGAAAATATTATTCATACTTTTAAGTATTATTATACTGAAGTTGATACTATTAAAGAATTGCAACATGAAGTTATTATTTTCTTATTAGAAAAAATGCACATGTATGATCAATCTAAAGGTAAAGCATATTCTTACTTTGGTACTATAGCTAAACGTTATTTAATTCTTTCTAATCAGGCTATATATAAGAAAATTAAAAATAAAGCTGAAGTAGAAGAGGTAGATGAAGACAATACAATCTATAATGATTTAGTAGCTGAAGCTGACCCAACTGGTCCAGCTGAGTTTATGGATTTGTTTTGTGATTTTATGGACAAGTATATTTACCATTATTTTCCTAAACAAAAAGACGCTCAAGTAGCTGATTCAATTGTTGAGTTATTTAGAAAAAGAGAAAATATAGATATATTCAATAAAAAAGCATTATACATCTATATTAGAGAAATGACTGACTCTACAACACCTCAAATTACTCGTATTATTAAACGTTTAAAAGTAGTTTATAAAGATCAATACGATAATTATTATAACTATGGATATTTAAAACATTAGTCAAATTCTTGTTTTTGACTTGTATTTATATTATATACAAGCGTATGAATTTTGATACAATCATATTTAAAGATAAAACTTTCGGTTCGTTGCTAGAGGATATTTATAAAAACTCTAAGGAAAAAGAAAAACAACTAAAAGCTTTAATCTCTCAATTAAAAGAATTTATCCATGAACCTGGTGATGCTGTTATGATGGTTCCTTTATTAAAAGAATATCTTGAGATTAGCGTTAAGAATGATGATGCTTTAATCAAGATGGCAGGTATTGTTCAAAGAGCAATGAATGCTGCTTCACAAGATGGTGGTGAATTATTAACTGAGAAAGAAAAAGAAATGTTGTTTGAATCCTTACAAGAGATTAAAGACTAAATGCCTACTAGTGCTACTTATATAATAACCGGAAACCCAACTGGAAATGTTAACTCATCTTTAGCTGCTAATGGCTTTGATAAAAGTAGCAGAGTTGTTAGTAGTGATATTTTTGGACGAGTACTATCTGTAAATAATGATAGATCAATTGCTTTTGAGTATTTAAATAATAATTTTAACTCATCAACAGTAGGAACTTCAACTTCTGGACAAACTGCTTATCCATCTTCTAATACAATAATTAAACTTCCAGTTGTTGGAGAAATAGTTAAATTATTTAATGGTCCTGAACCTTTTAATTTATCAACAAATAAAGCACAATATACTAAAGTAATTTATTATGAACCTCAACCCTTAAATGCTTGGCAAGATGTTAATAATAATGTTATATTAGATAACACTATACCACAAAATACCCCACAAGGAAATAATGTTAATGTTGATGTTAACTCATATATAAACTCTTCAAACGGATTTTAATGGCTGGAGAATATAGTAATAATAAATATTATAGAAGAAGGATTAATCCTGGTGATGTTACTATTGAAGGTAGAGCATCTAATGGAATGACTTTAGATAATACTGGTAATGTTTTTTTATATTCTTCACAAAATCAAAATATAACTAATCAATTAACATCAAGTAATTATGATGGGGCTATAGAAATATCACCTAACACTGATAATTCTTTTATAGGTATTATATCAACCTCAACAGATTCTTTAATATCAAATTCTCCTATCAATATCCAGATGGGTTCTACAAACTATACTACTTTTAATTTAGAAAATAATTCTTCTAATTATATAGTTACAAACCCAACAGGAGCTTTACCTACTCAAGCATTAACCCAATCTTCTGTTTTACCTAATGAAGAACCTTCTAATGAAGAAGTATTAGAAAAAATTAAAACAGTAATTCCTCAATTTAATCCTGATGAATTTGAAGATTTAATAATTTATCAATTACCTGAAGATGAAGATCTTGAATCTATTCAATTAAGTGATGTTGATAATCCTTATTATCAAGAGTTTTTTGTTTCACAAGCTTATATAGAATCTATATCGGCCGATCAAGAGTTAAACATTTTATCAACTCCAACAACCCCAATTTCAACTTTTAAACTTACCTCAGAACAAGAAAAAGAGGCTCAATCTGCTTTAAATGATATATCTAGTTTTACTTACAATCCTAGAATAACTTCTGGTGGTACTGGAGCCGGTGCCGGTTGTAAAAGAAGTGGTAGGGTAGCTATGACAAAAAATGAGTACATTTATTATATGAAAAAACTTCTTGAAACAGCTAATATACCTATTAATCAGTATACTTTAATTTTTATGTTAGCTTGGAGAGAACAAGAAGGAGCTTGTGCTTTATATAATGCCTTTAATTCAACTCAACCAACAGGATGTGTTAAAGATAATTCAGGAAATTGTATAAGTTTAAATAAAGCTAAAGTTACAGATTATACTTCTTTTGAAAATGGTATTAATGCTAATGCTGGTTTATGGAAAAGTTCAAGATATGCTCCTATAGTAGCTGCTTTAAAAACAGCTTCATCTTATCAAGATCTTTTTAATTTAATAGCTAGCCAATCAGATGGTCCAAGTAATGGTGCTTTTTATGTTTGGTCTCAAGGCTTTTACAAAGAACGTTCTAGATGTTGTGGTTCTGGGTGTTCTCGTAACCCAAATTGTTGCAACAAATATAAATGCCCAGCACCTACTAATGTCAATAATTATATAGCTCCTATAATAGAAAGATGGATTAACGCTGGTAAAATAACTATAACTAATGCTATATTTAAAAAATCATGAGTACAACATTACCTAGTCAATACGAAGGAGAACAGATTATATTATCATCTGGTCGACTTATCTTAAATGGTAGGTCTGATAGTGTATTCTTAAGTTCTAATCAATATATTCATATAAATGCTAATGAAGGTGTTTATATTGATGTCGGACCTGAAGATACTGATAATATAGTTAATAAATTTTATATTAATTCTCCATTAATTCAATTAGGTGATGAGAAAAAAGGTAATTTACAAGCAGTAGTTAAAGCTGATGATTTAAAACAAATATTAACAGAAATGGTTAACGCTATTAATAATTTTAATGAATTAGCCGCTACAAGTACTAAATTACCTCCTGTATATGCTGCAGCTGCTGATTTTTTAAAAATTCAATTGAATTTAAGTTTACAAAAACTAGATAATCCTGGTTTTTATAAGTCTAATATAACTAAAACTATATAATGGGTATTTTTGATTTGGTTAAAAAATTACAACCTACCTTAGAACTTCCTGATTTAGAAGAAGTAGGTGACTTTGGCTTTTCAGCTCCATCATTTGAAGATGCTAAAAATTCTGTTGGACAAAAAGTATCTGGTTCTGTTAGTGATTTTAAAACAAAAGTATCCTCTTCATTATCAAATACTGATTTAGATGGTGATGGTTCTTTAGGAGTTAAAGAAATTGTAAAAGCATTAATTCCTATATTAAAACCTATACTAATATCTATAGCTACATCAGAAGAAAATATAAACAAAATAACTAAATCAGCTACATCATTATTAGATAGAAAAGGAAGAGTAGAAATTCAAGGTACAACTGTTAATTTTTACCCAGTTGTTGATGGTCCTTGGTTAGAGATTAAAGCTCAGTTTGATAGAAGAATTCAGTCTACTACTAAAACTATAGAAAAAATAAATGATGGTATAGAAAAACTTAATAAAATTTTAGGATTTGCTAATAAAATATTAACAGGATTACAAATACTTCTTAAATTTAGAGAAGGTCAAATTGAAGTTCAATTTATTTCAACCACTACTGAATTAGCAAGCCCATCACCTTCTAAACCTACAACAGGATTATCACTTGCTGATATACTTAAAAAATATGAAAAAAATATTAAACTTCAACAAACTATTAGTGATATAAATGAAGTTATTGGAGTTATAAAAGCTTTAATAACAACAGCCAATTCTTTATTATCTAATTTAAAATTTTTATTAAGTCAAGCCCAACTTAATATTATCAACAACCCAGCAGATTACAAAAACACTAAAGAAGAATTAATAACATCTATTAAATCTACTGAAGTACCTTTAACATTAGAAGAAACTATAATAGGTTCAAATGGTATAAAATATACTATTAAAATTGTTGCTTTAGATAATGGATTTAATAAAGCAGTAGCATATGAAGCTTTATCAGGATTATTAATAACCCAAACAGCTCCTAGTATAATTAAAACACCATACGAATTAATTCAAGAATTAAAACGAATACTTAGTTAATATAAATATTTATAAACATGAAAGCAAATGAATTTTTAAATGCAATCAGAAAAGTTGTGCGAGATGAAGTACGAAATGTACTTCGTGAAGAACTCAATGAAATGAGTAAACCTCAAGTTAATGAATCTAGAACAGTAAAAAATATTGTTAAAGATATCCCTGTTAAAAAACAAACATTTAAACCAACAGGTGACCCAATTAAAGACATTTTACAAGAAACAGCCGCTGATGGTAGTTGGAGAACTTTAATAAATGGTACTTCTCCTATGGCCCCTAATTTTTCATCTATGATGCCTAATATGGGAGGTAATGAAACTAAAGTAACTTCTGTAGAAAATTTTTTACAACAATCAGGTCCTGTTAAAGACATTAATCAAGTACAAATAGATGCTGTTCCTGATTATAGAGCTATAATGGGTAAATTAAAAGAAAACGGTAAAATCTAATGCCAGTAAGACCAATATATAGAATTAATCCCCAAGTAGCTAGACCTCAAAGAGCTTTGGGGATAAGTGTTTTGTATAATGGTAATGGTGTATTTAATCAAACTATCACAACAAAAGATCAAGTTAAATCTCAATTAATTAATTATGTTTTAACTAATAAAGGTGAAAGACTTTTTGATCCTAACTTTGGAGGAGATATAAGACGTATGCTTTTTGATCCTACTACTAATGTTGATAGTATAATAGCTACCTTAGAACAAGGGATATTAGAATATGTTCCTGGAGTTATTATCAACAATATAACCATAAACACAGATCCAGATAGCTATACAGCTAACTTAATAATAGATTATAGTATATATGATCAAAAAGATCTTTTAAATATTAATATAACACAATGAGTCAAGATATAAAATATATTAACAGGGACTTTACTTCTTTAAAACAAAGTTTAGTAGAGTATATTAAAAACTATTATCAGAATAGTTATATAGATTTTGGGCCATCCGCTCCAGGTAATATGTTTATTGATTTGGCTGCTTATGTTGGTGATGTTTTATCATTTTATACTGATAATCAAGTTCAAGAAACATTATTAGCTTACGCTCAAGAAGAAAAAAATATATTAGCTTTAGCATATTCTTTAGGATATAAACCAAAAGTTATTTCAACTGCTCAAACTAATTTAGATGTATTCCAACTAATTCCTTCAGATGCCTCTAACAACTATGAACCAGATTATAGATACTGTTTACAAGTACAAGAAGGTTCAGTTGTAACTTCAAATTCAAACTCATCTGTAACTTTTATAACTGAAAATTTAGTCGATTTCAGATTTTCATCTTCATTTGATCCAACAGATATATCAATTTATAGTTATGTTGCCGGTACAAATAACCCAGAATATTATCTATTTAAAAAAAGAGTTTCAGCTTATTCAGGAACTAAAACATCAACAACATTTACTTTTGGTAATTCTCAACAGTTTTCAACAGTAGATTTAGTTGATAATCAAATTATTAAAGTTGAAAGTATAGTTGATGATGATGGTAATACTTGGTATGAAGTTCCTTACTTAGCTCAAGATACTATTATTGATAAATCATATAACATTCCTGTTTATGAACCTAATTACGCTCAATATAGAGACTCAGCTGCTTATATGTTGAGACTAAAAAAAGTTAATAGAAGATTTACAACTAGATTTACCAATGCTACAACATTAGAAATAGGTTTTGGATCAGGAGTTTCTTCAGTTGCTGATGAATTAATTATCCCTAACCCAGATAATGTTGGTTTAGGTTTAGTTGATGGTATATCTAAATTTAATACAGCATTTGATCCATCAAATTTCTTATATACTAATGAATATGGTTTAGCACCTTCAAATGTTACTTTAACAGTTAATTATATAGTTGGTGGTGGCCCAGAATCAAATGTTCCTTCTAATGACTTAACAATTCCTACAACAGTAAATACTTTTATAGATTCATACGGTTTAGACTCAGGTATAGTAACTGTTGTTCAAGATTCTGTAAGATTTAACAATCCTGTAGGAGCTGTTGGTGGTGGTCCTGGTGAAACAGTTGAAGAAATTAGACAAAAATCATTAGCTAACTTCCCAACTCAATTAAGAGGTGTTACTAAAGAAGATTATTTAGTAAGAGCTTTATCATTACCTTCGGAATTTGGTTATATATCTAAAGCATTTGTTGCCCAAGATTATAAAGTAGGTATAGATACTGATAGACCTAATGAATTACTAAATAATAATCCATTAGCTTTATCTATTTATATTTTATCAAATAATATAGATGGAAAACTATCTACAGCATCTCCAGCTGTTAAACTTAATTTAAAAAATTATTTAGAACAGTTTAAAATGATTACAGACGCTTTATCAATTAGAGACGCTTTTTATATTAATATAGGTGTTAATTTTGATATATCTGTTTTAACTGGTTATAATGCGCAAACAGTGCTAACTGAATGTATTACTAAACTAAAAACATTCTTTGAAACATCTAAATGGAATATTAATCAACCTATTATTAAAACTGCAGTTGAAGCTGTATTATATAACACTCCTGGTGTTCAAACAGTAAGAAAATTAGAATTTGTTAATAAAGCTGGTTCAAATTATTCTCCATATGCTTATGATTTAAATGCTGCTACTTTAAATGGAATAATTTATCCTTCTATTGATCCTTCTATATTTGAAGTAAGATATCCTGATTCTGATATATCTGGTCGTGTAATAGTTTACTAAAAATATATTTATATAAAATGGCTGTATATAAACTATTCCCTA
>Ga0070749_10003355_pt1 | contig 10724 bp, 19 predicted proteins | sample VirMetDEL_Nov_18_FD_75180 | JGI IMG/M metagenome (GOLD analysis project Ga0070749, IMG submission 75180) | Aqueous microbial communities from the Delaware River and Bay under freshwater to marine salinity gradient to study organic matter... | ecosystem: Environmental > Aquatic > Marine >...
CTAAAATATCTTCTTTGTTTCTGAATGGGTAGTTTCCGAAATTGTTATATTGACTTTTTGGTGCTTTCAAATTTTTTTGAATATAAGATAAAAGTTTATCAACTTCTCTCATCTAGAACTCCCAGGCGTGACAATGCTACTAAAATCTCAGTATTGACATTAATAACATCATCACAATTTAAATTTTCAGAATTAGAATAATCTATTATTTTTTGATTTCGCTCGAACTCATGCATTAAGATCGAGCGAACATGTTTAAAATCTCTTAGCAAAAAAATCCTTTATATTTATTTCGCCAAATGTGCGGTAGCATATCTGTTGCCATAGGGTTAGTGAACAATACCATGCCTCAAAAGCATAGTTCTCATGTATTTCTTGTAATTCTTGTGAAAATTCCATACTGTGTTTTGACCTTTTTTGATATCGAAGTGTTAAAAGTTTCTTTTGAACCTCTATATGTAGCCGCATATAGAGGTTTAATATTTTAAAACGGAATTATGTCATCATTATCTAAAATCTTATTTTGATAATTCTGTTGCTGTTGCTGATGATAATTAACTCTCTCGTCTGTTGATTGTTGCGGCCTGTAAGGCGGTACTACTTGGCGTTGCGGCTGTTGTTGAGGCCGATTACCAGCATTTTGCCCATAGTGATTATAAGGTTGCTGAAACTGAGGTTGCTGAGGTTGCTGAGGTTGCTGAAACTGAGGGTTTGGTGGCTGGATCACTTGTGCTTCAAAAGCTTCTATATATATCGCTTTTCTTTTTTGCTGGTTTCGGTCTAGCCAAGGCTCACACCTTAATCTGCCTCTAACTTTAATTCTTGTGCCATCACCTGGATACTGTAGGGCTTGACTGCAATCACTAGAAAGCCTTACGTCTATATATTCCTTTCGATAATTACCATCACGATCTTTTCCGGCCTGCAACGTGATTGAAAACCTATGAGAAAACTGACCACCATTGAAATTTTGAACTTTTGAAAAACTAGTGAAACCTTCTATCTCTACATTATTCATAAACTACTAACTCCAAACTAAAAATTTTAGAATCTCTCTTTACTTTAGTGCGGTTAAAAAGTAAACAACATATTGCATTTAATGAACAAAACAAGGACGTAAAATGGACTTAATAAAATACAGGGAACTCGAAAATCTTTTAAACATAAGTCGCACTACATTTATTCGTTGGTCAAAACAGGGCACCTTTCCAGAAAGAAAATTTTTATCTTCTCGGATAAGTGGGTGGGATCGAAAAGAGGTTTACAAATGGATGAAGAAAAAGGGATATAAGGTGCCTAAATGATCGGTCATTACCTTATTAGAAACAAATTAAAACTAATCAAAATTGTCAGGGGTAAGCATATGGCCGTATCACCGCACGATGCTATTGATGGTCAATATGTGCGGTTTGAAGATATGGATAGTGAAGGGCACTTGCAAAACAAGTTTCGAGGCCGACCGTATCTATCTGATGAATATGAAAATTATTTTTGTGATTTAAAATCTCATTGCCCGTCTCTTTTGGGTGATCCATGTCCCTCAGGATCTTGCAAACCATTTGATAAATATTGGGATGGATATGACATAGGGTTTCTTACTGGTTCAATCAATAATGTCATAGTGATTGATAACGATAGCGATATGTCCATGGATGAGTTTCGAAACTACATTGAAACACTCTATGGGAAGCTTCCTGAAACCTGGACTGCCGTTTCCGGTTCAGGCGGTCAGCACTTTTACTTTAGATATAAGGGGTGTTTTGAATCTAGCATTTCAAAGCTTATTCCTAGGGTGGACTTATTAGGTGAAAATAGGTGGTGCAGATTGCCACCGTTTTCAACTCACAAGGGGAGTTATAGGTGGCATATTCCACCAAGCAAGTATTTAGCTGATGCCCCTGATTGGCTTGATGCTTTAAATATTTTGAAACATCGAAAGCAGTTTCATTATTCTAGGCCGTTTGAGAAACGTGCGGTTGATGAGGGTGAGTTATCTAATGCCCTTTACTATATTCCTATTGATTCAGTCGATCATGAAACATGGTCAAAAATAGGATATGCACTATGTAGTTCTAGCCGTGAAAGTCTTTTTATTGACTGGTGTAGGACAGATCCAAACCCTAAGCGCCATGTCACTAGTAAGCAATTAAATCTATTTCGAAACTCAAGGGCTCTGGATAATCCTGAGGGAGTTATCTTTAAAGCAGCAATGACATATGGATGGAAAAATAATAAAAATGGTTCAAAAATCTGAATTACCGGAGTAAGTTACGGATCTAATTGATATCTGCTAAAAAAATTAAAGCCCTGTAAGCGTTGCCAGACGTTTATTACAGAGCTTTTATCAAGGCATGACCCTCAACGATAGTGAGTTCCTACCAGCATGACTATTAATTGTAAAGTACCAAAGTACGACAAAGATAAGCTAATTAAAAATTATGCCAAAGTATCTCACCTGCTAATAGATGCTAGTAACATAAGACCTACCGCAAGATTGCTTTGGATTTATCTGAGTTCAAATGATTATGATTTTCTTCCTGACACCGCAGAAATCGCCAAGTCTTTAGGGATAAATAGAAAAACAGTTTTGAACGCCAAAAAGTTACTTCTAAAACACAACATGATTGAAATTGAAGAAGTTAAAAATAAACAAGGTGGTGACAAGCATAATATATACCTTTTAGACCCATCTGTGTGGATTGACATAGTTTATGAAAACAAGAGATCTAAACAGGTCGGTCCCAAAAAGGGACTGGTTACCGGTCCTAAAAAGGGACCAACTACCGGTCCCAAAAACGGACCATATAAAAGAGAAATAGAAAATAAAAGAAAGATAGATACAGCATCTATCTATCAGGGTGACAATTTGGATGATGAGTCAAACGCTACCAGCAACAAAACGTTACTGGATAACCAGGGTCAAAACAGGCCTGGAGATAATACGAATAGAAAAAAAGAAAAGAAGATAGATAGGCCATCTATCTATCAGGACGACAAAAAGACTGAGGGAGAAGACATGAAATCAAGGTTATCCGATCATGAGTTTCGAAAAGAATTGAAACAAAATGCCAAAACTAAAGCTGAGAAGCTTGAAAGGATTCGCAAAGAGGTTTCGATCCTAGAAAAGAAATTGGCCGCTAAAAGCGAATGTAGGGTTACTAGAGAGGATTTTCTAACATCGATGCCACGTGGGTTTGCAAAATTAGAAAAAGATGAAATAGAAGGTATAAAAAGACGTGTCTCTGAGGCCAAAATGGATGGCTCGCCTGATGAATTTAAAGCGGCTCTCGCGTTTGCTTTCAATCTCTATTTACGAGTCGGAAAGAAAGCCTTTGTGTCGATAATGGATAGGCTGCAAAAAGCTAGCTTAGATAACCGCACCAACTTTACTTGCGCCAATTTTACCAATCTTTATCAACTTGGTTTTGAAGAAACATGGTCGGTTTCATTATTTGAATACCTAATCATGGATGCTAAACCTAAGTTTGTAAAAAAAAATAAATCCGTTTCATAGGTCTGGCCACCTTGAAACGGATAAATACCACTTAATGATATAAGGAATATCGACCATGAACTTACATGAGAAGCGGCTATTAGTCCATTTATTTTTTGACATAGAAAGCCTTGCAAGTTTCAAAGGCCGAGTCAAAGCTACTATGTTATTTGACGATGATGTGCGGTCAATATTTGCAAACCTCATTAACCCACATATCTACGATCCTTTATTAAAACGGTTCGACCAAGATAAGTTTTTCTCTAGACTGACAAAGCCGCAAATAGATCTCTGGAACAATTTAGCAAACGAGAAGCCTTTTACTCATACCTTGGAATCATGCGAAGAGGTCATAGAGGGGTTGCAGCGTGAGGGTTTGAAGCTAAAATATGAAACACTAATTAAGCGTTCAATTTCTGAATACAAACAATCTCCCGACAATGTTCATAAGGTGATGGAGAAGCTTAGGCTCGAACTAACTATGAACACTAACCAGGAACTAAAATTCATAGACAGAGGTGAGGCTGTGAGAAGGGTTATATCAGAAATTAAAGATCACATTGAAGGAAATAATCCTTATCGGCTGCCAACACCTTGGAAAACTTTGAACTTGAAACTCAATGGCGGCCTTGGTTTGGGAGAGCTTACTGTGATAGCTAGTAAGACTAATATGGGTAAAACCATGTTTGCCTCACAGATCATGACTTATCTAAGTTTAGGCGGTATTAAAGGTGCGGTGATAGGTTTGGAAATGACGCCTCAAGAATATACCAAAAGAGAGATGGCATATATTGCAGATGAATTTGACGAGCCGGACTATGGTTCGCAAGCAGTCAATAACTCCACATTACAAAATCCTAAAAGCCGTCATTTTGATTTAAAACAAACAGAAAAAGTTGGTGATTTTCTTTCAAGCAAAGAAAATAATAATTTAATTTACCTGGATTCGATCTTTAATTTAACAACATCCGGCCTAGAAACAATGATTTCAAAAGCTGCTATGATACATGAGTGCAAGGCGGTATTAGTTGATCACTCCCTTCTCGTCACTCATTCTTTTAAAGACAATATCGGCCTTGGTACTAAAGAAGTGATTGAAACTTGTGCGAAGTGTGCCAAGAATTTCAATATCTCGGTGATAGTTGTTAACCAAATGAATCGAGATTCAAAGATCGGCACTCAAGCACAGTCAGGGGGCGCATTTGAAAAAGTCGACTCTATGAGTGGTGGTCGAGCCGTAGAGCAAACAGCAAACACATTGTTAATTATTGAAAAGTTTCTATATCCTGGTGATCTTACCCGTGCGGTGGAGGATGCAAAAGAGTTATTGAATGGTGATAGTTTCGGAAGTGGTATTGATCAGAGAGAAGCTAAAAATGCTGAACAACAAGCAATATCAGAGGCAATGGAAAACTCGCCATATTCAAAAATTTCTATAGCAAAAGCTAGGGGTGCAAGCCGAGGCGCTTATATAGTTACCAAGTTCAAAGGCTTAAATTCCAATTTTGTAGAAATGATGCCAGAAGATTGGCAAATGATAGAACTAGAACAAGATATTAATTATAAATATGTTTACAAAGAACCTAAAATAGCCGAGTTTAATTAAGAGGGTAAAAAATGATTAATTGTTCTTATTGCGGTAGTGAAGGATTGCACCAAGAAAGGGTGATTACGTTTAATCGAGGTGAAGACAAAAAGGAAACCATTGTTTCCATTGATCAGGAAACAGGGGAAATTTCAGGTGAAAAGAACTACAAAAACCCTTCACCGAGAAGGCAAGGGCTAACGATTATATTCCGTTGCGAGTTTTGTGCAGGGTTAACTCTGATGAATGTTTGGCAACACAAAGGCGAAACCAAATTAGCCTTCGAGAAAGGCTAGAAAAAATGGTCTATCCGCACGGCCCAAACTTTGAAGAGAGTGAGCTTTCAAAAGCGCAGAAGATGATTGCCGGTCATCGGCGCTGGGTTGCTGGGGCTTTGTCAGATATTGGTGACGTGTTAAAATTAAAAAAAGACTACCAGTATTACCATCATCTTCTTTGTCAGCTCGAATCTAGGATTAATACGTTGGAGTTTAGGCTTGATAATCTTGAGGCTCGTAAAGGAAAGTGAGCATAGCTATAAATATGAGATCACTGTTTCGGGCGAAATAGTAGACCAAGGCATTTACGCAAGGCCAAGGGCTGCCTATGATGCAGCTATTATTTTTTGTCAATCCCGCGGCCTAGACCTAGACCAAATTCACTTGCCAGCAAAATTAAAAAAACTCTGGGGTTTTTGAAAAATAAAAGTTACTGTTCTCTAGCACCTGCCGAGAGTGAACTTTTTCGCTAACAGGCGGCACTGATGCTTTATGCTCAAAGGCAGGTGTTTTCTTTTCTGTGATATAATAATTCCAATATCTAAAATTGAATATATGGGGATTGCAAATGCAGCCAATGGGCGGCTGGATGCCTGATTTTGAAGAACTATTTTACAAATGGGTTGTGACTCTTGTAGAGCATAACAGCTTTTGGTTATTTTGTGGCGTAGTAATCATTGCTATACTTCTATTGAATCTTTTGAATAACATAGTTCATATATTAAAAATAAATATTACAGAATTTTACGGATGGCTAGACCGTCGGAGAAATAAATGAATTTCATATTAGATGCATGGAACGCCGTAGCTGGCAGCAACTTAGCGGAGCCTGGCTTTATGATATCAGCATTATTTTTTGTATTATTTATAGTCTTGCCTATAATAACAATTTATCTAGGTTTTAAAATTGCCATATGGCTATTAACTGCTATCCGTGATTGGTGGCATGACGGGAGAAAATGAAATGTGCAGCGAGCTAAAAAGTAAATTCGACAACTGGATGCTTGGCCTAAACCCATACTATGTGACTTCAAACATATTTTTCTTTATTGCTGTTCTAAACTTTTGGAATGTGTTTAACTTCTTTCTAATGCTGTTCTGCGGTATCTTGTGGCGTTATGCTGGGCTGCAAGCTGGAAGAGTTGAAGAGTTAAAAGAAGTACCTGCGGAAACACCAGCTGAATGATTGAGCTATGTCTAGTTGCTTTAGTTGCTAGCCTCATTCTAAATATCTTTCAATTTGTTTTTCTTTATCTTTTGGTCTTTTACAAAAAATAGTTTTTTTGCTAGTGAAGCCTCTGATTTAAAAAAATGATGAGGTTTCACTTGAAAACATTAACAACTGCACTACTGCTAGCTTCTACTAATAGTCTTTTAGGCACACCTGACGCAAGGTTTGAAATATTTCCAAAGGATGGTCATGTAATTAGCATCGGTTGTGAATCCGATGACAATGAAGAGTGCGCTATGCAAGAATTTGAAATCGATTCGGTTCCTAAATTCTATGCAAGCCGAAAAAAATATCCTGGACTAAGTTCAGCACCTAAAAAAGTATATGATGCTATATCTGCAGCTGCAGAGGCTATTGGTAATGTCGAATATGTTCACGTTGCCGTGACTCTTGATGGAACTACTTACGAATATATGTTCGACCGTGACACTGGCTGGAATAGTTTTCGCTCGATGGAAGCTACTAAAGTTTGCCGGCTGGAATGCAAGGTCAAAACTATTGATAATAATGAGTAGTAGTGATAAATCACTAGTTCCCGTTGGTATGATTTTGAAAAATACTTCCTTTTCTAAGTCCGTTCTCACCCAACGGGAACTCACAAAACAAAAATAAGGAGTATGGTTATGGCTGATATTAAGTGGGCGCTAACGAAAATGAACAAAGGCGAGAAAGTGACTTGTGATAATGGCGTCAATATTCTGTTTAAAGATGGCGAGAAGTTTTGCCGAGAGAAAAGAAAAAACATTACAGAGCTAAGAATCTCTAGCAGAGAGCTAGGCGATACCAACTGGAAAGTTTTTAAGGTCGCTAAGAATCCGCCAAAAACATTAAATAAGAAGAAAAAGAAAACCGCTTCTTCCAAAGCGGCTTAAGGCATTGTTGCAAAAGCTAGTTCGTTCCACACCCTTTTCAATTACCGTTAAGGGTGTGGGTTTATCTTTAACCTTGCCATTCACCGATACCAGTCCAAAAAAGTTCAACAATTCTTTTTAAATATGGCGGCACAAGAATGGTATGAACCTCTTGCATTAAGTCAAAACCACCAAGTCTATCTAGTATTTTGCCCATTTCAATAGCCTCATTTCTGCAAGATTCATATTTTATTTGTATTTGTTTGTTTTCTTGATCATCATTTTCTAAAGTTTCTATAGCTTTTACCCAAGCTTGAATATATTTTTTAATTTCGTCTAAGTTTAGGTGGATGTTACCATTTGTATCACTGTGGTAAATATTCATTTTCTAAGCTCCTTTCTTCATTTCTCGTTCGATTAATTCGCGGATAAATATACCAAGCCCAAGGAAAGGGCCTGGTAGTTGGTGGGGTTAATCGAACAGTGATTTTAAAATTGAAAATTCTTCTTTAGTGGCAAGTTGGATACAAGCCTCTTGATCCAAATGATCACCATTTTTCTTGAATAAAATAATGGTATAAAGGCTATCCTGGTAAGCATAAATACAGCGGTATTCATTTAATGGCATTACTAAATCAGGCTTTTGAATTTCAACTAAAGGGAAAGTAATACCGCCTTCTTCTTCATTCAAAAACTTGGCGGTTATTAAGATCCTCCAATAGCTTTCTAGTGGTTTCATAGTTCAATTCCTTTTTAAAATAAAAACATAAAAGCCTCTCATACCATACCTTTCAGCCATTTTATACATAAAAACACCCAATACCTGTAAGCTATTGTATTAATTGGCGTATTAATGTAGATTTAGGCAAAGATTATTAAAAAATAAGAATATTATCGGGGGTTTCCTATGGCAAATGCTAAGCCTGGATCTTTGGTGCACGGGCCAAACCAGCCTAGAATTGTAATGGTTAAGATTGAGGATGATCTAACGCCAATTGATGTTGATGACCTAACGCCGCTCCAAGGCGAACTTAAAAAACTAAGCGATACCAATTTTAATAAGCTGCGAAAGTCGATGCTCGACAAGGGTTTTAAGCTAGCCCTTCATGTTTGGCCAAACGGCGGTGTGAATTATCTAATAGACGGCCATCAAAGGGTTCACGTCCTGCAACAAATGCGGAAAGAGGGTATTGAAATACCACCCGTTCCATGTGTCCTAATTCAGGCATCGACCTATTCAGATGCTAAAGAAACCGTTCTACTTGCCGTGAGTCAATATGGTAAACTAGACAAAACAGGCTTTCAGGAATTTATAGATGGGGAAGACTTTGATTTAGACGAGTTTGACTTTCCAGATATTGGCGATGATTTTTTGAACGTCGATAATAGTCAGGATAAAGAAACGGAAGTCATGAAAGATGTAGATGGTGCTAAGGAATTAGACCCAGATGACTTTGATGATTTTGATCATCAATGCCCAAAATGTGGTTTCGAGTGGGATGATAAAAAATGATTACTAATCCGTTAAAAACTGGACCATGGAATCTAACAGACCTTAAGAATGTGAAGCCAAATGGAATGAAAGTCTTTAGCTGCTTTCATTGTGGTGGTGGTTCCACTATGGGCTATAAACTTGCTGGCTATGAAGTCTTGGGCGGTGTTGAGATAGATCCGGAAATGAGTAAAATCTATGTCAAGAATCATAATCCTAAATATGAATATCTAATGGGTGTTCAGAAGTTTAAAAATATTCCTAACGATGAATTGCCTCAAGAGTTGTTTGATTTAGATATTCTTGATGGTTCCCCGCCTTGCTCTAGTTTTTCAATGGCTGGTAGTCGTGAGAAAAAATGGGGTAAAAAGAAAAAGTTTAGAGAGGGTCAAGCCGAGCAGGTTCTCGATGACTTGTTTTTTGACTTCATAGACGTTGCGGAAAAGCTAAAACCTAAAGTTGTTGTGGCTGAAAACGTCAAAGGCTTAATCCAAGGAAATGCTAAGGGTTATGTAAAGCAGATATTCAAAAGGTTTAGAGATGCTGGCTATCAGTGCCAGCTATTTCTTTTAAATTCTGCTGCTATGGGTGTGCCTCAGAAAAGAGAGCGAACGTTTTTTATTGCGAATAGAATTAGTGCGGGAAAAATAAAATTAGAATTTAATGAAAAGCAAGTTTCAATAAGAGAAGCTTTTAATAAAGTTGATTCTAAGACAGGATCTAAAAAACTAACGGATCTACAATATAAATATTGGAGTAAAACCGAGAAAGGTAAAAGCCTTTCAACTGTTCATCCTAAAGGCAGCTGGTTTACTTGGTTTAGATTATCTGAAGAAACACCAACAAACACACTTATATCAGGCACTCCAAAGTTTCATCATTCAGAGCCTAGAATGTGTTCAGATATGGAATATAAGAGAATCCAGTCTTTTCCGGATGATTATCAGCAGCTAAAAACTGAAAGTTTATATATTTGCGGAATGTCCGTACCGCCATTTATGATGCAACGTATAGCCGATCAAATTTACAGACAATGGCTTTGGCCATATTGCGAAAGGATAAGCTAATGCCAGCCGGAAGACCAACAAAGTATAGAAAGAAATATTGCGACTTGCTTATTAAACATATGGCTTCCGGTTTGAGTTATGAAACCTTTGGAGCCTCTATAGATGTATGTAAAACCACTGTCTACACTTGGGAAAAGCACCCAGAATTTCTGCACGCCAAAAAAATAGGTTTTCAGAAATGTCAAGAGTTTTGGGAGAAAATGGGTGTTCACGGTGCAGCTGGAAAGCTTAAAAACTTTAACGCGGCTGCATATATTTACAACTGTAAAAACAGGTTTCGTAAGTCTGATACATATGGCCATGATCCCGATAACGAGAAGTCTAATACGTTCAACTTCAATTTGAGTTATGACCCTAAAAATCTTAAGGAAGGTGATGAGTGATAAATGAAGGACTAACATTAGGGAGTATTTAATTTGGAATTTTTATCTATTGTTATCGTGGCAGTTATGGCATTTATAGTTGGCGAAATCTCAGGCGAACAAACTCAAATGCCAATTCATAAAATAGAAAATGCAATGAAGGCTTGTAAAAATAACAAAGGTCTAGAATCTATTTCACATTATACTTTTTTATGTAAAGACGGTTTAGAGGGTAAGCTTGAGGGTGGTGATAAGTGAAAATTAAGTATGAAAACCTATGGAGAGAATTTAAGTGCATAGCACTTTTTCCTACTATAGCTATAGACTTCGATTGCAAAAACATAGGTCTTTTGTTTCTTTGGTTC
>Ga0070749_10003357_pt1 | contig 10721 bp, 9 predicted proteins | sample VirMetDEL_Nov_18_FD_75180 | JGI IMG/M metagenome (GOLD analysis project Ga0070749, IMG submission 75180) | Aqueous microbial communities from the Delaware River and Bay under freshwater to marine salinity gradient to study organic matter... | ecosystem: Environmental > Aquatic > Marine > Coastal...
ATACGCCAGCACTGCTGTCAGCACCAGCAGGCCGGCGCATGCCGCACCCAGAGCGTAGGCTACAGGGCGGTAGATCATTGGCCCAGACACTGCCGGTTCTCAGCCTGCCGGCGCAGGGTCAGGCCACGCAGAGGCTCACCGCGGAAGCGATCCCAGCGCAGGGTCTCGGCGCAGGCCCCAGCGTAATCGCCCGCGTTCAGCCGGTGCACCAGCGTCGAGCCGCAGAACGCCCCCGGCCCGATGTTGTACGCCAGGCTCAGGAAGGCATCGTACTCGTACTGATGCAGCGGCACGCGCACGCACTGCTTGAGCGCACCCTCAAAGCGCTGCACGTCAGCGAGCTTGCGCACCAGCGCCTGTACAGGCTCAATGGTGTCGCCAGGTTGCACGCCGTCAGTGGTGCCGAATCCGAGGGTCGGCTTGTCGCCCTTGACCGGGATGTACGCCTCGCCACGGTAGCCCTCATGGACGGCGATGCCGACCAGCGCAGACGCTGAGAGCGTCAGGGCGCCGATGACGATGCGGGCTTTCATTCGGTGTCAGGCCCGCCCCGGAAATACATCTTTCCCCAGCGGTAGAGCAGGAAGCCGATCTGGAGCACCAAGTAGATCAACGTGACCCACAGCACCAGATCGTTGATCGGCATGCCGGCAATCGTCGCGCCGGCAACGGCAACTGGCGGCGAAGCCTTTGCGGCTTCGGTGGCGATGTCGGCTTTCTGTTGCATCGTCAGGCTCATGGCTGATGTTCGGCCGCGCGGGCTTCGATTTCCATTGGATGGTTGGTGTATCCGTGGCGCAGCAGGCCCCACAGGTACGTGACGTAGTATCGCAGCAAGCCCATGCGCTTGTATTGCCGCCAGTGGGCGATTTCGTGCCTAGTCAGGCGCTGACTGTGCAGATGCTCGGGCAGCACAAAAATCCCCCACGGCGCCAGCGCCACGCCTGCGAAGCCGAAGCGGCGCAGGGTCCAAGCGATGATGTGGCGGGCGGGTTTGGGGGTCATGGGGCGAGGGCGTTGACGGACTGGGGGGCGAGAGAATTTGAGCGCACCGGCTCTGCCCTTGGAGCGATCTCAACGCCGGCAGCAGTAGTCACTGCCCGCCCAAGACGCTCTGGCTGCAGTTGCGTAGCAACAGATCCGCCACCAGTTGCCCTTTGGCGCTGTAATTGCAGCGCTTTTTCAACCGAGCGCGCAGCTAAAGCCGGGTCGGTCATTTCGCGGGCAATTTCCAGCGCCAGTTGGTTGTCCAAGCGCAAAGCAAGGCGTTTGGCGGTGTTGTTGAACACCGTCAACGCGACGTTGAGAAAGTTTGGCAGCGGCAAGCCGATCTCTCGACCAGTTTCAGTACCAATGCCCTTGATGTCAATTCCGGTTGCTGCGCCAGCCTTAACCAATCGCTCGTATTCGCCGCGCCGCAACAAGTCTTGTTGAACCGAGTTTATGTGGCTCAGTTGTTGTGGCGTCAGACCTTTGGTCAGCTTGTCAATGCGCGACTGAACGGCGTCCGCCGTAGCGCCTGCCGGCAACGGATCGGGGAGCTTAATGTTTGCTCGCTCGGCAATTTCTTGCACCTTGGCGTGCCGCGCAGCATTGACACCAACAATGTTGATGCGTTGCAGCGTGTTCATGCCGGCAGCGTCAAGCACGCGGATCGGGTCAGCGTACTTTTTGAGGAACGCGGCGTGAGCTTCCGGCGTAAACTTGCCAACTTCGCGCGTGTACAGGTCTTCAATACCCGAACGCATCACGCGCATGGCGTCTGGATCTTTGCCAAACATCGTGACAAAGTTTTGGGCTTCAGATACGCCGCGTGGTTGAAAATACTTAACAACCACATCTTCCGGCTTGATTTTTGGCTCGTTTAGCCCAGTAGTCCTAAACAGTTGCGCGTTGACTCCAGTCTTAAATTGCGGGACGTACTGTTCCCGGTAGAGCCTCAGAGCTTCAGCATACTTTTGCTTGGCAGCGTCGCTTAACGTTGTCGATGCAGAAACCGCGTCGTCAATGGCGCTGTGAATTTGGCCCAAGTTGCGGAGTCTGGTTGCCGCCGCAGGATCTGAGGACAACTTTCCAGCAGCAATGTCAGCATTGACCGCCTTGCGGATGTCGTCCAGTTGTTGCAGCGTGGCTGTTGGGGTTTCTGGCGCTCGTTGCGCGGTCAGTCTTTGAGACACCAAGCCACGGCCAACAGGCAATGGCTCAGGTTTGCGCGCCAACTGCGCGAGCTTGCGGACGGTTTCTGGCGCCGTTGAGGGATCAAACTCCGACAACTTTTTGCCAAGAATGTCTTCAGCTTGACGCACCACGCTGGCAAGATCAATTTTTGAGTTGCCCGCTTCTTTGAAAGCGGCCTCATAGGCTGGTCGAATGACGTTAGCCTTTAGCGCTTGGCGCTTGGATTCTGCCGATTGAAAAAGAGCAGACCCCACATCTTCAGCGTTTGCCGGCTGCAGCGCTGTTTCCATGCGCCGTTCAAGCTGCGCAAGCACCCTGCCGGCTTTTTCTTGGCCTCTGGCCTGTTGAGCACGTTGAGCCGTTGCCGTTTGAGCCTGCATAAAGGCGTATTCGCCCGCAAGGCCCGGTACTTCTGCCGCGCGCGCCTGCAGAGTTGCAAAACCCGGCGTGCCTGCGGTGGCGGCAACCTCGCCGGCAGCAGGAATGGCGCCAGGCGTAGCGGCACGCGGGCCGCGCAACGCAGCAAGAATGTCGTCGCCCTTGTTTTCAAGCGCCTTCAAGTACGTGTCTAGCTTGATGTTGCCGAGCCTGCTACCGTACTCAGCGGCCTTGGAAAAAACGGGGCCGACAACGCCCCGGCCAGCGGCCTCCATAGTGGCGCCAGACAACGTTTCACGCGCGGTGCGCTCCAGCGCCTGCGGCACAGTGATAGGCTCGTTATCGCCGGCAATCAAACGGTTGATGCCGCGAGCCGCGCTGTAACCAGCGCCAGCGCCACCAAGCATAGCCAGCGGGCCTGCCGGCGTTCCCAAGGCCGCGCCTCCGACAGTGCCAAGTCCCTCGATGGTGGGTCCGATTATTTGCGCCACACGTTGCCGCGTGGTTGGACCAGCAGGTGCGGCCGGTGGCGCAAAGTATGAGCCGGCGCCAGGAATTTGCCCCGGCGGCGCCGATGGTGCGGCTTGTTGCGGCGCAGCAAACAGCCTTTTGGCTTGTGCGATAACTTCTGCATCCGAGGCACCCGCAGGCCCGCGAATCTCGCGGATGTTGCCTTGAGGATCTCGGACTTTGTAAATCTGATCGGCCATGCTCACCTCACCACAGACCAGCCGCCACTTGAAGGCGCGGGCGTCGTAGAACTGCCGCGAGGCCCTGCTGCCGGCCTTGCTGGTGGCTGTGTTGTTGGGGCATTCAACCCAGCGCCCTGCGCCGGCATCGGCAGATCGCGGAATTGCGGGAATCTTTCAAAGTCCTCGCCATATTGCTTTTCATAGGCGTCCTTGATGCGCTCCATTGCGGAGCGAGCCTGTTTCTCAAGTGAATCAATTTGCTCTAGCATTGGCCCGGCGCCCTTAACCGGATCAATTACGGCAATTTGATCCGCCAAGATTTTCCATTCTTGATTGGCAATCGAACCAATGGCCCCAGACATTGCCGCCGTAGCTTTACCCATGGCGGTAATTTTGCCGCGCAAGTTTTCCAGCCGCGTCTGAGCTTGTGCCGCAGCGCCGCCAGGAAACGACGGCAAATATGCGCCAGAAAAGCCCGTGGCTCGCTCCAAGCCTGGCGCGGTACGCACCAGTTGCGCACTGTTCAGTGTGTCCTGCAGATTTTGCAACGCAGTTCCGGCGTTACGATATTCCTTGGCTACCGCATCACGGCGGCGGGCAAGCTCGCTTTCTGACATGGGTTTGCCGGCTGCGGGCGCGCCGGTTGCGGCTCCAGAAGCTCTGCGAGCCTCTGCCAGACGCTGAACAACAGCGGGATCTTGCGGGCCGCCGCGAATGTACGTTACTTCGCCATCAGGGCCAATCTGATAACCCCTTGCTTGCAAATAGCGCGCGCGCAAATCTGCTTGCGCAGTCGGCGCAACGCTCGGCGTTGCCCCGGGTGCCGCACCAGCCGCAGGCACGTTCTGCGCCCCCAACCGAACGCCAGAAACCGGCAACTCTGGGCGCGGGGGCGTAATGAATTGACCAGAACCGTCTTGTTGGCGCTGGAAAATGTTTGGCCCAACAGGAACCGTTCTTTGCGAAGGAGTCAGCACCTGCGGCTCCAAAAGCTTCGCAGCCTCCGGGTCTACGGCGTACATCCTCAACAGCGCGTTGGCCGTCATGGGCTGATCAAAAAATTCTGCAAGCCTGCCCTTGCGTTGGCGGTACGCAAGTTCAGCCTCTATCATTTTTCGGCCTGCCTCAAGCTGGGCTGGAGTGGTAGCGTTGTTGATCACAACGCGCCCCAAATCGGAAACCGTGGCGTTGGGATTGCCCATGATTTCTTGGGCACCACGGCGAAATGCTTCAAACGCCGCATCCTGCCGCGCTTGATTTTCCTGCTGTTGCTGCTGCTGCTGAATCCCCCGCAGCGCATTGATCGCTGGAGCCACAGCCGTCAGCGACTCAATCGGAGATTCGGGCGCAAATCGAATCGGCTGGCGGCTAACAGCGGCAAGCGGGATTCTGGTGTCAAGTTGCATGATGTCAGCCCCCGCCCGCGAGTTTGCGGCCGTAGATGTCAATCACCTGCTGGCGCTGTTGGCGATTGAGATAGTTCTCAAAGGACCCCAGCGCCCCGCCGATGGCGTTACTGTACGCTGAACCACGGGCAACGCGCCCCGCCGCCAGCGCGTTGGCCTCTTGCCCCATGATGTTGCCGGCAGAGGTGCCGAACCCGGACGCAGCGTTGCCCATCTGTGTGCTAGTAGATCGGCCGATGCCCGCAATATCTGAGAGTCTTCCAAACGCCCGGTCGTACTCCTGCGACGCCGTATCCTGCGCAAACCGCTGGCCGGCCTTGAGCGCGCCGCCCGACAGGAAGTTGCCCCGCGACGCCTGCATGCGCTCCAGCGCTTTCAGACCCTCGCCCAGACGGAACCCGTAGCCGGGGTCCATCTCCAGCATCTGCTGCTGCGAGCCCGGGCCGCCGAGGCCCATTGCACCGGACAGGCGTTCCAGCGCTTTCGTGCCGGCAGTGCGGTACGGTTCCAGCAGGCTTTTCTGGTATTCGAACATCTCCCGCTGCAGAGCAAGAGCGTTTGCCGCAGCTTGGGCTTGCGTTTTCGCGGCCTTCTCTGCAGCGTTGGCCTCCAGCACGCCGCCGACGACGCTGCCGACTCCGCCCACGACGGCCTGGCCGACGGGGCTGGTGACGAGTTGGACGGCTTTGTCGAGGAGGCTGCCGCCAGTTGCCCCGGCGCCAGCAGCGACTGCGCCTGCCGCCGAAGCCTCGCCAAGCGTTGCCGGAATCCCCGAGCCGGTAAGGCCGCCTGGGACCATGCCCTCCATGATGCCTGCGCCGCCGGTAGCCGCGCCGGTTGTTGCGCCGGTTGCGCCGCCAGTTGCTGCGGACGGAACAGCAGCGCCGCCTCCAATTGCCGCGGCGTCTGCTGCGGCGGACGCCGCGCCACCAACCGTTCCGCCACCGCCAAGGCCCGCGCCCAACACTCCACCAGCGCCGCCCAGCAGCGCGTTCACCCCCGCCAGTTCTGCCGCAGTTGCCGGCGCGATGACGCCGGGGGCCATGCCCTCCGCAATACCCAAGGCAGTGCCGGCGCTCGGCGTAATGCCCGCCGTCGGAGACATTGACGTAATTGCCGCAAAGGGATCTGCCAACGTGCCGGACTCAAACGTTGGCGGCGTGACGGGGCCAAGTGACGGCGGCAATTCAGTCAGAGGCGTCACCGACGGCGAGCCGGTCGGCAACGGAGTCATTGACGATGGCGGCGTTGTGAAAACATCCAACTCGGCCAAATTCGTCGGAGACAAAGACCCAGCTTGCCCCAGCACATCTGACGGCAGACTTGCCAAGTCTGCGGCCGACAACGCGCCACCAGCGCCGCCCAACAGCGCATTGACACTCGCCATTTCCGCAGCAGTTGCCGGCGCAATCACGCCAGGCGCCATAGCTTCTGCAATGCCCAGTGCACTGCCGGCACCTGCGCCCGCGCCAGCCCCAGCGCCGCCCAGCAACGAATTGATACCCGCGCCAAGACCGGCCAACCCGAGGCCGGCGCCCCAAGTCTTGATCAGCGGCATGACCATGTCGCCGATGTCGGAGCCTTCAATCTTGATGTCCTGCACGCCATCTGGCGTTACAAAACCCCAATAGGTATTGAAGGTGCGTTTGTCCGGGTGCTTCCAGCGCAGGTCGTATCCCGACGCACGCAGCTTGTCAATCGCCGAGGTTGCTTCTGGCGAGTAGTCCAGTTGGTACTGAGGGATAAATCCTCCGTTTTCGTCGGGGATTTGCCCAATCAGCTTGGCCTTGAAAACACCGCTTCTGTCATTCGTCATCGAAGCGGTGATCGGGTCAATCGGGCCCCCTTGGAAGCCCATCGCCCGCAACACCTGTTCCCACGGACCAGAATATTTGCCTACGTTGTCTTCTGGAGTCCAACGCGGATCGTCATACGACCAGTATTCAGACGACACTTTTGCCATGATTTACCTCACCCAATCCGCCAGTTGGTGCCGTCGCTGTACACGGGAACTCCGTTCGCCCCGCCTGCGGCTACGATAGACGCAAACGTCGTCGCGTTGGCATCGGTGACGAAGGCCCGCGCACCCGCCCCGGCGGTAGCCGCTGCCGGCAGTGTAGCCACGGTCAGCGTGCCGTGGTTGAAGTACTTCACGCTGAACGTCAGCGTCAGACCTGGCACGCGGAACACCGTAACGCTGGCGTTCCCCATCGTGATTTCGTTGCTGACACCGACTGCTGACACGTCGGCGTCGTAGCCGATCACCGTGTTGTTGCTGCCGGTTGTGAGCGAGTCACCGGCCTGCATGCCGACGGCGGTGTTGTTGGCGCCGGAGGTCAGGGCGCCGAGTGCGTCTTCACCCACGGCGGTGTTGTTGCTTGAGGTCGCTGCGTCCAGCGCGCGCGCTCCCACGGCGGTGTTATCTGCGCCGGTCACCACCAGCAGCAACGCGTCTTTGCCCACAGCCGTGTTTCGCGTGCCCGTGGTGGCCGCGCCCAACGCTCCAACACCTACCGCCACCGCATCGCTGCCGGTGTAAGCGTCTGCTGCCTGATAACCCACGGCCACGTTGTTGGCGCCAGTCTGGTTGAGCAGCAACGCGTCGGCGCCGAGCGCAGTGTTGCCCGCCCCCGTTGTTGCAGCGTTCAACGCTCGATACCCAGCACCCGTGTTGTAGTTTGCCGTCGTAGCGGCCGACAACGAATCGTAGCCAACGGCCACGTTGTAATCCCCGCTGGTGTTGGCATCTAAGGCTTGCGAGCCGACCGCGACGTTTTGAAAGCCGTCAGTGTTTGACGTCAGCGCGTTGTACCCAACGGCAACGTTGTTCGACCCCGTGGTGTTGCTGTCCAGCGCCGTATCGCCCACGGCAATGTTGGTGGCAATGCTGCTGGCGCCTAGGCCCACGGCAACGCCGACTTGCTTGGTCAAGTCAAACGCCGCGTAGATGTTGTCGTCGGTCTTGATCGTCACGCCCAGCGACGTCTGCAGCACGAACTTGTACGACGAACCTGCCGTCAGCCAGATTTGCGCGGGCGTTCTGCCGGCGCTGTCAAGCACGATGGGGTTGGCGTTGGCCGTGCCGCCAGTAGACGACGTGTACGTCGCCGCGGGCGTGGTGGTGCCGGCAGCGTAGGTGTAGATCAAGCCCCCCGCCAGCGGGTTGCCGTTGTTGTCGAAAAACTGGGCGCCTGCGCCTGCGTATTGGGAGAGGACGACTGCCATCAGGGCCTCACTGTTGAATCTGGGTGACGGTGACGATCACGGCGGCCGAGGCGGGCGCATAGGCCGTGGCGGCAACGGCGGTAAGCGACAGCGCGGTGTCTGAGACGGCCCACATAAGCTCGATGTACTCGTTGGCCTGCAAGGAGAAAAATTCCGACACCGTGATTGTCGCAAAACCGCCGTTGCTGTCCAGCGACGAGATCGCCGTGCTGTTGGAGTAGTCCGTCGTCCCGTTCCGGCGAAACCACACCCTAGCGTTCTTGGACGACGAATTGGTCGAGGTGAACTGATACCGCACCGTCAACTGGTACAGGCCCGACTGCGGCACTTTGAGGCGCGTCAGCGGCGAACCCTCCAGCGTTACGCCCTCGGCAATCTCCGTGGTGTCCAGCGGAATGGCGTATGCCGTGTTGATCACCGCTGCCGTCAGGTTAGTCGTGCGCGTGAACTCGCCGTAATACTTCTGCTGCTCAATGGTGGGCCGCACGAAGATGTCGCCGTTAGTGGCGTTGGCCACCAGCACCGCGGCCACGGGAATCACGTTGTCAGGTGCCGTGGGCTTGGTCGCCGTCAGCCCACCGGCTACCGTTGGGCTGGCGTACAAAACGTCGCCCACGGAAAACATGCTTGTGTCAATCTGGGTGACGTTGCCCCACACGCAGCACAGGCCCGTGGCGCCGCTGTCAGGCAGCTCCTCGGCCATCACGCCCAAGATGTACAGCGACGGCGATGAGCCGTCAGCCAGGTACGGGGCGACGGACAGCACGTTGTTTGACCCGACGCCCACGAAACCGACGACGGCGCCCTTGGGGATCGTCGTGCCCGTTGTGTTCTGGACGATGGTGTACTGCGTTAGCGCGGCGTTCTCTGTCGCGTTCTGCAGCAACTGGAAGAACCGAAACCACGCGCGAGTGGTCAACGACCCCTGATCCACCAGCGGGTCGCGCTGAGACGGTACGCGCGGTGCAAGCTCCACGTTAGGCGCTCGTTGGGGTGACGGAAAGCTCCGCACCCATGATGGCAATCTTCACCGGATCACTGCCGCTGACTTCGTACACGCGATCCCGCAGCTTGGTGGTCATGCCCAACCGGCGCCATATAACGCGCTTGCCGTACTCGCCCAGCTTGCCCATGCTGGCCCAGTGCTCGTTGCTCCAGGTGTGGCCGCCGTCGTCGGACCAACGGAGCATGGCGCGAGAAGTGCCAACATTGACTGTGCCGCTTATGTAAGCGTTGTATTTTGATGGGTTCGCAAACAGAATTTCTGTTGCCGTGATTTGCAAATAATTTCTGACGGGCTCAGAGACTGGATTTCCTGCTGCGTAGGACAGAACTGTAGTTGCGTCAGCTAAAACAACAGACCCGGTGTTGTCCACATCTCCTAGCATTCTTCCATTGAACTTTTCGCCCATGATTGAAGATCCGGGCTGCGTTCCTACGGAATATTGCAAAATGCCAAGTCCAAATGCAATCCAATTGATGCTTGCCGATGCTGTGTCAAAAAAAGCAGACGCCCCGGCCTCACAATCCAACTGCAACGCATGATGCGCCGTGCGCTTCAGCGTGTTCTGCCCCGTGGGCAACGCGCGCCAAGAGCGCAACCAACGCTGCTCATCGTTGCCGTCCTGATACACCTCGGGGTCAAACGCATAAACGCGCCCGTTTTCCCAATCCCCCACCAGCACCTGCCCTGCAAAATTGGCCTGGCAGTTGCTCCGATGCCGGCGGTACTGCACGCCGTCCCAGAATGCCCGCTCATGCCACGCGCCAGTAGCGACGTCAAACACCCACGTAGCCTGCGCCGTCGGGAACGTCAACACGTAGAACGAATGGCCGTCCTGCTGGTAGGAGTAGCCAATGGCGTCGTTCAGCACGCCGTACTGTTGAATCTGCCACTCGATGGCGTGCGTGCTGACGCGCTGGGCGTTGTAGCCTTGGTTGCGGTACACGATGCCGTTGCCGCGGGCGTCAGAGCCCAGCCAGAACACGGCGTTATCCAGCTTGGCCACGCTGTACGGCGCAAGGCAACCGGTTTCCATGAACGCGCCTTCGATGCGCGCCAGCGGAAAGTCAGCCAGGCCGGCGTTGTACCAGACCTCAACAGTGTTGTTGCCGAACAGCCACACCTCGCGGTGGTCGACCATCAGCGACACGATGTTGTCGGGGTTGCCCTCGGCACTGGCGAAGTCCAGCGGATCAATGGCAGTGCCGTCAAGCAGCGAGGTCACCCACACGCGCTGGCTGTTGGGCTCGTTGAAGACGAAGTAGCTGTCCAGATAGCCAACAGTGACGGCCCCCGGAAAGTCAGGGTCCGTGATCTGCGCAAACACACCCGTGTTGGCGTTGTAAATAAACGCGCTGGGGTTGCAGGCCACGAACAATTGGATGCCGTTGTCGGCCATGCTCACCGGCCCGCTGCCGTTGATTAGCCCCAGTTCCGTGGCGGCAAAGTTCCCGTCCACGCGGTACAGCTTGCCGCCAGAGGCAACGTACAGGAAGTCCCCGAACTTCCACATTCCCCGGATGGGGCCTTCGCCCACGGTCGCCACCAGACGGAGCCCCGGGCACCGCTGCAGAAACGCCGGTTCCTTGCCGCCCTCGGGCACAACCTCTGGAAACAGGTTGACCATGCGGTTCGCCGCAGCATTGACGCTGCGGGCAACATAGGCCCCACCGAGAATAGGCGTCTTCACGGCGTGCCGGCGTAGATGTTGAACCGCTGCTGCCGGCGGTTGATCAGGTTGTACGGCAGGCTCATGATGTCGTCAGCGAAGTTGATCCGCTTCAGATCGCGCTTGGACGCCATCGCAATGCGCTGCACCGTCGGCGGCGGCTCAACGCC
>Ga0070749_10003359_pt1 | contig 10721 bp, 12 predicted proteins | sample VirMetDEL_Nov_18_FD_75180 | JGI IMG/M metagenome (GOLD analysis project Ga0070749, IMG submission 75180) | Aqueous microbial communities from the Delaware River and Bay under freshwater to marine salinity gradient to study organic matter... | ecosystem: Environmental > Aquatic > Marine >...
CAGATCAGTCAGGTCAACAACAAGAACGTATGAAATTATTATCTCGTTCTATGAAGAATATGACTTCTGTTGAACAAGCTCAGTTCTTGCAAGAATTAGGAATCGAGCCTGACTTAGAAGGACGTGATACAGACGAAGAAGCGTCTATCGCTAAAAAAGAAGCAGAGATATTAGGAAAAGTCAGTTCTATAACACAAGGGGTAGCAAATGGAGCAAATACTTAAAGTTATAAATTTTAAGATTCATAAGGTTAAATCAATCCTAGAAGGGTTGGAGAATAATAATAGTTTTCACATGTTAATTGATATGTTTAGAGAAAACTCTAAAACAATTGATGATACATGGCATTTAACACCAGTTGAAGATTATTGGAAAATTCAAGAGATGCGAGTAACGAAAATGGCTTATTCACATCTTATTAACACAATTGAACATCTTAAATTTGACTTAAGTGAACTCCTAAGAGAAAAAGCAGAACTTGAGAACCCAGATTTATTAGAGGCAGGTTATTAATATGAGTGATAATAAAAAAGCAACTAAAGTAACTAGAAAAGAAAAACAAGATGACTTTCTAGTTAAACTAGCTAGAGACATACAGGCGTTAGAAGGTGACCGATTTGTTGAAGCTGACGGAACAGTTTCAATTGGTGGGCTTAACCAAAAGACATTCACAGCTTATCGCAAAGCAAAGAACTTGCCTGAGAAAGATGTTGCAGAAGCAAGCTTTGATGATTTCTTAAACATATTACAAGAAGAGTTTATCGACAGACATGGTATTAAAAACATTCCTCGGGATGTTCTTCCTATTGTTGTTGACTTTTCTTTTAATAGTGGACCAGCTAATGCTGCAAAGGTTTTTCAAAGAACCGTTGGGGCAAAGGAAGATGGCATTATTGGTCCGAATACAATGAAGGCGTATAAGGAGTTTATAAAGACAAAGGGTAGAGAAGGATTTGTCAATGAACTTTCGGATCGTCGGCTTGACTTTTTAAACCAAGCCGCTTTAACCCGACCAGACATAGCCGAGAATTTAAATGGCTTAACAAACAGAGTTAACAAGGTTAGGGAAAGCGCACTCGCACCCCAGCGTTAAGGGAGAAAGCATTACATGGAACTTGAACAAGATGTAATTGAGGAGTCATCTACCTTAGAAGAACAAGACGTTAACACTGAGCTTGAGGAGTCGTCAACTCAAGAAGAGCCAGAGCAGGAAACCCCACCACAGGGTCAAGTGGATGAAGAGCTAGATGAAAGAGGAGTCCCTTGGAAGAATAAAGCCATGGAACTTGAGCGTAAGCTTAGGGAAAATGTTGATAATCTTCCTAACATCATCAAGCAAACACTTGCTGAGGCAAACAAGGAAAAAGAAACTAAACCACAGTACACAGTAGCGCAGTTACGTCAATTTTCTATTGAGAACCAAGATAACCCACAATATGTGGCTTGGGCTGAAGAGCAAATTGATGCAATTAAAGAACAGAAGTTAGAAGCTAAGCTTCAAGAGATCCGCAAGAAGGAACGTGAGGAACTTCAAGCACAACAAACAAGACAACAAGTCGAAATGGAAGTTGTGTCTAACCCACGTTATTCGGAGGCTTTCGTTGTTGATTCTGCTGGTAATAAAGTTTGGAATCAAGGTTCTAAACTAACAAACCTAGCAGCTCAATACATGCAAGACGCAAGGATTGCTAACGAACCTGATGCTTTAGCTATTGCTATGAAATTAGCTTATGCAGATTACATTGACCTTAAACAAGGAACGACTCAACAAGAGTTAACAGGGTTAAAACGTCAAGCTGCTAAGCTTAAACAAGCAACGCTAGTTGAGGGTTCAGGGGTCGATGCCCCAACCTCAAAAGCCACGAATTATTCTTCTGCTATTGATAGATTAGCTAAGACTGGTTCAAAGACTGATGCCTACAATGCTGTGCGTGAAATATTAAAATCGCAAGGTAAGATAGGAAACTAAGAAATGGCAAATACGTATACATACGATAATAACGCTATGAAAGAAGATCTTCTAGACGTTATTACAAACTTGGACTTTAAAGAAACTCAATTAGGTTCAGGTTTAGGACAATCAAGTGCATCAAACATTCTTCACGAGTGGTTGACTGACACTTTAAAAACTCCTGGAGTTAATGCAACAGTTGAAGGAGCTGACGCTACTTATGCTGCTCGCACTAACCCACAACGTTTAACTAACCACTGTCAAATTGTTACTATTGACTACTCTGTATCAGATTCAGATCGTGCTGTAAATTCAGCAGGTTTTGAAGATCGTTATACTTATGAGTCAATGAAAGCAATGAAAGAGTGGAAACAAGATCAAGAGTTCGCTCTTATGCGTGGAACTTTAGCTTGTGGTACTGGTTCAGCAGCTCGTACACTTAAAGGTGTAAAAGCTTTCTTAGCTAATACAACAGCTCAATCTGGTGTTTCATTGACTGAAGTAATCTTAAATGATTATCTTCAAGATGTATGGGATGACGGAACAGAAGTTAACGCTATCTACGCTGGTATGTACATGAAACGTAAAATCAGTGGTTTTACTGCTGGTTCTACTAAAAATGTAGATGCTACTGATCGACGTTTGGTTAACGCTGTTGACATTTACCAAGCTGATGCTGCAACTAACGTTAAGTTATTTGCTCACCGCTATGTAACTGTTTCAGGTGATACTAATTACGATGTTGTAGGTATTAACGAAGATTTCTTCAAGATTGCATATCTTCGTAAACCAACAAATCGTGAGTTGGCTAAAACTGGTGATGCGAGCAATGCTCAAATCGTTGGTGAGTTAACTCTTGAGTGTTTGCATAATAACGCAGGTTTCAACGCGACTGCACACTTATAAAAAGCTTGGGGGGCGCAAAGCCCCCCTTCTTTTAGGGGTAGTATGACATTAATAAGAAGCACAAATAGAAAAGAAGCATACGATTCAATTATTAATTTAGCTTTAAAAGACCCTACAAGATATTGCAATTATTGTGGGAGCGACTTTAACCCTGATGACTTTCCTTGTTGTGAAGATCCACAGGTTGGAACAAATAAAGATCATGCAAGGGCTGTTGCAAAAGAATGTAAAAGAGTTAAAGACGAATGTCAAAATGATCACGCTTCATTCGCCAATAACTCAATGAGACTAGGGGTTAAGTTTCCTGTTTTCATGTATGAAATGCTTGATCGGTATGAAAAGAAGCATGGACGTAAACTTATTAATGATGATAAGGACATTATGTGGTTAGCTAAGAACTATCCACAATTTGCAGTACCAAGAAAATTATAGGGGGTGGGGTATGGATTTAACATTAGCGATAATTGCTAAAGATGAAGTAGAGCAGGTTACGGAGATTATAAAGGATTATTCTCCGTATTTTAAAGAGATTGCAATAGCGGCAGACCAAAGGTTAGATGACTTTGAGAAGTTAACTGGCAAAGAAGGAAATTGTACAATCTCTGTTTATCCATATAAATGGATTAATGATTTCGCAGATAAAAGAAACTTTTTAGCAAGTAAAGTTCGTACTGAGTATTACTTTCGATTAGATACAGATGATAAGATTCTAAATGTACAATCTTTAGAAAGAGTATTTAATAAAGCTAAGAATCAACAGATTGATGTAGTTTATGTTGAGTATCTTTACTCGCATGACCAGGATGGGAATTGTAACGCTAAACATTGGCGTGAGACAATTATTAGAAAGACTCCAAATGCTTATTGGAAGTGTCCTGTACATGAGAACATCTTCATAGAAGATATGGATACATTTAAAGGTGTTAAAGAAACATCTTTTCAGATTTATCACAACATTACGCACGAACATGCTTTAAGTAGTAATAGACGAAACCTTGAGATACTCATTGATGATTATAACAAGAATCGTGAGAATACAGATCCTAGAACTATTGCATATCTAGGAAGATCGTTTCTAGGTATTGGCGAATATGAAAAAGCTATTCCTTTTCTTGAGATTTTAATAGCTAAGTCAGGTTGGACAGAAGATAAGTACTATGCCTGGATTCAGTTAGCAGACTGTTATGTACGATTAAAGAAATACAACGAAGCTATTGCAGCGTGTAATGAGGCTATTCACCTAGAAGAAGAATATCCTGATGCGTACTTAAAGTTTGGACAGATTTACCTAGACCAAGAGAAGTTTGAGAAAGCTCTTCATTGGTTCAACATAGGTGTTAGTAAAAAAGTACCTAATACTATGAACATTATTGATCCTAGTGTTTATGGGTACTTAACTCAGATTAACATGGCCCTTTGTTACTTCCACATTGGAGACATGGAGAAGGCTAATCAGCTTTTTCAATTAGCTAAGAAGTCGGTTCCTAATCATGAGTTTGTTAAAAAATATGAATCTTTATTTGAACAAGGTTTAGAGAATAATAATTACGTTAAACATCTAGCGTGGCTCGTTCAATATACTAAACGTAATGACCCAAGTAAATTAGTTAAGTTGGTTGAAGCAATACCAACAAGTATGCTTAAGGATGAAAGAATACATGTCTTAAGACATAAGACGCTTCCACCTAAAGTATGGCATAAAAAAGAGATAGCTATTTACTGTGGTCTAGGATTAGAAGAATGGGCTCCACCAAGTGTACATTCTGGTGCAGGAGGTAGTGAGGAAGCGGTTATTTATCTTTCTCAAGAACTAAACAGATTAGGTTATAGCGTTACTGTATTTAATTCTTGTGGAGAAATGGAAGGCGAATACGGTGGAGTTAAGTATAAAAATTATTATGAGTTCAATCCTAATGATTTGTTTAATATTGTTATTGCTTGGAGAGGTAACATCTTCGGAGGGTTAAACGCTAAGAAGAAGGTTATTTGGTTGCATGATGTTCCTGAAGGAATGTTTAAAAAAGGTGATGAAGAAACATTTGATAAAGTATTAGTATTAAGTCAGTACCATAAAACACTATTACCAGACTTTATTCCTGATGAAAAGATTTGTGTTAGTGCTAATGGTATTAACTTAAAAGACTTTGTTCTTAAAGTAGAACCTGAAAGAAATCCTTATCGCCTTATTCATACCTCTAGTTATGACAGAGGGATAGAGAATTTATTACACATGTGGTCTGATATACGAAAAGAAGTTCCGCAAGTGGAGTTACACCTATATTACGGATGGAACACTTATGATCATCTTGCTTCTTTAGGGATGAGAGATAATAAGTTTAAAGAATATATGGTGAAACTCATGGATCAGCCTGGCGTAATAGATCATGGTCGTGTAGGCCATAAAAAGTTGAATAAAGAGTTCTATAAGTCTGGTATTTGGGTTTACCCAAGTCACTTTGAAGAAATAAGTTGTATTAGCGCTATGAAAGCTCAAGCATGTGGATGTGTTCCACTTGTTATTAATTACGCAGCACTTAAAGAGACTGTTAAATCAGGTATCAGAATAGATGGAAAAGGCGGTGTTGGTGATGCAAATGAAAAGTTTAAAGCTGAGCTTATTTCGCTTCTTAAAGATACGAACAAGCAAGAAGAATTAAGAAAAGAAGTCTTAACTCATAAGAGTGAGTTTTCTTGGGCGAATGTTGCGAAGCAATGGCATGAGGAGATTTTCTCATGATTATATTTCTAGGCAATGGTGAGACTCATAAATTATACGACAGTATCATAAAAGAGAGCAAATCCGATAACGATATTGTTGTAAGTTGTCAATACCCTTATTTAGTCCCTGAGAGCCTATTAGAGAGCCATACATGTGTAAACATACATTATGGTACGCTTCCTTTCTACGCTGGCTGTAACCCTATTTACTGGCAAATAATGACATCTGATAGAGCAGGTGTAACGCTTCATTATATGGACAAGAGTTTTGATGGTGGAGACATTATTGATATATGGGAATGCCCCATTGGAATCATGACAGCTAGTGAACTTTATAAGGTATTGGAGTGGCAAGGGCTTCAGTTATTAAAGAAACATTATAAAGGTATTGTTGAAGGAACTGCACCTAGGAAACCTCAAGATAAAGCCTTTAGAAGATACTTTCATAAAAGTGATATTGATTTTAATAAATCGAAGAATGTGCCTTACGCATTAGCTAATCGAGAAGTTAGAGCAAATCATTTTCCAGGCAAGCAATTGCCAGTTGTTACTATCGGGGGTCGAAAGTATGAACTTAGGAGCTGTTAGTCTTGTCTACAATGAAGCTCCCTTGATTGAAGGCTGTGTTGAGAGTTTAAAGCCTTTTGTTAATAGACACGTCATGTTAGTTAGTGAAAGACCTTATTATGGTCAGTGTTTATTATCCGATGGTTCAGCAGACATCGCAGATGAATTAGGTTGCGAAGTTGTTGAAGGCTTTTGGGAGATGGATCACCATCAAAGAAATACTGGCATAGCAATGCTTCAAGACTGCGATTGGATTATTTGTACAGATGTTGATATGTGGCTTGAACATCATGTTGTTGAGAAGTTAATAAATAAGTTAGAGAACACAACCTCTGAAGCGTTTATTATCAAACAACAATCATACTGGAAAACAACAGAGTGGAGAATTAAAGATGATGACTTCAAACCTGTTATTGCTATTAAGCCTCATGTGCGTTTTGTACATATTGGCAATGTTGCAGCCCCCTGCGAAGTTTTAGAAGATATTGAGATTCATCATTTAGCGTGGTGTGCTCCTAAAGATATAAAGAAAAAGATAGAGACATATTCACATGCTAAAGATCACAACTGGGATGGTTGGTACGAGAAGCATTACGAGAACTGGAAAGAAGGAGAAGATATAGTCTTTCCTGATAGAACCTTTAAAGCAGAATATAACCCATTACCAGAAGAGTTAAAACAGTATCTATGATTTCAGTCATTGTCCCAGCTTTGATAAACACTAATAAACAACTTGCTATGAGTATTAAGTTGTTAGAGAGCGCTAAACAGTTAACCTCTATACCTTTTAATTTAGTAGTTGTTGAGACAGAAAGCGATCACTTAAGAGAGTACTGCGACTTTCATATCTACGAGGCTAAAAAGAGTACTTGTACAAAGTCAATTAATAGAGGGTTTAGATTATTAGAATCTGAGTTTAAGGTTTTATTAACCAATGATGTAAACCTAAAACCTGGATGGTTAGATGCACTGCTTCATTGTTTCAGTAACAAAAAAGATTGTGGAATTGCAACACTAGCAACTACTCAATTAAACCACAGTCAAAGAGATGAAATTGAAGAAGGTATCTGGTTCTCGGTTGCAATGTTTTTAGATGACGGTGAGTATTTTGATGAGGGTTATGTAAATAGTTGGGATGACACAGACTTTATTATGAGACGGTACTTAAAAGGTCAAAAGATGTATCGCAATTTTAATGTTGTTGTGGATCATAAACCTGGTCAGACGGAGTACGCAAAGCCAGACCATGTAGAAAATTTCAATAAGAATAGAGAAAGATTTATTAAGAAATTTGGAGACTCAAATCATCCAATGTATCAAAGATTGATTAGCGGAGAAGTTATATGATAAACAAATTATTTACAACAATGAAAACAGAAGTCGGAGATAATGTACAAGATACAAGCTCTGCGTCTGCTACTATCATTGGACGTTACATAAATGAAGCTTACTTTGAGTTTCTTAACAGAGTAAACTATTCTCATGTAAAACCAGATTATAGTTTCACAACAACAGCAAGCACACGAGACTATGTTCTTCCTGAGGATTTTGGAAAACCACTTAATGCGTATGATGATAGCAATAATCTTTCATTAAAACGTATAGATTACCAAAGAATGTTAATTGATAATGTTTCTAGTTGGGATTCTAACGGTACTGTTGAAGCTTATGATATTCTTACGCTTCCTGTTCAGAACCAACCATCAAGTAGCTCTGTTATAACTTTTACCTCTTCTTCATCTTCCGACACTACACAAACAGTGCATATTAAAGGAATGTCTAGCGGAGTCATTATTCATGAAGACATTACATTAAATGGAACATCAGATGTATCTACTACTAATTCTTTTACAGAAATATTAAGTATAACTAAATCAGCGGCAACGACTGGAAAGATTACAGGAACATCAAACTCAGCAGCGGTAACAGTAGCCATTATGTCACCGAGTGCTTTAGACTATAAAGTTAAAGTAGTCCGCTTATTCCAGACACCTGCGAATACACTCACCATTAAAATGCCTTATTTTGTTGTGCCTTATCCTCTTGAAGATGATTACGACTCTCCAGTGGTTGATTGTGCAAACTACCTTATTCAAAGAGCAACAGCAAAGATTCTAAGACGCAAACGTCAATACGATAAAGCTAAAGACTTTGATATTGAAGCAGAAAAAGTATTCCAAGGAATTATATGGAACAAAGAAAATCAAGAAGATCAGATTCATGAACTTAGACCAACTCCATACTCAAGGGAGACAGTTTAATGGCAGGCGATGATACACAGATCTTTGCTATTCGTAATGATTTTACAGGTGGTATCAATACTCGTAATCATGGCTCTCGTATTGGGGACAATCAAGCTACTATCTTGCTTAATGTCGATATTGGAACTCCTGGGGAAACTAAAAAAAGACCTGGTATAACTCTAATTGAAGATATTGGGGATAATGTAGGTATTGAATGTTTTGGCTTTGCTCCAGCAGGAGGAACAGAGGAAGTAATTGCTGTTCATGGAACAAAGCTTGAAGGATGGACAGGGTCAGGGTCTTTTACAGAACATAAAACAGATTTTTCTTCAGCAACAGCTTATTCACTTATTAAAGGTGGGGAGAGTGGAGAGAATGATGTTTTATTTATTCAAAATGGCACAGACAATGCGTTTCGCATGAATCAAAGTCATTCTTTTCAAGACTTAGGAGACACAAATACATCACCGCCTATTACATTGGTTAACCTTTGGTATAGAAACAGATGGTGGACGTTAGAGAATAATAAACTTTCATGGTCAGATGCTTTCTCAGCAGATTACTCAGGAGCTTTTGATCGTACGAATGATTACTTCAATATGCCAGTTGGTCAAGAGAGAGCTTTAATCGGTATTCGTGATCAAGGTATTATTGCTTTAGGTGAAGATGAAATATGGGGGATTAATCCATCGACAACTCCTGTTGGTACAGATAAACCTGAAAAACTTTTGGAATATGGTTGTGTTGCCAATCGTACAGCTATTCAAGTTGGTGACGATATTATGTACTTAGCAAGAGACGGTGTGCGTGGCTTATTTAGAAGCCAACAAGATAAGCTTCAAAGTGGTCGCACAGAACCTCTTTCTTATACTTTAAAAGACGAGTTTGATAGTATCACTTGGTCGTCAATTTCTAAAGCTTGCGCTATTTATTTCGATAATAAATACTTTCTAGCTTTGCCTGTTGATTCTTCAACAACTAATAATGAGGTATGGGTTTATTATCCTGCTCTTCAAGCTTGGATGGTTATTACTGGTTGGAATGTAGCTGGTTGGGGAAAGATTAGAATTAACGGAGAAGAAAAACTTTACGCTATCGACTCAACTGATGGAAAAGTCTATCAAGCATGGAGTGGATATGACGATAATGGCACAGCAATTAACTACCAAGAAGAAGGACGTAAAGAGAATATTGGCAAGCCTTTGATCCTTAAAAACGGTGGAGAGGTTAGAGTACGAGCTTTATCTAGTGGTGATTATGACTTAACTATTTCTATTTCTTTAGATGATGGCGAATACCAGACGCTAGGAACAATGAGTCTTAAAGGTAATTCACCAACACTGCCAGCAACATTACCATTTACTCTTGCTGACGATAACATTGTTGAGGATGTATTCTCAATAGATGCGTATGGACCTTGGAGACAGCTTAGAATTAAGATTCAGCATAACGCAACAAATGTTAGTGACGATATTATTATTTATGAAAGGGGTGTTGTAACTTATGAAGAAGAATATCAACCAGGCGCTAGATAGTGCAGAGATAGAACTACAAAGAAATGCTTTAGTCAGAAGTAAAGTTTATGACAAAGACGATAGATTTAATAAAGAAATATTAAAAGAGTCTTTCTTTAAGAGATACGGTAAAGAAGTAGATGTCCAAGTTACTTATGAGATGGATGGACCTCAGATTAAAGAATACTCTATTGAGTTTATAACAAATAAGTTTTATTCATTAACAGAACAACTAGAAAATGGTTTAACCAAAAAGGTTATACTTGCCTATCGAAAAGATGGTAGGGACTTTAAACATGAATTTGATAGGTACTTAGATGCAGAGGTAACTCTAGCGGATAAGATTTCAGAGGAAGATTAGATGCCAGCAACACTCTCACGAGGTCAAACATTTGGAGCAACGGAGACAGTAACTAATACTAAGTTACATAATCTTGTCGATCAAGGCTCAATTAGCGGTATTAGCAACGTAGATATTGCTTCTGACGCTGCTATTGCCGACACTAAGTTGGAAGATATAACAACTGGAAGTAAAGTCCATGGAAGATCTATGACTGCTTTAGCTAGTATTCCTAGTTCTGCTGGACGTATTCCTGAAGTTAACTTAGCAGCTACTTTAGCTAGCGTGAATATCGTAGGTGGTCAAGGAACTGGATTATCAACATGGCATGCTAATTCACTTTCTGCATCAGTAGCTAGTTTTGGTGGACAATTCAATTTTGGTACTGTTAATCAAGGAGATGTTTTGTATGACAATGGAACTTCTTGGGTAAGATTAACACCAGGCACAGATGGACACTTCTTAAAGACGCAAGGTGCTGG
>Ga0070749_10003362_pt1 | contig 10718 bp, 24 predicted proteins | sample VirMetDEL_Nov_18_FD_75180 | JGI IMG/M metagenome (GOLD analysis project Ga0070749, IMG submission 75180) | Aqueous microbial communities from the Delaware River and Bay under freshwater to marine salinity gradient to study organic matter... | ecosystem: Environmental > Aquatic > Marine >...
AAGCGTTCGCCTTAAGCGTCTCCCAATCGGCCACCCCCGGCTCGATGTAGTGCCAATGGCACTTCTCCGGGTCGGTGTCGAGGAGGACGTCCGGGTACTCGGTGGCGAGGATGAACACTTCGTAACCGAGATCGAGGAAGGTTTTGAGGGAGGTGGTTTTGCCCGAGGCGGGGCCGCCGAGTAACATTATTCGGGGGCCGCGCAAGGCAGCGGGGGAGGTGGTGATAGCGGGTGCAGCTGCTGGTGCGTTCATTGTTGCTCCAAGTCGGTGGTGTAGTGGATGTGACCGTATTGGTCGATCACGGAGGTGATGCCAAAGGGTTCCGGCTCGATGTTCCAATAGACTTGTCCGCCGGAGAGGTAGCCTACGTCGCGAGTGGTGTTGGCGAGAACCTGAAGAATGAAGTTGGCGGAGTCCTCCGCACGGACTCGGAGAGAGCCGGCGTAGCGGTGGCAGATCTCGAATGTGATGTCGATAAACGCCCCCACTTCGCGGAGGGAAAGTTCCGTGATGGGGTGGCGCGGGGCGTAGAGCAACAACATATCGTCTCTAGGGATTGGGTAGTCTGGCACGGATGGCGTCCTTTATAGCGAGTTGGCGGAGGAGATCACGCATTAAGATCTCCCGGGGAAACCAGGGTTCGATGTAGGTGGGATGAAGTTGAAAGCAGCCGGCCAGAGAAGCGTCCCACATGTGAGCGTCGTGCTGATCGCAATACCTTTCTTCCACCATGAAGCGGAGGCCGGTCGCGGCGGGGCGCTCGTGGTCCGAGCGGACAAGCCGGCCCCACTCATAGCCGCAGGTGGGACAGATGTAGATGCGCGAGGAGAAGAAAACGAATTTTTCCTCTTCCGCCGAAACTGCGACGGTGTTTATGGGAAGTGAGTTGAGAAAGAAGGTGATGATTAATTGAGATTTAACCCCAACTTCTTCTCCCCCTTCCCACTCTTGCGCGAGGGCTGTGTCTTCTTCCATCACTTTACAACCTCCGCATCCGTGCACGGCAGCCAACCTTGGGTCAACTCCGGCGAGGGGTGCGCCGCGCACCCGGATAGCAACAGGCCGGCGATGATGCCCAAAGCGAACGTGAGGAAGAGGTGCCGGGGACGCAAGCGCGAGCGTTCACGCTCCGTCGCGTTGGCCTGGGCCACTGTGCGCCGCTCCTGCGAGGATTGGAAGTCTTTGAGGGTCACTTCACCCTCCTTGTCGTCGCTCCGCAATACTCGCAAAACACATCAACGGGTGTGGTCCGGGCTGCGTCGATGGCTGCGGCACCCATGATGTAGTGCAATACCTTCTCTGGATGCCACGAGGAAAATTGTTCGTGCGTTGACAACATTCCGGCAGCGACGCGCAACGCCCTCTCGTTCGCATCCGCCTGCCTGTCCGCCTCATCCCGCTGCGCAATCATGGCGTCGTATCGCTTTAGCAGCTTGTTGTACTCCTCGTGCATGTAGTTGTTGCGCTTGCTGGCGGCTTCGAGGACATCCCGCTCCTTCCGGGCTGCGTCGATGGATTCTCTGGTCGGCCACCAATTTGCGAATTGAGACATAAGCCAATCCACCCGCTCACGCTCGGCCATGTATTGCTTCTCCATTGCCTGTGCAACGCCATGAGCTTGTGTTAGTTCGTGCTCCAACTCCGCGATGCGCTGCCGTGCGCGGTTCGTTTCCTCTGCCTGTTGCTTTGCCGCACGTTCCCAGTTCAGTGCAGCCGCCCGCCACTCGTCCGCTTCCTGATGCTTCGCTTCGATGGCGTCGGCGGCTTCTTCTCGGTAGCGCCTATTCATCGCCGGAGTCCAGGCGGAGGGGATCCCACTTCTCCACCACGTAGTTGACCGGAATCCAATTCTCCGGTTCCTCGCTCTCACAGAGGAGCTTGTATGGACAGCCGCCGTAGGCTGCACAGGTGAGATCGAAGTTGTGTTGAAACTTGCCCAACTTCCACGACTGGATCAGCCGGGCGAGCTTGTAGTGGACTTGTTCGTACCACCGATTGAGCATCCACTGTGGGAAGTAGACGATCGCTTCGGCGTGGCCGTATTGGGTTTTGAGAATGCTAACCCCGCGAACGATCGCGCCCACCACCGGGTGGCCGAATTGTCTCGCGCCCCAAACGTAACCCATGAATTGCGAGCGGAGTTGCCACTGGCTAGCCCACTTCGCGCCAAGCTGTTTGGTGGTCTTTTCGTCCACGACAAACAGGTTCGCCGGGTTGTCGTTGAGGACGCCGAGGGCGTCGAACCGCCCACAGTAGATCAGGGGTTCGTCGGTCTCGGGGTGGTTGATTTCGAGGGGGTGAGAGAAGGAAAACTCGACGGCAGGTTTGCCGTTGAGGATGGCGGGTTTGACGTGATCGGTTTCGGGGTTGTACTGCGCGACGTAGGATTCGAGCGCGCCGGCCATCCGGTCGAGGGATTTAACCTCTCCCGGCGGGCACTCGAAGTCGCCGTAGCCTTTGATTAACGCTTCTGCCGCTTTGGGCAGAGCGCGGGTTTTGTCAGCGCCGGGGGTGAAGTAGTGAAGCCGGAGAACTTCGACGCCCTTGGCAAACGCGGCGCCGGCGTGGAGATTGACGTTGGCTTGGTTGGGCTTGAGATCCCGGAAGAAACGCCAAAAGGCTTTTTGCTCGCAGGAGGATACGTCTGCAAGCATAGTATTGTCCCACACGTGTGGGAACGGTGGAGTCGCCATTGCGATTGTCCTTTACGGTTGAGGGGGAACAGCACGGTGTTACTCGGTGGGTTGAGGAAGGGCTTTCTTGGCCTGAAACGCTGCCATCCGGTCCGCGAGAGAACCCTTGGGGGTGTAATCCGGCTCGGACTTGGCGCGCTTTTGCGTGCCCACTGCACCGGAGACGATGCGGGACTGGGCGAGGGACTGAAGGGCCAGCCGGAGTTCGTCGTCGCTCACCGGCTCGTCGTTGAGAACGCGCCGGCGGAGATCAACGATTTCCTCCGGGGTCATCAGGCGTTGAGGCTGCGGGGTGGTTACGGCTTGAGTTTCCATTGGAGACTTCCTCGCTTAAAGAGGGGATATTAGCAGAGTCCGCCTGCTGTTGCAAGGGAGCTACTTGCTTTTCGATCCACTCCGTGATGAGTTGGGTTATGAGGGCCGAGCGCCCACCATAGCGGGGTTTCTGCGTGAGGGGGTCGAACAGGAGGATTTCGAGTTTGGAGGCGATAGATCGGGGAATCGACACCATAAGGTTGACGGGGGTGTCGAGTTTAGGTTTTCGACCTCGGGCCATGTTATTCCTCCGATTCGACGGTGTAGTCGAGCATGGCTTCGGTGGAGGCGAGCAAGTCGGCGAGGTCGTCGACGACACCCTGCACTTCGAATTTGTTGTGCGGGGTGATGATGACGCACACCATGTCGTCGCTGCCGGCGAGGGGCATTTGGTATATGCTCAGTATGTCGGAGTGACGGAGGATGAGGGTGGTGCCGTTGCGGTGGGTGAATTTGGCGAAGGCGGACGTGCTCATTGCGATTTCCTTTCCCAAAGGGACAGCATAGCTTCGAAAGAGTCGCTCCGGCCGAAGTCGACGCCGTGAACGTGGTTGGTGAGCGGTTCTCCCACTTGGTAGAGGAGACCGACGGCGTAGCTTCCTGTCGTTGTGCGAACGAGAGTGATGCCGTTGCGGGTTTTGAGAATCTCCGCAACTTCTACGTCACTGGTGGTCATGTGGAACGTCCTCGATGGTGAGGGTGTGGCGGGTGGTGAGGTGGAGGCACGGGGCTTGGCAGCAATCGCTTCTCACGTTGAAGTGGGGAGTGATGTGGAAGCCGGTTTCGAGGCCGCAGCCGGAACAGTATGCGAGCCGGCCGGCGGGAGATTCACAGTGGCCATAGCCCGCGCGGTGGGGCCATTCGTAGGCGGAGCAGCGGCAGACGGTGGGTTTGTTCACTGGGTTAGAGTCCGGCGTAGGGGCGCTGTTTCCACGGAACCTCGACGGTGAAACATTGCGTCACTTCGTTGATGTTTGATTTGTAAGCGCGGCCGGACTCGGCGAGCAGGAGGGTGTCGTGGATGGTGGAGTAGTTGTTGAGAGCGCGGGAAAGAACGCTCGGGGTGGTGCCTAACTCTCGCCACTGGCGAAGTTCGACTTTGACTTGTGTGAGTTCCCGTTCGAGTTTGGCGTGACGCTGCGCCCAGTCTCTCCCATTTACTAGGGTGAGGGTGAGGGCGACGCCGGCCAGGGCGGCCGTGACGAAGATGCCGCCGGCGGTGTAGAAGGCTTCCTCGCGGGTCATAACCACTCCCCGCGCTTGATCTTGGAGTGGATGAGTTTGACCGCGTAGAAGAGTGCCATAGACAGGCAGATCAACGCCGCGGTTGAAAGGGTGAGAAGGGAAACGGGTGTCATTGAATTCCTCCGGGAGAGGGTTGAATGGGGAACTGCGCTTTGCGTGCGAATCCGGCTGAGGCTAGCAGGATGGGCACGAGATAGATTGGCGCGTGCATCTGCATCAGCACGTCGACCACTTCCTCGGGGTCGGGATCGTCACCCATGAGTGAGATCGTTGGCGGTTCGGCCTGGAAGGTGATGCGCCAACTCCGGCCGTTGTCGACGTTGTGGTAGGTGAAGCCGATGACGTTTTTCACGTCTAGTCCCAGCCTCGACAGCCGCAGTAGAATTCGTCTGGGGCGTCGAGCGTGCGTTTGGGCGGCGCGCCGTTGACGCGCTCCCAGTGACCGAGGGCGAAGAAGGGGAGAGAGTAGTCGCTCGGGCGGGAAGTTCCGCAGTAGCCGCACTTCGCCATTCGACCGGTGAGCGGTGGAGGTTGGGTGTCGACGACTTCGGCGTCGGGGGTGGTGCCGAAGCAGATGGGGCAAACGGGTTCACCCGTCTTCATCTTGGTTGCCATACCGAGGTGGCCACACTTCATGAGTGAGCGGGGCATTAGCGGCTCCGGGCGGGTGCGTGGTAGAAGAGGATGCCCCTCGCCCGGGTGATTACCTGCCCCACAAGTCTGCCGGTGCTGGCGTGGTAGACTTCCAGCTTGGCTCCGCGTTGGAAGGTGGGGGCGAGGAGAAGGGCGACGGAGAAGGCGCGCTTGGCGTCGTGATAACACCGGCGGGGGAGGTCGCGTTTGTTAACTGCGTCCCAAATGCGGAAGGGACGCGGCGGGTAGAAGCGTTTGCGCTTGTTTCTAGACATCTTTGGCTCCTAGAACGAGTGCCCGCACCTTCTTTTCAAGGATGCGGGTGAACATGGCTGTTTGTAGTGCTGAGGAGAGGGATTGTAACGCTTGATAGATGAGCACTCCTTCCGTGATGACTTTGGTGGGGGCGTTTGGCGCGTAGATGACCCGGTTGTGCTTGTAGGCGTCGATTTGACGGGAGAATTCGAAAACGAGTTTTTCCGCCTCAAATTCTGCTTCGTTCCACGCCTTGCGTTCGAGTTCGGCCTGTAGGTTGGCGAGGGGCATGGCGTTACTCCGAAATGAGGCCGAGGTTTTCTTTGAGGCGGACTCGGCGTGTGTTGATGCCGTGGAGGTTGATAAGGGCTTTGCGCGCGGTTTCGGCGATCTCACGCGCTTGCGGGTCGTCGCCGGCGACTTGCGCTTGTTCTTGCGCCCTTTGCCAGAGCTTGCGGTGGTGCGCGCTGTCACGTTCGATGATCTCCTTCAAGGTTTCGAAGTCCTGCACGGAGAGGGTAAGGCGGAATTCGGGTTTGGTTGCCATGTTAAAAGAGACTCCTTTGAGAGTGGATGTTGAGGCCGGGGTGTTCGCAAGAGGCGAGCAAATCGTCGACCCGCGAAGGGCCGGCGCACTTGATACAGCGTTGCAGAGTTACTCCTTCGTAGTGGGTTTCGATGGGATAACCGTCGGGAATCTCCGTTATGGTGAGAAGGCGGTAGGCGGAGGAGAAGTGACGGTGCTGCTGCCGGACGTAGAGGCCGGCGGTGGCTTCGGCTTTGTGGCCGCAGCAGGCGCAGGTTTGATATTGGCCGTTGACCACGACGGCGATGGTGAACCAGTTGAGGTCATCGCGGAGTCGCGCGAGGTGCGCTTGGTCGTGGGCAAGCTCGCCTGTGAGTTGAGCGAGCCGGCCGGAGGTGATGAAGCGATGACGGAGTTTGAGATTGTGGGCGGTTTTGGAAACTTCCGTCTTTGCCAGTTTAACACGCGCCTTTTCGGTTTGTTGCTGTTTGAGGCGAGCGCGCAGGGCGTCGAATTTTGCTCGTGCGTCTGGGGTCACGCGTCTCTCCCTGAGAAGTGTATGGGGTTGAAGATAACTTCGGTTTGTGGTCGCCGGCGAGTGATGTAGGCGAGGCAAAACTCTTTCTCTGTGTTGGGGTGCTTCCAGAGTTCGAGGGAGGTGACGTCGGTGAGGGCTTCGATTTGACGTTGAGCGAAGGAGACGGCACGGTCGTTGGGGTTGTAGCCCTCGACGTGAGTGAGGGAGAAGGGATATTGCCACGGGAGGTGGAGGAGAGTGGTGCTGCGCCAGACGAGAAGGTAGGTGGTTTCCATGTTAGACTCCGTGGAAGGTGAGGGCCATCACGACTGAGCGATAGCCGGATGTGAGGGAGGGATCGGGGACTAGGATAGTGGTGGAGCCGGTTTCAAGCAATTCGGTGATCCAGCCCACATCCTCCGAGCCGTAGTCGCGTTCGGTGAGATAGTGGGCGAGGTCGTCGAAGCCGGCGCCGGCGCAGAGTGAGTTGAGGGTGTCGAGGTTGAGAGGTGAGGTCATGGGGGGTTAGCTCACTTTCCACGCGACGTCGCTGATGCGCTTGATGACGGCGAAGAAGCTGCGCTTGGGATGGTTGGTGACGATGATGTTCTCGCCGACGCGCATGTCGAAGATGGAGAAGGGGCCGTCGGTGCCGTGGACGGGGTTGAAGATGGAGGGGTCGGAGAAGTAGAAGGAGGGGCGGGTTCCGTTGGTGTTGAGGGAGGTGACGCCGGCTTTGAGGGCTTTCTTGGTTTTGCAGTTGTGAATGATGATGGTCATAGTTGGTGTCCTGGGGGAGTGGTTGACGGCAAAGGCGCCGCAAGAGAATTATAGCAGGTTTGGGGATTAAGGTAATGAATTATTTTTATTGAAGCATTAGCTTTATTTATCTCGTGCGCCCTCGACGTGTTGTCGCCCTCGACCCGGCCGTTGTCGACGTGTTATTTATCTCGTGCGCCCTTGTCTCGTGCGCCTTTGTTCCAACCTAGAATTTGCGCGTAGGCGTCGTCGATTTGTTGTGTGCGGTTGGGTGGAGTTGCCGCCGCCTCTCCTTCGGAAGGTGGAGAGGGTGGCGAGGGAGGTGGAGGGGGTGGCGTGGAGTCGAACGCGCCCTGGTCCATGAGTTGCGCGATGACGGAGGAGAATTCGTTGTCCCGGTCGACGATTTCTAAGTCGCCGTTGGGGGTGAGGCGGAAGAGGAGGGCGGAGAGTCTGTTGGCGTCGTCGGTTCGACCGGCTTGCCGGAGGGCGTTGGTGAAGCCGTAGACGCGGAAGCGGAAGGCGGAGGCACGCTTTCTGTCGTTGAAGGGGAGAAGGAGTGGAAGCTTCTCTTTGTTAATGAGGAGAAGGGAGGCAAAGTCTGCCCCGTACATTTCAGGCCGGTGGGCGTAGGGCATCGGACGTCTCGGGTCGTTTGTGGGCGTAGGGCATGGGATGTTTCGCCGCGAAAGGGGGATTGCTTTAGGCTAAGGTGGGTCGTCGTTGGTGTCAAGAGGGAGGTTGGGGTTTATTGGACGGGTTGCCCCTGATTATTCTCATTTGGCCTCATTCTGCCTGACTATGTGATTAGGGGGTACCTATCTCTATCCACCTTTATAAATCTCCCCGTGCTTATTGTGTATGTTTGTATAAAAAAATAAAAAAAAATATAAAACCAATATACGGTTAAGCACAGGTTTCTTTATGGGGGTGGGGAGAGGTGGGGGTCGCCTAATCACATAATGAGGCAGAATGAGATAAAATGAGGCTAATCAGGCGAATCAGTCGAATCAGTCTAATCAGTCTCTTCCACCAACAGGGGCGAACGGGACAAAAAAAGGCCCCCGCGTGGGGGGCCTTGAAGGAGGGAGGGAGGTTAGGCGTTGGCGAAGCGGGACTTCTCGGTGGCGGCTTTCTTCGCCAGCTCTTCGCGTTCGGCCTTCGCCCGTTCGTCCTTGACGTCCCGGAGCGCGAGAGCGACCGCCGGGTCGTCTTGGATGGTCTTGCGGACTTTGTTCGCCAGCTTGCGCCGGGCCTGTTTTTGCTCGGCGTTGAGGTCGTCGCCGTCCGCATCGGGGTCGTGACCACCTTCTTCGAGCGCCGTGCGGATCTCTTCGCTGATGAATTCCGCCGCGTCTTTCGGCTCGGTTCCCATGACCCGTGCGAGCGCCTGGGCCAGCAGCGACGTGCGCGATTCGCCCGTCTCGCCCGATTCCTTGTGCGCTGCCCATTTGCCCTGCACCGCGATCGTAGCCGCGCGTTCTTGCGCCGCCTTGAACGCTTCGTCGACGTTGTCCATTTTGCCAGCCGTCGCGTTTCGGAGAACGTGCCCGAGGGCGAATTTCACCGCTTGCGCGAGCAGCTCAGGCGTGCCCATGATTTTGGAAAAGGCGGCGCCTGCGTCGACGAGCTTGCCGTCCGCGACCTGGTAGGTTCCGGTGCCGTCGGGATTGATGATAAGGCGTTTCATGCTGATATGCTCCTGAAAAGTTTGCCGCCGAAGCGGGCCGCCACGATTGCGGCGACGATTGAATGATAGCCGAATGCCACGCCGATTGCAAGCGGTTTCGAGGGCTTCAGCCCAAAAGGTTTCAATGCTCGCATTGAAATAGCTGATGGCCTGTGGCACAGGACTTGCAGGCCGGTCTCTTCAACCATCGGTTGAAGATCCTTCGCTAACCCATTGATTACTAAGCACCTCGGGGGCAGCCCCCCTAGAGGGGGCGGGGTCACGCCCCCTCTAAAGGCCACACAGCGGTGCGAACAAGTGGCAATTAAACACGGGGTTAATTCCCCTTTAACCCCGCCCTCAATTCCTCCACGCCCCCTCTCCATTTTAAGCTCGCTCCGGCTTGCGTCCCGGCCCACAATACTCTATAAGATAAGCTGGCGAAAGTGCAACAGGCTCATGACCACACAAACTGGATCCTTGCAGGCGTTACTTCTCGCGGCGACGGCCGATCCGGGCGGGCAGGTGCAAACCCCTACCCCCGCCGGCCCCGCCCTGCGTCCGACCATCAAGCGCTGCTCCTTCACCCACGACGCCCTCGCGCAGTGGATGATCGAGAACCCGTCTTCGAACCTGGGGGATGCTGCCGAGCACTTCGGCTACACCCGTGGCTGGCTTTCGTGCATCATCCACTCCGACGCTTTTCAGGCCCGCTACAAAGAACTCCTCGACAAGGCCGATGTGGTGGTGATCCACGACATTCCGGCGAAGTTGCGCGGGATAGCGTCACAAGCTCTTGAAGGTCTCGCCGCCGAGGTCGAGGTTGCGTCCACGCTAGGCGGCGCACAGAACCGCACGTTCTTGAAGGAAACTTCGGATATGGTTCTGCGCCGGCTCGGCTACGGTGAGTCGAAGACCAGCATCAACGTCAACAACACTTCCGGCGGCGATGTGAATGTGGGGGTAGTCTCCGGCGATGCTTTGTCACGTGCCAGAACACGGTTGCAGACCGTACGTTCTCAGGAAGCGAGGGTGATCGAAAGTGAACCGGCCGGACCTGATACCCCCTCCACTTGATTTCACTCCACTAACCCAATGTGAATGGGCAGAGTACAGTGAGCAAGCTCCAGCTTTTATACGACCAACTCGTAAACGCGGTCGGCGACTACAGGGCATTAAGTACGAAAACAAAGCGCGTGCTGCATTTGCTGATCGCTTTGGTAGCGCTTTTATGCCTTCTCAGTGGATACGCTATCGGGGCGAAGACGGTCGAATCCGCTGGTGCCAGCCAGACGCAGTCCTCCACGACAAACCGTCCCACAGCCTTACCATCATCGAGTTTAAGTATAACCACACTGACGTGGCGTGGTGGCAACTGTTTCGGCTCTATCGACCTGTCCTGGAATGCCTGTTTAACGGATACGGGTACGAGTTTCGGTGTGTGGAGGTCTGCCGGTGGTTTGATCCCTCAACCCGCTGTTCTGTACGGCCACAGCTTCGTGAAGATGTACTCGATCTGAAGCCGGACGTCTTCAACGTGCACATCTGGAACCCATGAACGCCGCTCCCGACATCAACGAACTGGTCGAGCTATGCGCGGTCGACAACCAGCTCTACGCTAGCACCTTCTTTCCCAAGACGGTCCGGCAGGAGTTTCCGGCGTTCGAGGATACGGTGTGGGAGGAGCTGGAAGACCCGGAGAAACGTTATGTTGCGCTGAAGATGTTTCGTGGCAGCGCGAAGACGACCCGGCTGCGGGTATTCGTTACGAAGCGAATAGCCTACGCCCTTTCCAACACTATCCTCTTCGTTTCGAATGCGCAAAAGCACTCGGTCTACTCGCTTAAGTGGATTCGCCGGCAGGTGGAGTTTAATACGAAGTGGGCGCGGACGTATGGCCTGCGGAGGGGAACGACGTGGAATGATGAGCATTTGGAGATTCTCCACGGAGTGGATGGGCGCATCATCAACGTGCTGGCCTTGGGTATTACCGGCCAAGTGCGTGGTATCAACCTCGATGACTTCCGGCCTGATTTGATTGTGTTGGATGACCCGGATAATGAAGAGACGACAAACACACCGGAACAGAGGGAAAAGACGAGCGA
>Ga0070749_10003365_pt1 | contig 10717 bp, 10 predicted proteins | sample VirMetDEL_Nov_18_FD_75180 | JGI IMG/M metagenome (GOLD analysis project Ga0070749, IMG submission 75180) | Aqueous microbial communities from the Delaware River and Bay under freshwater to marine salinity gradient to study organic matter... | ecosystem: Environmental > Aquatic > Marine >...
GAATCGCAAACTCAACCGGATGCGTTGAGAGCCGCTGCACACCATACCCTCCGGTGCGCACAATGACCCCGTCGCCCTGGTCATTCTTCGCCACCCAGATGCCGACATTGTCCACCACGCCGGCGGAAAACGCCGCCGCGCAGCCGGTGTTCATGAACGCGCCAGGAATCGGCGCAAACGGAAACGGGAACAACCCCTGATTCGACCAGACTTCCGACGTTTGCGACCCCAACAGCCACAGTTCCGAGTTGCGAATCATCATCGAGACCCACGGGTCCGCCGCCAGCGACCGCTGCGCAAACTGCGTCGGATCCCACGTTGACCCATCGTCGATGTCCGAAAGTTGAATCAGCGACAACGTCGTGTCGAGCGCAATGAAGACGTTGTTGAGATACGCCCCCATGTCCGCGCCAGACGCCAAGACGACCGACAGCACATTCGTGCCGAGGTCGTAGTTGTAGCCAATCCCACCCGAGGTGATGAACAGTTGCCCGCCGGCGGCGCCGTTGCTCGAGATGGTCGCTGGATTGTCGTCGAGCGAGACCGTGCCGCGCAACGTGCTGGTGCCGTTCGACAGGATTTCGTAGAGGTTGAACCCCGAGACCACAAACACGCGCCCGTCGTAGGCCGTATACGTCGCCCGAATCGGACCAGGCGTCAGATTCAGATGCGCCGTGAACCCCGGGCTGGGATAACAGACCGCCGGCGCTTTCGCGCTGGCATCCTGCAACGTCTCGACATACCAGTTGATGCACTCCGACGGGTCGGACGTCGGACTCATCGTCCGATACGACGGTCCCACCAGGGTCGGCAGAATCACAGATCCTCCGACCACGAAACGCCCACACCCACCGTGGCGCTCTGTGTCGATCCGACGGCCAGCGTCAACGTGTCTGCGGGATTCAAGAACAGATTCAGCGGCGTCAGGTCTATGACTGACGAGTTGCCAATCGCCACAATCGCGTTGTATTCCACCGTGCCGCCCGTCAGCGTCGTGCCCGCCGTGTCGTAACTGACCACACTGGTGCCGCTCGTAATGGTGACACCGCCGTCAGCGGTCGTGCCGCCAATCGTCGTGTAACTCGGCGATCCGCCCAGCGTGGTGTTGCGAACGATTCGCAGCGTCGCCACGCCATTGCCCGCCCCGCCCGTGTTCGCGCCGAAACTCACCGTCCGCAGATGCACCTGCGCCCGGTTCTTGACCGTGTTGAACGTCGTGCAGTTCTTGAGCGTGACAATGTTTGTCGAGGTCGTGATCGACGTTTTGTTGTTGTCGACGCCGTGCGTCGGCCCAAGGAACTCGCGGATACCCTCGACGAACAATGCGCCGGAGGCGCCCTTGACGACAATGTTGCTGTCGTTGGTCGTATTGACCGCCCGCCACATCAGGTTCAGTGACGGCTGGCGAATATTGACCGCCGTATTCGCGTTCGCGTATCGCTCCGTGTGGACCAGCACATACTGGCCGTCCGCCGGGTTCAGCACGTAGTAGTAGATGTTGCCGAATCCGAGATACTGATACTTGATCGAATAGACGTTGCCGTAGGTCGGGACCAGATTGATCCCGCTCTTGTTAGTCGCCCCGTTCGACCCGTCACAGACATCTTCATTCCACGACGCCTGTGGCGTCCAGTATTCGGAACCGTTCGACGCGCGACAGACCCCGAACGACGTTCCGTTAAAGCCGAAGAACGCGCCATTGAGCGTGGTATTCGTGCCGAGGCCCGCATACTGCGTGGAGTCCGCCGCGCCGGTCGTAAAGATCGCCGTAAACCGGCCCATCGCGCCTTCGCCGGGCCGATATTTCAGATACCGCCGCGAGATCAACTCCGCCGAGCTAGACGCCGCCGCCGTCGTCGCCGCCGACATCACGCCATCCGACGCCGTGACTTCGCCGCTGCCCGTCACTGTCGTCGTTGCGGTGTCGGCGTTCAGGCCATAGATGAAGTCCAACTGCGCCACGGGAAACGGTGCCGCCGTCAGGATTTCGCCAAAGGCCGCCCGTGGCGACCGCACCGACACCTCAAGATGGCCGGCGCCATCCGTGCCCACCGACCCGTAGTATCCCGACGGTGACGCCCCGACGATGGCCGCCTGGACGTTCAGCACGTCGTTATACGCGCCCAGCGTCTGCTCAAGCCGAGATGTCGGCGTGGCAATGCGCGATCCGGCATTGAAGATAGTCTGCACGCGCAGACTGGTCTGGTCACTGCCGCCGTTGACCACCCGGACGCGGACATACTGCGCCACCGGAATCAGGCTATGGATGCCGAAGTCAGCCGTGGTGCCAGACGACAACTGAACTGCCCGATCGGTCGTGATGCCGTCAATCGAGAAATCGACATACAGCGTGCCGGCCACGTCGGCTGCCGCCAGAATTGACAGCGACGCGTATTGTGAGCAGTCCTCCCACAGGCCAGTCCAGGTCGCACTGCCGGCAACAGGCGTCGTCGTGCTGTTCTGCGTCGAGACGACGCCAGCGGTCAAGTCGCCATGATAAAAGGACTGCGGCATGATTTATACCGCCACGATGCCCACTGAAATCGTGCCACCGCCGGTGATCGTGCTGGAAATCCGCGCCCGCACGAACCCGTAGGCGCCGACCGTCGCGTGATGCGCCACCTGCGCACCGCCCGTGAACGTCGAGGCATTGATCGCCGTGGTGATCGCCGACGCCGTGCCGCTAAACGGCAACGCGTCCGTCGTGCCCGGCGTGCCATCCGGGAACATCTCCTCGAGCGTCACCGCGCCACCCGAGGTCGTCCCAGACGACGACAGATAGAACGTCAGATGCGTCTTCCCACGGGCATCGAACCACTGGCTCGTGCCCGTCGTCGCGGCCTTCAACAGATAGGCGTCGCCATAACCCTGTGCCATCGTGTCCTCACATGTTCCCGGTCAGAATGTTGTAGCCATACTGCCGTCCGACCGAGCCGATAGACGACATGTCGTTGCCGAGTTCCGCCACGGGCATGTTGTTGCGCTTGATCACCGCTCGTGACTGCACGGCAAGTTGCCGGATCTCGTCAGGCACCCGCAGCCCATGCGGGCCGGCGAGACGGACGGCCAGGTTGTAGACCAGCGCTTCCTCATACCCGGGCGGAATCTGATACGACGTGGTGTTGTCCGCAAACTCGACCAGCGGTTGCTGGAAATACAACACCAGGTCGTTGTCCGCGGTCGTCGGAATGGGATAGAGCGTGACCGTGCCCAGATTGCCCGTGGTGTAGGTGGGCTCGTAGTAAATCTGGGTCCACTGCGTCGAGGTCAACCCTTTAGTCTGCAGCGCCTGCCACGCCTGCTCGGTGAAGATTCCTACCGGAATCTCCGTCACCGGACTCGCACTGTTGAGCAAGAGCGCCGCGGACTGAATTTTGATCGGGCGGATGGTGTCGAAATCGCCACCAGACCCGATGGTGTAATTGGCCGTGTTCGCCACGACGCTGAACACCTCGCGGGACACGACAGGAATCGTCAGGGGCTGAATCGCCCACGACGAAATCATCGCATTGAGCCGGCGCCGACCATCGGCCAAGTCCGCCGACTCGAGTTGTTCGCCCACGCCGTAAATGCCCAGCGCATCGAGCGCCGATTGCACCAGCGTGGTGGCGGTTACGACCGTGGAGGCCACGCGTCAGCCCCTTTCTGCGAAGCAGCGACCGGGACGCCCCCTGTGAGCGCCCCGGTCTCCTGCGTGACTACGTCGCGATGGCGACCGCGCCGCGACCGATGTCGTCGGTGGCGCCCGTGGCCGCGCCGTCGACATACACCGCCGCCAGCGAATTGGCGTCGGTGCCCCAATCCGTGATGCCGAACCGCGACGGGTTCTTCAGCACCACCAAACCACCCGGCGACGCCGGGAAGGTCGCCAGGGCCGCCATGGTCGTCGACGTTGAACCAATGGCGTTGAAGAACACGCAGTCCTCGAAGATGTTCCACCGGTCCATGCACGACGCCGCCGACCCGATCAGGCCCAGCGGAGTCGTCGCGTCGCACATGAACGGGAAGATGCAATCACGGAACAGGTTCCGCACCGCGCCGCCGGTAAACTCCACCGAGGCATTCGCTGCGCCGCGGGTCACCGTGTCGAGCCCGATGGTGCAACGGTCGAACACATTCTCGCCAGCGCCCGACCCGCCGAGTTTCAGCGACCGACTGGTCGCCGAATCCGCCGAGGTCTGGTCGCCCATGCCGGCAATGTGGCAGTCCGCGAAGTAATTTCTCGACCCCGTCACGACCATGTTGATCTGCGCCGCCATGCCAGTGTCGAACCCGTGGAACCACTGGATGTTCTTGAAGATGCACCCGTTGGCCGACACCGTGAAGAACGGCGTGAACGCCGTCGCCCCAGAGGTCGGCGCAATGCGCGCCCGCTGACTCACCGCCACGGGCGAACAGAGCCCGATCAGGTGGACCGCATCCTTGCTCCAGGTCATGCCCGTCGAGAGACGCGCCGACCCGTTCGCGGCGCCGTTGCCGACCAGCACGATCACGTCGTTCTGGCCGCCGACCGCCTTCGACCACGCCGTCGGCAGGTCCGTATACGGATTATCCTGGCTACCATCCTGCGTCTGCACGCCGGTCGCCGAGGGCTGACAGTAGATGATGTTGCCGAGCGTGATCAGCCCGAGGGCTTCCGCGAAATTCGCGTTCAGGTCGCTGATGTTCTTGTTGGTGAGAACGCCCCCACCGGAAATCGTGCGCATGTCCGTGTCCTTTCCATGCTGCGCCCCCTATTGAGCGCAGACACCCCCGCAGGGGTGCATGGTCTTACTGCGTCTTCTTTGGACGCCCGGGACGCCGCTTGACCGGCGTTTCGGGAATCTCCGGCACATGGTCCGGGACCGTGGCGTCATACGCCTCAGCCTCGGCCTGCGCCCGCTCCGACAGCGTCCGGTCGCTGGCGTGTCGCTCCGCTGCCGCCACCGCCCGCTGCGTCTCCCGCGCCTCGAGCGCCTGCAGGGCTTCCACCTGCCCGTCGCTCCAGCCGCGGCTGCGCATGTTGCTCACCTGGATCTCGGTCTCCGCGATTTCTTCCTCGAACGTCACCGCCCCGCCGCCCGCCGGACGCGTGGCGTAATACATCATTGCCGGCACGGGCTGATAGACATACGGGCGCTGGGGATTCGGACACTGCGGGGTCGGCAGCGACTCCCACTTGGCGAGTTCCTTGGCGTGCGCGGAGTCTTGCGAGTAGATGATGCCCAACCGGGCCTCCCTGGTGTGTGCGCGTCAGCCGGCGCCCAGCCTCATTGCCAGGCGCCGGCCTCCGTGCGGACTTACGTGATCGTAACGCCGACCAGCGACACGACGTTGTAGACCCCGTTCACGACGACGCAGTGCATCGACGCGCCGATGAACGCATCCCACGTCGCGGTGTCTTCCGGCGATCCGGATGCGCCGTCACCGATCAGGCCGGTGGCCGTGATCACATGCGCCGCTGCCGTGGCCGAGGTAAAGATCACCTGGATGCCGTTGAGGTCCGCCGCCGGCGCCGCCAGCGTGGTGGTCGCCAGCGCCGTGGCCTTGTTCAGGATGTAGACCGTGTCCTGCGTCGGCACGGGGATGACGCCATCCTGCCCCACCGTGACAATCGCGAAGGTGGCGGGATAGGCCGGCATCGGCGGAACCGCCGTCCAGTCCGATCCGGTCGCCGTGGTCTGCACCTGCGCCAGCACGTCGTGCGCAACGGCTTCGGTGCCGTCCGCGCCACGCGACCGCAACAGAATGCGGCCCGTGGACGGCTGGCAGACGCCGTCGATGGTGTAGGCGACTTCGCCGTCGATCTGCACCCGCTGGCTCTTGCCAGAGACGCCGACCGCCGGAAACGCCGTGCCCGACGTGACGTAGATGTCGTTCGAGGTGGCCGTGCAGGCCGCCGAGAGCGTGGTGTGTGTGATCGCCATGATATCTCGCCTCCTTTACGACGAGAACGCCCGGAAGGCGTAGTAGGGGAGAATCGGCGCGATACCACCGATGGTATCGATCCGCGACATAACCTTGTCGGTCTGCGCGTTCCACTGCTCGGACCACCGCATCGAGACCGCGGCTTCCTTGCTCGACATGCGCTTGCTGTTCGCACCCGGCAGCGGCGACTTCAGGTCCGCCATGACGAACGCAAACGCCGCCGGATTGAACACCAGCGACTGCTTGGACGCCACCGCCGACATCGTCGCGTTGACCGTGCCCGTGGCCCCGAGGAACGAAATCGCCGCGTTGTTCGCCGGCGACGCCGTCACCGTCTGCAACTGCCCGGAGGTGATGATCGCCGGGGAAATCGTCAACGTCGCCGACGACGAGCCCGAGACATCCGCCTGCACCGAGAACTGCTGCAGGTGGCCCGAATCCTCGTAGGTGATCGGGTTGACCATGTTCACACCGGCAATCGTGAAGATGTCACCGGCCTTCAGGGCATACGTGCCCAGACCGTCAATCGCCAGGCTCGAGCCGGTCTGACTCGCACCGTTGACCAACGGCGTCGATGCGGTGAACGTGCCCGTGGTGTGCGTCGGCAGATTCGGGTCGTAATACCACTCGTCCATGCCGAGCGCCGCGCCCGCAAACTGGCCCATGCGGAAATACTTGCTAATCTGCGCCTGCGGGTTGAACAACGCGAAGTTGTTCGCCAACAGCGCCGACTGCTGCACGGGCGTGATCACCGCATACAGTTCCTCGGGCACGCCGGCGTCCTTCATCAGGGCCACGCCGTCGGTCCAGGTCTGGTTGCTGGTGATCGTCGAGCCGGGGGTGCCGACCGCGAAATAGACCGACTTGTAGACTTCCTTGCCGGCCTGCACGTCCCACTTGTTCGCCAGCGACCGTCCGGCCTTCTGGGTGTAGCGCGACTGCACTTCCTCGATCACCATCGTCGCATCGGCGGTGGACCAGCCCATGTCGACGTGATACTGGTGATTCAGGGAAATCGGCACCACCTGGTCGAGAATGGCCTGCTCGTCGTAGCCCTGCCCCTCGCTGACGGTGAACCGCTGCTCGATGCGGGCATTGACCGTATACCCCATCTTCGCCCCAGCCTGCCGATACTGATCGTCATACGACCGGTCGAAATTGCCGACCAGCTTGATGTTGTTGCGGAATCCAACCGCAACGTCCTTGGTCACCCACGAGGGAGTGACAAACGTGTTCGCCATGATACGCCTCCTCGGCGCTGTGGACTACCGCCGCCGACGGCGGGCCGGGAAGGCTTTCTCATGCGCTTCCAGCGACCAGTTGTCGTCAGCCGGCACTTGTCCACTACCAGTGTTCATCGGCGCCGTCCGCAGCGGATTAGGCGGGCGCGGCGCAGGGATAAACGGGCGAGAGGGCGTCACCGATCCGCTTCCAGCGGTGTGCATCCTCTGGCGCAGCACGCGTTGAACCTTCCCAACGAGGCCTTCTGAGTAGGGCTGCGCGCCTACCATCAGCAGGAGTTCATCCAACACGACTGGATGATCTGCCAGAAACAGTGCAACGGTGGCACTGTCGCTGTCAAGCATAATCGCGTGGTCAAGCGCCGGCGGGATGTAGTCCTGCACCTGCGCCAACCGCTGCGGCACCGTCGGGTCTGCCGCCGCCGCCGCGGCCAGCCGCTGCTGGTGCGACAGACTGATCTGCGTCAAGACCTGCTGCTGCTGGGCCTGGTAGGCCTCCTGCTGCTGCTGAAACTGCTGCTGCTGCTCCTCAAACCGTTCGCGCTTGCGGTCATAGGCCGCCAGCGCCCGCTGCCAGGAACCATACGGGTCGTCCTTGTCCGCAAACTGCTCAATCGTCGGCTCGTCGCCAATCGACGCCGGCGGCACCGGTTGCGTCCGCTCGGCCCTCAGTCGCTGCAGTTCCGCCTCGGTCTCACGCAGTTTCGACGTGAGGGTTTCCTCGGTCGTGCGCAGTTTACGGGTCAGTTCGTTGATGCGCCCGACATCGCCAGGCTTCGCCCGGTCTTTCTTCGCGCGATACCGCCCCGTGCGCGGGTCGCGGGTCTCAGGTGCTTCCTCGGTCTCGCTCTCCGACGCCGTCTGTTCCGGCTCGGGCTCAGGCTCCGGCGCTGGGGTCTCGGGCGCCGGCGTCTCCGCCACCGCCAGGACCGGCGTGCCGCCCTCATCAGGCGTCAGGTCTGGACTCTCGTCCCAATCGCCGACCGATTCCTGCTCACTCATGCGTTATCCCTCGCTGACGGACACGAATTTGACGGACATCTCCGGCACCGCCTTGACTTTCGGCACCAGAATGTAGACCTCCGCCTCGCTCTGGGCGGCCAACCGGTCCGCCTCCGCCCGGGCCTCCTGCATGGTGCTGCATTCAAGCGCCTCGGCGTATTCCCCGCCGGCGCGCACCACAATGATCCTCGGATTGGAAATCGGCATCAGATCACCTCATCACCCATCTGCTGATTGACCGCCATAGCGGCCTGCTCGACGGCCTGCGCCGCCTCCACCCGCTGACGCGCCGCGTCGGCCTCGAGCTTCTCCCGCACGTTCTTGTCCGTCAGGTCCAACTGCGCCGCCTTCATGCGCAATTCCGCATCGATCTTCATCAGCGCAATCTCTTTTTCGGTCTGCGCCTTCAGCATCGCAATCTCGCGATCGGCTTGGACCTTCATGCTCTCCAGTTGGAATTTCGACTGCAGTTCCGTCTGGGCCTGCTGCAAGGCCTGGCCCATGCCCTGCATCTCCTGCTGCATCTGCTGCATCTGCTGCTGCACCTGCGGCGGAATCTGCTGCCCACCCTGGTCGCTGTCAATCACCGCCAAGACTCGCGGGTCCAGCATGGCCTTCATGCGCTTGGCCCACTGCTGCGCGCCCGGCCCGTCCTGCGACTTGAAGAACAGATCTCCGCCCACCGTCATCAGACTTGGGTTCTGCTCAATCAGCGACGCGTTGATCGCGAACTCCTGTTCGCGGCGCGTGTCGTAATTCTTCGCCACCTTGATCGCCACGTTGAAATTCGCATTCTTGGTCAGGCGGTATTCCTGCGCCTGCGGCGCCCCCGGTTGCACCGGCACGGGCCGCTGCTGCCCCGGGTCGCCCTGCATCTGAAACGGCTGCCCGATCAGCACCGTCTGCGCCTCGTCTTCCCCCGTCACGATGCGCGCCAGTCGGCCCGGACGGCTCCCGTAAATGGGATAGAGCAGCGAATCAATAATTCGCCCCTCGTGTCGCACCGACCGCCCGAAGTTGTCCATGTAGTTCGACGTGCCGCGCTTGCCCTGCTGCTGAATCGCCAGAATCGCCTTGCCCGACCGCAGGGACGGGTCATTGCGCCCCAATTGCGGGTCGTTCACGCCGGTCGTGGTCTGCACGCCCTCGTTGAACATCTGGAAACTGGCCGCCAACGCGGAAATCGGCGTCTCCACGTTCGTGCGCTGCGGCGCGCCCACCGCATTGCCCTCAAGGTCGCGGGTCTTGTAGGGCAGATACGCAAACGCCCGCGCATTGCTCTGGTTGTAGAATTCCTCGTAACCTTCGATCTGCCCTTCCGCGATCATCCACGGCGGAATCGGCGCCAAACCGACGGTCTCGACCCACTTTGACAGCATGAAGTTGCTGCCCTGCTGCGCACCAATCGCGGGATAGACCAACCCGTCGACCTGGCGGTCCTCATTGTGCGGCGGCAGTTCGTTGCCGACAATCTTCACAATCGGAATCCATGGCGACGGCCAGTCCGTCTCGTCGAGCACCTGCTTGCCGTCCAGCTTGCACCACTTGACCACCTTCTCGACTTCCGTGCGAGTCTGCAGCGGCTTCGCCTCAGGCAACCCCATCGCGGCGCGCTGCGCCTGATACGACTCGAGGTCGTCGGCCCATACCGGCACCTCCGGGCCCCCCGGCTCCAGCGACGGCATCAGATGCAGTTCCTTCGACGTGCGCTCGACGTGCCAGTATTCCACCACGCGCACCATCTTGGCTTCGTCGCCATTGCCGTCCAAGCACGAGAACCAGTCGGGCTGTTCTTCGCCCATCGTGCGGAATTCATCGTCGTCCAGGCCGGCGAGTTCGTTCTTCTGCCCCTTGGCGTTCTTTGGATATTCCGACAGATACTGCTTGTAGGGAATATCCGTCCCGATAAATCCCCAGTCCGCATCTGACCCGTCTGGTTCCTCATGCGTCGGGTCAAGGACCACGCCGTTCTGGTTGTAGATCCGCCGGCAGTAGATGTCCTGGTCGAACGTCGCGCCCTTGGCAAACCGCGTCATGATCGCGTAATACCCGCGACCAGCCACGACGGCTCGGGTAAACGCCCACGTCCGCGCATCCGCCGATTCAGATTCACGCTGAATGCGCCGAATCAGCCCTTCGCGCAGTTCGATTTCCTTGGGGTCCGGGGGCTCGGCCACACCGCCGAAATCATCCGCCGGAATCAGTTGAATCGACACATCCGATTCGCGCTCATCGTTGACAATCTGCGCGACGGGCTCGAGCAGACGATTCACCGTCAGACAGGGACGCGCAGGGCTGGCCGGCAGGTTTCCCTGCGCCGGCATCCCGGACCGCGCCGCCTTGACATCCTCGGGCCACTGGTCGCCGGCATACATGCGCAGCGCTTCAAGCTCCCGATCCTTCTGCTTACGGTCCGCCTCGACGCCGAGTGTATACCGGTCAATCGCAATCTGGTGGAGGCTACGTGTCGCCATGGCCCCCTCCCCTGAGGAACCGATTCATCAGAGGGACATGCACATCACGCCGATGCTCCAGTAGTTGCTGCAGGCGGTCCTTGCGCGTCGCGC
>Ga0070749_10003367_pt1 | contig 10712 bp, 9 predicted proteins | sample VirMetDEL_Nov_18_FD_75180 | JGI IMG/M metagenome (GOLD analysis project Ga0070749, IMG submission 75180) | Aqueous microbial communities from the Delaware River and Bay under freshwater to marine salinity gradient to study organic matter... | ecosystem: Environmental > Aquatic > Marine > Coastal...
AATCAATCTCAAAAACTTGGATTTGATTTTACTTATGGTGTATTTAATAATCGTCATTTTCCATCTACGATTAGCAACGATGATAATACTTATAAACAAAATTATCTAAATGCAAATGATATACTAGAAACGTCTATTATCAGAAAACAAAGTATTTCAAAACCAAGATACATAGAAATTTATCGTCTTGAAGACAGACCAATGGCGATAACAGATTTTGATCAAAATTTAATTGCAACTTTAGACTTAAAAATCGAAAATCAAGATGCAACTTACACAAAGGATTTTTTTGAGGATACAGTTAAAACAAATAAAAAATACTATTATTTGTTTAGAGTTTTAAACGAACAAAGAGTGCTTTCTCATACAACAGATATTTACGAAGCAGAACTAATTAATGATGGTGGTTATTACTTTGCTGTATATAATATTATTTTTGAATCAGAGTTAGATCAAAAAATATTTAATAACCCATCAAAAGAATTCAAAAAAGTATTCCAACTACAACCAAACTTAAGCCAAGTTGCTTTAGACACAACAAACATAGACTTTAGCGATGAAGCACAAAATCAAAAAGCAAATTTGATTATTGGAACTGCTGATGATTTAATCTGGGATAAAACATTTAAAATTCGTTTAACATCTAAAAAGACTGGACGAAAAATCGATTTAAACATTACTTATAGATTGAACAGTTAATAAAGAAAAGCAAAACTATTTAATAAAAAGAGGAACACTTATGGCTTTTTTAGATAATTCTGGCGACATTATTTTAGATGCTGTCTTAACCGAGACAGGTCGCCGTCGTATGGCGCAGGGTGATTTTAGGATCACCAAGTTCGCACTAGGCGACGATGAGATTGATTATTCACTATACGATAAAACTCATCCTTCTGGCTCTGCATATTACGACCTTACGATTTTGCAAACGCCAATTTTTGAAGCGTTTACGCAAGTTAACGCTGGAATTAACTACGGACTACTACCAAATACAGCTACAGACTTACTTTATCTTCCAACAATGAAGACCAATGAATTAGCTGGTATTGGTACTGGTATTGCTAGAAAAGGTTCTTCTTCTCCTGCTTCAAACTTATTTTATCTAACAGACACAAGCAAAGATACAACAAGTTTAAATATCGGCTCTGTATTGAGAGTTAGCGGATCGACTGATAACCTTAATGGAACTTCTACTGGTAGATATGTTCTTCTGGAGACTGGATTAGATACTGGATTCGGCAATGTACCTGTTGGTTCATCTACGAATAGAACAAGTTATTTAACAAACAATAATTTAATTGATAGATTTTTCTACGTATTTTATGATAGTCGTTTTATAGGTTCTGTACTTGGCTCTTCTGGCGTGGATAATGTTTTTAACAATACTGCCGATAACAATGGTCTAAATATTTCTTTTACTCTTGATTCCGCTCCAGCGACTTCTATTTCTATCGGTTTAGAAAACTATGCGGCAGCTAGAGTTAACGTTATCCCAAATGGTGTCGTCTACACTTCAGATTCCAACAATACAGAAGAAACATATTCTGCAATTGGGGGACCACGAGGAGTTGCTGGTGCTGTTGCTTTTACGGTTAAAGCTGGATTAGACCCAGAATATACTCTTTACGGTTCAGTAAACCAAAGTTTTGGAAGCAACACGATTGATTATATTGATACAACAGTGTATGTGCAGGGCGGAACCACTGGAGCACAAATTCAGATCCCCGTTAGAATAGCCAGAATATCATAAAGGAATTGGAGAATATAAATGGCAGTTACAAACTATGAGATCTTAGATCTCACTCAAGACGTTACGACAACAAGAACGCTACTTCACGAGTCGATCCCACTAACAGGAACGATTATTAGCGGTACTTATGGAACATTCCCAAGTGAAGATAACATTAAAAACTATACTCATGGGCAGTTCCAATCTGTTTATGACTATCCTTATTTATCTTCTTCTGCGAACCATATTTTTGATATTTCTATTGGATACGATGAAGCTTCTCCTCTTTCTGGATCTCCTGGTGTTACTTTGGAAGCCAAAAAGATTAACATGTATAACCAGTTCTCTCAGGTTCTTTTAGGTTATACTGGCTCGACCAACACTGTCCGTAAATTTGAGCTTGATTTAGCACTTGATGAAGTTGGAGCGATGCAGGAATCTTTCTTCCTCAACTTCTCTCGCTTAATTACCAAAGATCAAATTAAGAAAGGTTCCGTTAGCATTACATTGGGCACTGGTTCTTGGGCAACTCCTTTTGCTGGCACTAAAGTCCTTACCGATGTTTCTGCTTCCGATACTGGTGGAACTACTAATACGTTTGGTGGAGATTATGGTCTTCTTTATTCTTCTGATAACGTTGTTCGTGGACTAGTCTTTTATCAGGCAGGTATTGCGGTTCTTTCTACATCTTCGTTTGATGTTATGACAGATTTCTTATCAGAGTCCGCAGGAACCAAATCAGTTGCTCAGGTTTTTGTTTCGTCTTCAATTACGGGTGCTTGCGATGCGCTTCGCCACAGAATTCAAAACATTAGCTTTAACAACACAACAGAAATCAACTCAACTATTTATTTCTGCCGCGTTCCGCATAACAAATATAACCACTCGTCAAACCCAACTTATTTATCAGCCAGCACAATCAGAGTTAAAAACGTTGCTACTGATACTCCAGTTGCTTATATTACAACAATCGGTCTTTATAGCTCTCAAAACGAATTACTAGCAGTTGCTAAACTTTCAGAACCGCTACGCAAAGACCCAACAAACGAGATAACACTACGAGTTAGATTGGACTACTAAAATGTCCCTTAAAAAGTTTGGTGAAAATGACATCATACTAAACACAATGAGAACTTACCCAAAAAGTGAGTTCTTCATTTTTGATAGCAATATCTACTACAACGATAAGCCTTCACAGTCTGGCGCGTTTAGTGCCCAAGCGGATAATGTTCCATCTGGTCACATTAGTTTGCATGAAATTAATACTGATCGCGCCGATGGGACAAATCCATTTATTTATCCTTTTACTTATAAACAAAGTTCTGGATTTGCTTTAAGCGGTTCAAAAGCAACAGATGCTTACGGCACTGTGATTTCTGGCAGCTATCCTTTATCTGCGTCTATTACTCGCGAGTTCATGGCAACAGCAGGGCAAAGAAATACTGCCACTAATCCAGACACAGGATTGACTTTTCAAACTACCCCTGTTTATCCGCATTTTTATGCTCTGAAGAATAGATTAAATTTTTATGGCGCTATCAGCGAGCATTATAAAGTTTCTTCTTCTTATGGAGATAAAGCAAACCAAACTATAAATTTAACATCGATTCCTTCTATTTTCTACGGACAGAAAATAAATCCAGGGTCTGTTAGGTTAGACTGGTATTTTACTGGCTCGCTAATTGGAACATTAGAAGATACAAAACAAAATGGAGAGTTAATACAAACTGGTCCTGTTGGTTCTACTGGCTCTGGTTCAGTAGCTGGTGTTGTTTTATATAACGAAGGATTTATATTGCTAACTGGCTCTTGGGCATTAAGTTCGCAGACAATCTCTTTGGAAGCTGGCGCGGGACCAAAAAATCCATCTTGGATTTATTGGGGAGCAGGAGCGCATGATAATGTTAGTACATCTACTGCTGGTGCTTCTTATTTAACTGCTTCTTCTCGCTTATCTTTCGAAGGCACTAACGACATTCAAGTTATGACGATGTTCGCGCATGCTAGACGCGGAGAAGTCAATTATTCTAACAACCCAACTTATATCGAGTATAACCAAAGTTTAGTTGAAGAAACTTCTTCTCAGATTTATTTAGAAAACAATTCAAGAAGAATATACAATTTTGCGTCTTCAAGTTATACTGATTACAGCGCTTCTTTTGAGCGACAAGTTTATGTTTCTCGCGTAGCTATCTACGACGACAAACAAAATCTTATTGGCGTAGCAACTTTGTCTAATCCTGTTCGCAAAAAAGAAGACGAAGACTTGACATTTAAATTAAAGTTAGATATATGATTTTGGGTATAGATATAAGCACAAGCATAACTGGTTTTGCGATTGTAAATAACGGTAAGCTAATCAGTTATGACTCAATAGATCTGCGTAAATACAAAGATGTTTTTGCTAAGTCAATTCATATAAAAAGTAAAATTCTTGACATTTACGAACAATATGATAAATTTGATAGAATCTACATCGAGCAACCTTTTACATTTTTTAATTCTGGAGGCTCATCTGCAAAAACAATGGCATCATTACAAAGATTCAACGGTATCGTATCTTGGATGGTGTATGAGATTTTTGAAATGCAGCCTGAATATATAGGTGCGAGTCAAGCACGGAAACTTTGCGACATTAAAGTTCCAAAAGGCGAAAAAGCAAAATTAGTTGTTTTAGAACATCTTTTAGAAACAGAAGAGTCTTTTAGTGTTGAATACACTAAATCTGGTAATCCAAAACCAGAATCATTTGACAGAGCAGATGCAATCGTAATTGCTAAGGCAGGGTACGAGCTAACCAAACAATAGGAGATAAATAATGGAAATAGTTCTTTTTGCTCTTGGCATCTTGTATGCTAACACATTTGAGTATGCAGTTCATCGTTATTTATTTCACGAATTTGGCAAAAAGAAAGATTCATTATTTTCATTTCACTTGCGAGAGCACCACTTGACTGCAAGACATAACGATTTTTTTGATTCTAAAATATCAAAAGTCGAAATGATTGGTATACCATTTATTTTGCTTGCTCATCTGCCAATTGCTTTTTTCAGTCCTTTCTTTTATTCTGCTCTTGTTACTTACGGTGTTTTATTTATTTTAATTCACAACTTTGTCCATAGATATCCAGCAGTAGCTAAAAAAGTTTTTTGGTGGCACTGGAATCACCACATGAGAAACCAAAATAAAAGTTGGGGGGTTGTCTTACCAATAATGGATTTACTGTCTGGAACTTTGCAAAAGAGGGTTGATTAATAGCTTACGTCATGTTATCTTGTATTTGTGAATAAAACAGAAGCTATCAGCATACTGCACCAAACATTAGGATATTATCAGCAGAACGGAGCGGAATATCTTTTTGGATGCCCGGTGTGCAACCACCATAAAAATAAACTGTCTATCAATATAGACAAAAACTTTTTTAAATGCTGGATTTGCGATTACCGTGGTCGCAACATCCGTCGTATTATACGTAGATTTGGCTCATTTACTTTACTACAGAAATGGGATCAAATTACTAATCGTATAGATCTTGATCGCTTTTCGGATTTGTTTAGCGAGCCAGAGCCGGAAGTAAAACAAAAGCTAATGTTACCACCAGAGTTCGACACATTAGCTAGTAAAAAACTGCCTACAGTTGCTTATCCGGCGTACAATTATCTTCGCAAGCGTGGTGTATCGGATGCAGATATTTTGCGCTGGAAGATTGGCTATTGCAATACTGGAGAATACTACAAAAGAATTATTATTCCGTCATTTGATAATGATGGGGATATTAACTATTTTGTTGGTAGAACTTACAATAACTCTTCTTATCGATATAAAAACCCAAGAGCATCTAAAAACATTATTTTTAATGAACTATATGTAAACTGGAACAAAGACCTAACAATAACCGAAGGAGTATTTGATGCTATTATCGCAGGAAACGCTATACCTTTATTGGGTTCAACAATCCAAGCAAACTCCAAACTTGTACGAAAGATCGTTCTTAACGACACGCCCGTCTATCTGGCGCTCGATGCTGATGCAAGCAAAAAAGAGCAAAAGATTATTAAGACGCTTCTTCAGTATGATATTGAACTATATAAAATAGATACTACAGGCTATGAAGACGTTGGTGAGATGCCAAGAGAGGTTTTTAACCAACGTAAAAAACAAGCTACTTTTATTGATAATGACGACTATTTATTGAGAAACTTGTTATTAGCAATATAAAGGGACTATAAATGAAATTACTATTTGAAAATTGGCGCAAGTTTTTAAAAGAAGCTGCCGATCCATACGCACAACAAGTTTATAAACTAATAACAAATGATGATCCAGATACTGTAGAGCAAGGATACGAACTTGCGCCTTTAGCCATTGAAGACATTTACGCCGAAGCAGAAAATCTTGCCGTTAAAGACTTAAAGCGATCTTTTTTTGAATTGTTGACCACAGATGAAGACCCTGATTGGGGAAATGTATTTCGTGATGAAACGCCTGAAAAAATAAAACAAATAAAAGAACTTCGCAAAAAAGCATCAGAAATACAAACAAAAGAAGATATAGAAAGTTTTATTCCTGCATATTTATCGCTTATTGAATCGCTCTCGGCGCCCATGAACGGTTCTTTTGTTCACCCAGATGGTACAAACGAGGATGACACATATCCTCTAAAAGATTTTTTTGATCCAACTATCAACACTTTTGAAAATGTATGGGTTCGGTATTACTTAAAAAAACTTATAGAAGATAAATATTTGCAAGGAGCATGAAAATGTTAATAACAAAAACAAGATTAAAACAAATTATTAAAGAAGAAGTGAATGCTTTTTTGAAAGAACAAAACGGCTCTTTTTCTTCGGAAATCAACACATTATCTCCCAAAGAAACTGCTGAATTTTTAAGATTAGCTTCTCCACCGAAAGTTCTTCAAGTTCCAGATAAAGAACAAGTAGTTGAAGTGCATGGAATGGGTGATCCATCAGGTGGTCCATCATCCGATCCATCATCTAAAATTGCAGATGAACTTGTGGACTTTTTAAATACACTTTCCGAATCAGAGCAACCAGATGTTAACATGGTCAAAAGATTTTTTTCCAAACTCGCTGATCGTATCGACTCTGAAGAAACTGGTGAGTCAAAAGAAAATCTTGCGAGAGCAACGATACAAAAAATCAAAGACAGAATCGGAAGAGAAACAAGAGGTACAAAAGCAATTATAGCTGGGTTGCTGGCGTCAGCATTATCTCAAGGTACTGATATTTTTAATCACATAAACGTTATTGCCGATGATCCAGAAAGTGCAATAGAAATGATGGCAACTGATTCGAAGCCGCGTATGACGTTTGCAGTTTCTGATGGACCACCTGACCTTTCACAAGTCCAAGCCTACGATTTCTATGGAAATATAAATGCTGAAGCTTTTGACGACTTAACAAATGATGAAACTGTAGAAGTTCTATGGAATCATATTGATCAATTAGTTGACTCTGGTCGGTTAAATTACAGAAGAGCGCATGTCACTACACAAGCTCCAGGCGGCATTGCATATATAGATTACGATCAAATACCAGATAACCTTGTTATGCCAAATTCTTTTGACACTAAAGAGCAGTATAAGGAGTGGGTTATTGAAAATATTTTGAAAAATGATGTCAAAAATATTTCAGATCTAAGAGATTTTGTATTCGGAGATACTGGAAAATGGCCATCTAATAGCGGCGATATTGAAATGCGCTACACTGACCTTCCTGGGGGCGATGAAGATCTTCAAGCACAAGTAATTGCTCTAGAATGGTCAGTTGCATACAATTTATATCAAGAAATTGTTGAAGATGGTATAAATAAAGTTGTGTCCGATTATCAAAGACAGCCAGAAGCAACACTAATAGCTAATGGTGTTGAAAGCGAAGAACAGCTGCTTAAAATTTTGAATAAAATCCTTTACGGAGCAGGAATTCAAAAGATAGACTCCTTGACATCGCCTCAATAATAAGTTATATTATTTATGGAGGTAAGAGATGAAAAGTCTTCTTTTTGATAGAGTGTTTTATTTTGCTGTTGTTGTTATCTCTTTTTTCATGGGACATGCGGCTGCTGGATTAGTTTTTGATATTGTATACGAGCGTTCGCGTATTGAAAGCGTTAAGCCAAATGTTATTTCGGTCCCTCTACAGGATATAGAAGAAGAAACATATGATGCTTATGTAGAGATGCTGGTTGAAAACAATGCTGACTATTTAAACCAGAAGCTTATCGGAGATAATGTCCAGGGTGCTGAATGAAGATCGCTCATATTGCTGATACTCATATTAAAAATTTAAAATACCATCAAGAATACAAAGAAATATTTGAACAAATTTACGATTCTCTTAGAGAAAATAAAGTAGATTATATTGTTCACTGTGGAGATATCGCACATACTAAAACTCAAATTTCTCCTGAGTTTGTTGATATGTGCTCTGATTTTTTTCGCAATCTTTCTTTAATTGCGCCAACTTATATTATTCTTGGTAACCACGATGGTAATCTTAAGAACAGTAATCGCCAAGATGCGATTACCCCAATCGTTGAGGCATTAAATCTTCCTCATCTTCATTTGCTTAAAAACTCCGGTGAAGTACATTTAAATAATGATTTATGTTTAAATGTACTTTCTGTTTTTGATAGAGATAATTGGACGCAACCAACAGATTCATCAAAAATCAACATAGCGCTTTATCATGGCTCTATCAGCGGTTGTAAAACCGATGCTGATTGGGAAATGGTAAACGGCGAAGACGATATATCTATTTTTAACGATTTTGATTTTGCTATGCTTGGCGACATTCATCGTTGTCAGGCGCTGGATAAAACAAAACGAGTTTGGTATGCTGGCTCTACCGTTCAGCAAAATCACGGAGAGAGCAACGATAAAGGCTTGTTGCTTTGGAACATAAAATCTAAAAATGATTGGAATGTTGATCATATTGTTTTTAATAATCCAAAGCCATTTTTTACTATTACGCTAACTCCAACTGGCAAGATACCAAGAAAAACAAGCGTCCCAAGTGGCGCTCGTTTGCGTTTGGTAAGTGAAAATAATTTGCCTCTCGACGTTATGCGTAAAGCGCTTGATGTTGCAAAACATAAATACAAGCCTGAAAGTGTTACTTTTCTCAACCGTGCTGCTGGTTCTCGTGGTTCCGTTGAAGAAATTGCTGGAGATTTGTATTGCGAGAACCTACGCGACATAAACGTACAAGAAGAACTTATTTCAGAGTACCTTAAGGATTATCAGATCGATGAAGATACTCTTGAGTCTATTTACGAACTAAATCGTAAGTATAATAAAATTGTAGAAGACAACGAAGAGGTTTCAAGAAATGTCAACTGGAAAATCAACAACTTTAAATGGGACAATCTTTTTAATTATGGAGAAGATAACAACATTAATTTTGACAGTCTCTCTGGGATTATCGGAATTTTTGGCAAGAACTTTAGTGGCAAAAGTTCTGTTATTGACGCAGCGCTTTATACACTTTTCAACACGACTTCGAAAAATGAGCGCAAGAATTTAAATGTTATTAATCAAAATAGAGACTATGGGCGCGGAGAACTAGAGATTGAGATCGGAGATAAAGTTTATTATATTACCAGACAATCTGTTAAGTACACTCGTCGCGTTAAGAAAGAAGAAATAACAGAAGCAAAGACTGAGCTAAACTTTGAAGAGCACGACAAGACCACAGGAGAAACTACCTCTCTCAACGGCACCACGCGGGCTCAAACCGACGCAAATATTCGCAAGCACTTTGGCACCATAGAAGATTTTTCTATGTCTTCTCTTGCCTCTCAGCACGGCGCATTTTCTTTTGTCGATGAAGGTTCAACAAAGCGCAAAGAGATTATTGCAAAGTTTTTGGATCTTGAGTTTTTTGATCAAAAGTTCAAATTAGCAAAAGAAGATTCGCGTGATACAAAAGTTCTTCTTAACAAATGCTCTGATAGAGATTTTGATGTTGAGATTTCTGAAACAGAAGAAAGGTTAGCTAAGGCAAAGCAAGACTCTGAGGTAAATCAATCAAAGTGCGAAGAGTTGAAAATTAAAATTTCTGTTCTTAACGAAAAGTTGAACAATTTAAAAAATCAAATAGCATCTGCTCCAACAGATTTTATCGATGTTGCCCAACTTGTCAATAAGCAAAATGAAACAAAATACCTTTTGTCTTGCGTAAATGAAAAGATTACAGAAGCGTCAAGTGCTATTGGACTTAAAGAAGAAAAGCTAGCCAAAGCAAATGCTTTAGTTTCGATGATCGACATTAGCTCGATCCACGTCGAAAAAGAAGAAGCAAATAAATTAAAAGATAAAATAAATTCTTTAATGAGTGATTTGCAAGATATCGATAAAAAGAAAAAACTATTAAACAGCATACCTTGTGGTAATTCTTTTCCTACTTGTAGATTTATTAAAGATGCTCACGTTGCTGTTGCGTCTTCTGGTTCTGTTGAATCTGAATTACAACAAACAAACTTAAGATTTGCAAACTACGATCTTGGTACAATTAACAAACGAATTGAACAATACGAAAATATTGTAAATCTTACTCGTAGTTTGCAGGCTGAGATTTCTACAGCCAAGTTAGAAAGAGAGCGCAACAAAACAAGTGTAGCTAGATTTGAAAGTGAGTTGATAGAAATCGAAAAGCGAATTTCTTATTATGAAGAAAACAAAGAAGTAATCGAAAATCTTCAGCGACTAATCCAAGACAAATCAAAAATTGAAAAAGATTTATCAAATGAAAAAAACAAGCTTTCAAGATGCGAGCGAGATACTTTGCAACTTTATAAACAAGTTGGTTCTTGTGAAGAAGCGCTTAAAAACATTATAAAAGACAAAGAATCTTATTTGCGCTTGCAACGTGAGTTCACGGCTTACGATTTGTTTATGCGCTGTATGCATACTAACGGAATCTCGTATGACATTATTAAAAATAAAATTCCTGTTATTAA